>Ga0102590_1001435_pt1 | contig 36182 bp, 37 predicted proteins | sample AraplaMF_Col_mMF_FD_76859 | JGI IMG/M metagenome (GOLD analysis project Ga0102590, IMG submission 76859) | Arabidopsis root microbial communities from the University of North Carolina, USA - plate scrape MF_Col_mMF | ecosystem: Host-associated > Plants > Roots > Endosphere | place: USA... | reverse complement strand
CCCCCGGACCGACCTGTCCCGAAGCGCTCCTGAACGCGGCTCCCCCGTTAGAACGCCCCCACGTTGGGGGAGCCGCAACTCAGGGATAGGATGGCCGGCCGGCGCCATCATCATATCGAAAACCCTGGAACTATTGCCTGCGCCCCGCTTTGTGACGCTGCGGCCGCACGTGCTCCCCGGCATTGGCCGTAAGGCGCGCCGACCTCGTCCCATGGCGGCGCGCCTTCAGCGCCCGGGGCTTGCGATCTCTCGAGTTCCCAACCTAGGCTCCGGCCGGCCGACCCCGGGCCGGAGCCGAAACCGCGAGGCTCAGCACGTGCCGATGTACCGTTGCTACGGGCTGGGCCGCACCGGAACGGTGAAGGCCGGGGAATGGGTCGAGGCGGACGACGACGAGAGCGCCCGCTGCGCTGTCGTCCTCCTGATCGACGCCCACACGCCCCAGGTCGAAATCTGGGACGGCGTGCGCCGGGTAGGCGTCGTCGCAGCGACGCCGCCGGACGCTTGTGCGAAGGAAGCCCGGGCGCGCCGCCCGCGAAGGGGGCGCGCGCCCTGCGACGTCCGGCTCGCGATCTAGGCCGCGAGCGCCGTCCGCCGCCGCGACCGCATCGCGCCGCCGGCCATGCCGAGGCCCAGGATCATCAGCGCCCAGGTCGCCGGTTCGGGCACGGGGGCCACGTCGTCTCGCCGCGTGACCGTGTAGGTGTATTCGAGCGGGTCGCCGTTGTTCGGATAGATCGAGAGCCGCCCGTAGGCGTTGCCGTGATCCACAGTCGTGTAGAGCGTCGAGCCGATCGGCACGCCGAAGCCCGCGTAGTAGGCGTCGGCGATGATCGTGCCGCTGGTGTTGGGCGGGACGACCAGGGTGAAGTGGAACTCCGTCACATCGTTGTAGAACTGGAAGCCCAGCGCCTCGCTGTTGCTCCCCGTGAGCAGGTTCGAGTCATGGGGGTAGGCGGGCGGCGCCTTATAGATGTCGACGTGGTTGTCGTAACTGGTCGTGAGCGTGAAGCTTGCGAGCCGGCTCGCCTCCAGGACGAAATCGTAGGTCCCTTCGCCCGGCAGGGAGACGTAGTAATACGGCGGATCGCTGAGCGTTCCCGTCGTCGAAAAGATCACGGTGTCCGCCACGGCCGTCCCGGCCAGCGAAACACCCACTGCGGCCACGGCCACGGCCGCGGCGAAAGCCACTCCACGCATAAGCTCACCCCACCCGTACTGCGGCCGCAACTCGACCGTGCGACATCCTGACGCAATCGTTAACGCTGCGCCACTCGCCTGCGTTGAGCGGTCGAGAACTTTTCGCGACGGCTCCGCTTGCGAGAACAAAGGTAGAACATTAGGGTCGCCGGATGGCAACCCTCGATTTGAAGCGCAAGCTGTCCATCCTGTCCGACGCGGCGAAGTACGACGCCTCCTGCGCCTCGTCGGGCAGCGTGAAACGGGACTCGCGGGGCGGCCGGGGCGTGGGGTCCACCGACGGCGGCATGGGCATCTGCCACGCCTACGCGCCGGACGGGCGCTGCATCAGCCTGTTGAAGATCCTGCTGACGAATTTCTGCGTCTATGACTGCGCCTATTGCGTGAACCGGGTGAGCTCGAATGTGGCCCGCGCGCGGTTCAGCGTGGACGAGGTCGTCGACCTCACCCTGGGCTTCTACAAGCGCAACTACATCGAGGGTCTGTTCCTCTCGTCCGGCATCATCCGGTCGGCCGACTACACGATGGAGGAGATCGTGCGGGTGGCGCGCACGCTGCGCGATGTCCACGACTTCCGCGGCTACATCCACCTGAAGGTGATCCCAGAGGCGTCGCCGGCGCTGGTCAACGAGGCGGGGCTCTACGCCGACCGAGTCTCCATCAACATCGAACTGCCCAAGGACGAGAGCCTCGCCTCGCTGGCGCCCGAGAAGGACGCGGGCGGCATCAGGAAGGCCATGGGCGCGGTGCGGTTGTCGGAGGACGCGTCGAAGGAGACGGGGCGCAAGGCGAGGCCGCCGGCGTTCGCGCCCGCCGGCCAGTCCACCCAGATGATCGTGGGAGCCGACGCGGCAACCGACGGGGCGATCCTGAAGCGCAGCGAGGGCCTGTACGGCGCCTATCGGCTGCGTCGGGTCTACTATTCCGCCTTCTCGCCGATCCCGGACGCCACCTCGCGCCTGCCGCTGCAGCCGCCGCCGCTGGTGCGAGAGCACCGGCTGTACCAGGCCGACTGGCTGATGCGGTTCTATGGTTTCCAGCGCGCGGAGATCATCGGCGAGGCCGAGGACCTGGACCTGGCCATCGACCCGAAGCTGGCCTGGGCGCTGAAGAACCGCGGCGACTTCCCGGTGGACGTGAACGTGGCGGACCGCGAGCGGCTGCTGCGCGTGCCGGGGCTCGGCGTTCGGGCCGTGGACCGCATCCTGGAGGTGCGCCGGTACAGGCGGCTGGAGCTGGCTGACGTGAAGCGCCTCAGCCGCGGGATCGAGAAGCTGAAGCCGTTCCTGGTCTGCGCGGACTGGAGCCCCGGGGCGCTCACGGACCGGGCGGACCTGCGCCGCCGCGTCGAGCCGGCGCAGCTGGAGCTGTTCTGATGCAGGTGGTCCGTCTGGCCCACGAGACCGACTTCGACGGCTGGCGCAGCGCTGCGCGCGCGCTCCGCGCCCGCAAGGTGGCGCCCGAAGCCGCGCTATGGACCGTGGATGGGCAGGCCACCTTGTTCGACGGCGCCGACGAACCGCCGCCAGCGCAGGCCGCGCCGCCCGGCGCGTTCCGGGTGCCGAAGGCGTTCGTGGAGTTGGCCGCGCGCGCCATCCTGCACCGTTCGGACGAGCGCTTCGCCTTGCTCTACCGCCTGCTCTGGCGGCTGCAGGACGAGCCCGACCTTATGCACATCGCCACCGACGCTGACGTGGCGCGGGCGAACCACTTCGCCGCCGAGGTCGGCAAGGCGGCGCACAAGATGAAGGCCTTCGTGCGCTTCCGCCTGGCTTCGGAGGAGGACGACGCCTACGTCGCCTGGTTCGAACCGGCCCACCGGGTGGCGGAGGCCACGGCGCCGTTCTTCGCCCGGCGCTTCGCCAACATGCGCTTCTCGATCCTGACGCCCGACGCCGGTGTGCACTGGGACCTGGCCGAACTCAGCTTCACGCCGGGCGCCGACCCGGCCGACGCGCCCAGCGAGGACGCGCTCGAGGAATACTGGCGCACCTACTACGCCTCCATCTTCAACCCGGCGCGGCTGAAGGTGGGGGCGATGCAGAAGGAGATGCCCAAGCGCTACTGGCGGAACCTGCCCGAGGCGGCGCTCATTCCCGAACTCATCGCCCAAGCCCAAGGCCGCACCGACGCCATGGTCCGCCAGGCCCCTACCGAACCCAACCGCCGCATCGTGAAGGCGGCCGTGCGCAACAGCCGCGACGCGCCGTGGGAGGGACAGGCGGCGACCTCGCTGGAGGAGGTGGCCGCCGGCGTGGACCACTGCCGCCGCTGCGACCTCTGGCGCGACGCAACCCAGGGCGTGCCGGGCGAGGGGCCAGGCAAGGCGAGGCTGCTGTTCGTGGGCGAGCAGCCGGGCGACCAGGAGGACCTGGCGGGTCGGCCGTTCGTGGGGCCTGCCGGGCAGGTGTTCGACAAGGCGCTGGCCGAAGCGGGCGTGCCGCGGACGGAGACCTACGTCACCAACGCGGTGAAGCACTTCAAGCACGAGCTGCGCGGCAAGCGGCGGATCCACAAGACGCCGGATGCGGGCGAGGTGACCGCCTGCCGCTGGTGGCTGGACGCCGAGCGGCGGATCGTGCGGCCGCGTGTGATCGTGACGCTGGGTGCGACGGCGGCCCTGGCGGTGTTCGGCAAGGCCACCCCGATCGGCAAGGTCCGCGGCCAGGCGTTGCAGCTGCCAGACCAGGCCCAGGGGGTTGTGACCTATCACCCGTCGTACCTGCTGCGCGTGCCGGACGAGGCGGCGAAGGCGGAGGCCTATGCGATGTTCGTCGAGGACCTGAAGTTCGCGTGGAAGCTCGCGGGGTGAAACCTCGTCCTCCCCCACAGGGGGAGGTGGCGTTTCGAGCGAAGCGAGAAATGACGGAGGGGGAAATGGAGGCGCCACTCAGGACGCGTCGACTGGCCAAGCGTCTCAGGAAGACCATGACACGGCCGGAGGTCATCCTCTGGCTATCGATCAAGGGGCGTCAGCTCGATGGTCTACATTTCCGCCGTCAGCACCCGATCGGTCCCTATGTATTGGACTTCTATTGCCATGCTGCGGCGCTGTGCGTGGAGGTGGACGGCGACAGCCACAGCATGGGCGAGCGACCGGAACGGGATGGGCGGCGTGACGCCTGGCTTGCCGCTCGGGGCATCCGCACGCTGCGGCTCGATGCGCATACGATCCTTGAAGACGCGGATGCGGCGTTGCGGACGATCCAGGGCAAAGCGTCGGGGGAGGTGCTGAAGCCCCCTCAGTCGCTTCGCGACAGCTCCCCCAGAGGGGGAGCACGAGGAGGGTTCCGGGAGAACCCTCCTCGGAGCCCTTAGACCCGCGGGCGCAGCACGTCTTCCAGGCCGATGCGGCGGAGGAGTTCGGCGCGGACGCGGTCGGCGACGGCGTTGACGATCTCGGCGCCGTCCTGCGATGGGTCGATGTGCACGCGGAAGGGCCGCTGGCCGAAGGGCTTGCCCACCACCTCGACGATGGCGTCGGCCACGGCCTGGGGATCGGCGTCCTCGGGCTCGAGCGCGGCCAGGCCCTTCAGCGCGATGTCGGGCAGGTCGGCGGTTGGGCCCTGGGCGTATTCGGCCGCGCGGGCCGTGTCTGCGGGCGCGCCGGAGTGGGCGAAGTGGTTGGTGCCCTTGGTGAAGGCGCCCGGCACGACGATCGAGGTCTCGACGCCCCACCGCGCCAGCTCGCCGGCGTAGCTGACCGCCATCGCGTCCATCCCGGCCTTGGCGGCGAAATAGGGGGCCAGGTAGGGCGGCGTGCCGCCGCGGCTGCTGGACGAGGAGACCCAGACCACCAGGCCGTTGCGACGCTCGCGCATGTGGGGCAGGACTGCGCGGTTCACCCGCTGAGCCGACAGCACGTTGATGTCGTAGAGCTCGGCGAACTGTTCCGGCGTGAAGGCCTCGGCGGGGCCGAAGCTCATGTGGCCGGCGTTGTGGATCACCACGTCCAGGCGGCCCGCCTCGGCGAGAATCGTCTTCATCGCGGCGTCGGCCGAGGGTTGGGAGGTGACGTCCAGCTCGACCGTGCGCAGGTCGAACCCGTGCTGGGCGGCCCAGGCCTTCACCTCGGCGACGCGGGGGGCGTTGCGGCCGGTGGTCTCGCGCATCGAGGCGTAGACGGTGTGGCCGGCCTGGGCCAGGGCGCGGGCGGTCATCAGGCCGAAGCCGCTGGACGCACCGGTGATCAGGATGACGTTGTTCATGGCGTTCTCTCGTCGTGTCTCTGGGGTTCCGGGGAGGAGGGGGAGGGCTCAGACCATGCCGCCGTTGGCGCGCAGGACCTGGCCGTTGATCCAGCCGCCGTCAGGGCCGGCGAGGAACGACACCGCAGACGCGATGTCTTCAGGCTGACCCAGGCGCTCCAGCGGGTTCATCTTCGACAGGCGGTCGATCAGCTCGGGCGACTTGCCGTCGAGGAAGAGGGCGGTGGCGGTCGGACCGGGCGCGATGGCGTTCACGGTGACGCTGCGGCCGCGCATCTCGTTGGCCAGCACGCGGGTCATGGCCTCGACCGCGCCCTTGGTGGCCACGTAGACGCCGTAGCCCGGCAGGTTCACGCCCAGCACGCTGGTCGAGAAGTTGATGATGCGGCCGCCGTCGCGGACGCGGCGGGCCGCCTCGCGCAGGGTGTTGAACGTGCCCCTGAGGTTGATGTCGATCATCCGGTCGAAGGCGGCGTCGGCAGCTTCGGCGAAGGGTGCGAGCTCCATGACGCCGGCGTTGTTGACCAGCACGTCGACGCCGCCGAAGGCCGTCTCGACCTTGTCCAACATCGCCTTCACCGCCGCGGCGTCGGCGACGTCGGCCTGGGCCGTGACCGCGCGGCCGCCGGCCGCCTCGATCTTGGTCACGAGGTCGTCGGCCGCCTTGGCGTTTCCGGCGTAGTTGACCACCACCGTGAAGCCGTCGCGGCCCAGGCGTTCGGCGATCGCAGCGCCGATGCCTCGCGACGCGCCGGTCACGATCGCGACCTTGTTGGAAGCTGGGTTCGTCATCTTCGTTCTCCTTGGGGCCGACCTCGCATCGGCGATGAGAGGAAGATGGAGGAGGGCGCGGGTTGGATAATCGGCCCGAAACTGACATCACTGTCCGCGTGGGACGAACAATGGAGTCGACATGGACCGCTTCGACGCCATGCGGTTGTTCACGCGGGTGGTGGAGCGCCGGAGCTTCACGCTGGCGGCCAACGACATGGAGATCCCGCGCTCGACGGTGACGCAGGTGATCCAGCAGCTGGAGGCCCGGCTGGGCGTGCGACTGCTGCAGCGGACGACGCGGGTGGTCAGCCCGACACTCGACGGCGAGGCCTACTACCGCCGTTGCCTGGCGATCCTCGCCGACGTGGAGAGCGCCGAGGGAGCGTTCACCGGCGCCAAGCCGACGGGCGTGCTGCGGGTGGACGTACAGGGGACCCTGGCGCGGCATTTCCTGCTGCCGCACCTGCCGGCGTTCTTCGCGGAATATCCGGGCGTCGAGCTGCACATGAGCGAGACCGAGCGGTGGATCGACATCGTGCGGGAGGGCGTCGACTGCGTGCTGCGCTATGGCCACCTGCCCGATAGCGAGCTGATCGCGCGGCGGGCGGCGATGCTGGAGCGGCTGACCTGCGCCTCACCCGAGTACCTGGCGCGGCACGGGACGCCGGCGTCGCCGGACGACCTGGCCGGGCACCGGATGATCGGGCTGCGCTCGATCACCACAGGCGACCTGCGGCCCTTCGAGTTCGAGGCCGACGGCCGGGTGCGGCTGGTCCAGATGCCGGCGACGGTGTCGGTGACGGGGACGGAGAGCTTCCTGGCGACGGCGCGGCTGGGGCTGGGCCTGTTCCAGGCGCCGCGGTTCCACGTGACGGAGGATCTGGCGGCGGGGACGCTGGTGGAGGTGCTGGCCGACTGGCCGCCGCCGTCGGCGCCAGTGTCGCTGCTCTATCCGCCGACCCGGCAGCTGTCGCCGCGGGTGAGGGCCTTCGTGGACTGGGCGGCGGACTGCTTCGCGCGAGCGGGCTAGGTGGCGCGCTTCAGGTAGTTGGTGGTGAGCGTGCGGGCCCAGTAACGGGGGACGCCATGGGTGTCCTGCAGCAGCGCGACGGATTCGTTGGACTTGCGGCCCTCGGCCCCGAAGGCGGCGAGGATGGCGGTCCAGTGGGCGATGCCGTGGCCGGTCTTCTCGACCACCTGCTCGTCGCTCACGTCCCAGTAGTCGGCCTTGACCATGGCGCTCCTCCCACGGCCGCAGCTTAAGGGCGGCGGCGCGCTATCGCCAAACTCGTTGTGGCGTAACCCAGGCCCAGCAGCGCCAGGGCCGCGCCGTAGGCCAGGAACGCCACGCGGTACGAGCCGGCCTGGGCCACGAGGCCGAAACCCAGGATCAGGACGCCGTTGCAGCACTGGGTGGCGAAGCCCTTCACCGAGGCGACGGTTGCGCGGGTCTCGACGCGCAGCGCGTGCTGGAAGCGGGCGTCGGCGCTGACGTCGATCAGGCTGTAAAGGCCCATGTAGGCCAGGACGAAGACCACGGCCCAGGGCCGGTGGATCGCCGCGGCGGTGACGATGGCGAGGCCGGCGAGGATCGTCACGCCGTTGAGCCAGCGGGTGTCGGGCCGCCGGACGCGGTGGGCCAGGATGCTGCCGGCCACCTCGGCGCAGGCGATGGCGGCGATGAAGACGGCGATGGCCGGCTTGGGCAGGCCTACGTCGCGGCCGAACAGCTGCCAATAGTCGGCGGTGGCGTAGGCGACGGCGGAGAGGCCGGCGATGAAGGCGATGAGGGCGGGCACGCCGGGCAGGATCAGCGCCTGGCGCGCGCCCTGGGCCAAGTGGCCGAAGTAGCCCCAGTCGGGCGCGTGCGCGATGCGCGGGGCGGTGGGCAGGCTGAGGGCGGCGGCCGCGGCGGCCAGGCCGGAGACGGCGCTGGCGACGATCAGCGGACCATAGCCCAGCGGGGCGGCGACGGCGGCGGTGAGGGAGGCGGCGACCAGGCCCACGCCGCGGGCGGCCTTGGCGCGGCCGAAGACCCGGGCGTACTCCGCCTCGCGCCCGATGGCTTTCAGCTCGTCGTAGACCAGGGCCTCGAAGGCGCCGTTCATGGTGGCGCTCTTCATGCCCCAGAGCATCAGGCCGGCCAGGAAGCCCCAGAAGCTGGGCACGGCCAGCCAGACCAGGAAGCCCGTGGCGCGCAGGAGTTGGGCGATGGCCAGCAGCCAGCGGCGCGACATGCGGTCGGCCAGCACGCCGCAGGGCACCTCCAGCACCACGCCCACCGCCGACCAAGCGCCCAGGGCGAAGCCGATCTGGGCCGGCGACAGGCCCTTCTCGGAGAACATCACCGTGTAGAAGGGGACGATCAGCAGGAAGGTGTCGAAGAACCTCAGCGCGCAGGCGCTGAGGAGCAGGCGCTGCACTTAAGCCGCGAACCCGGCTTCGGCGAAGTCCAGCATCCGCTTCAGCAGCGCGTCGACGTCGCCCTCGCGGGTGAGGCCCCCGGACAGGTGGTGCAGGCGATCGAACTCGGCGAAGCGGTTGTTGTGGACCATGCCCAGCACGAAGTGCAGGCGCCAGTAGACGTCTTCCTTCGGCAGGTCCGGGCGGGCAGCCATGAGGGCGCCGGCGAACCGCTCCAGGTGGCTGACGTCGTTGCGCAGCACCTCGCGCATCTCGGCCGTGCCCTCGGAACGGGCGCGGATGATGAACTGCACTGAGATGCGGCGGTCGTTGTCGGGGTTGGCCCAGCGCAGCGGCGGGGCGAAGTAGGCCTCGAGGATGTCGCGCACCGGCGGCTTGCCGTTGTGGCGCGCGGCGGCCTCGTGCAGCAGGCGGGCCCGCTCGCGGTTCAGTTCCGACGTGCGCCGCCGGAAGATCTCGAACAGCAGGGCGTCCTTGGAGCCGAAGTGGTAGTTCACGCTGGCCAGGTTCACCCCGGCCTCGGCGGTGATGTCGCGCACCGAGACGTTCTGGAAGCCGTGCAGGGCGAACAGCCGCTCGGCGGCGTTGAACACCGCAGCCTTGGTGGCGGCCTGCGCCTCTTCCGTCTCGGGAGCGTCCTGAATCAGGGGATCGGTCATGCGAATCCCTTAAGCGTTACGGCAGCCTAGGCCCATCCCGCCGACGACGCGACCCGCGATAATCAGCGCGACAGCTCCCGCATCGCCTTTTCCAGGCCGTCGATGGTCAGCGGGAACATTCGGTCGCCCACCAGCTGCTTCATCACCCCGATCGAGGGCGTGTAGTCCCAGTGGCGTTCGGCCGTCGGGTTGAGCCAGACCATGCTCTCGTAGATTTGGGCGACGCGATCCATCCAGATTGCGCCGGCCTCCTCGTTCCAGTGCTCCACCGAGCCGCCCGGATAGGTGATCTCATAGGGGCTCATGGTGGCGTCGCCGACGAAGATCACCTTGTAGTCGTGCGGGTACTTATGGAGGATGTCCCAGGTGTTCATCTTCTCGGTGTGACGGCGCCGATTGTCCTTCCACACGCCTTCGTAGAGGCAGTTGTGGAAGTAGAAGAACTCCATGTTCTTGAATTCGGTTCGCGCTGCGCTGAACAGCTCCTCGCAGACCTTGATGTGTGAATCCATCGAGCCGCCGACGTCGAGGAACAGCAGGACGCTGATCTTGTTGCGGCGCTCGGCGCGCATCTGGATGTCGAGGTAGCCCTTCTCGGCGGTGCCCTTGATGGTGCCGCCCAGGTCCAACTCGTCGGGCGAGCCCTCGCGAACCCATTTGCGCAGGCGGCGCAGGGCCACCTTGATGTTGCGGGTGCCGAGTTCGACGCTGTCGTCGAGGTTCTTGTACTCGCGCTTGTCCCAGACCTTGATCGCCCGGCCGTGGCGGCCCTTGTCCTGGCCGATGCGCACGCCCTCGGGGTGGTAGCCGTTGGCGCCGAAGGGCGAGGTGCCGCCGGTGCCGATGGCCTTGTTGCCGCCCTCGTGGCGCTCCTTCTGCTCCTTGATGCGCTCCGCGAGCGCCTCCATCAGCTTGTCGAAGCCGCCCATGGCCTCGATCTGGGCCTTCTCCTCCTCGGTGAGGAACTTTTCGGAGATCTTCTTCAGCCACTCGGCCGGGATGTCGGCGGTGATGTCGTCGCCTTCCAGGGCCTCCAGGCCCTTGAAGACGTGGCCGAAGACCTTGTCGAACTTGTCGAGGTTCTTCTCGTCCTTCACCAGGGCGGCGCGTGACAGGTAGTAGAAGTCGTCCACCGACCGGTCGATGACCTGCTTGTCCATCGCCTCCATGAGGGCGAGGTATTCCTTCAGCGTCACGGGGACCTTGGCCTCGCGAAGCTCGGTGAAGAAGCGCATGAACATCGGGCGCGGACCTTGCGTCGAACGGTCGTTTGAACGCGGAGGATGGGGCCACGGGTTCCCGATGTCCAGTGTGGGGGCGATGGCGCGGCGATAACGCACCACCGCGAGGTCGCGGACGACGCGGCCGCCATCTCGCGGCTCTGTGGGATTTTGCACATCGCTGCAGTGGGGTCGGGCACCGCGCAAGTCGGGCCGTTGGGCGACCCTGGCGCATCGGGCCTTGGGGGGCCGAACGCGACGGGGATTCTCATGAGGCGACAGTCTACGGCCACCGCAGTGGCGACCCTCGCGATGCTGGCGACGACGCCGAGCTTCGCACAGTCCCCGGATCCCGAGGTTCCGCCTGGCGCGTCTTCTCCCCGGACTCAGACCTCGACGCAGCGGTCGGAACCACCGGCGAACCCGGGAGGCGCGACGGATTGGGCGGCGGTGAAGGCCGAGGCCGACGCGGCGAAGGCGGCCGCGGACGCGAAGAAGGCGGCGGCCGACGCGGAGACGGCGGCGATCGCCGCCCAGGTGGCCGCAAAGAACGCCAAGTATCCGATCACGGGGCAGACGGGGGCTGGAGCCCCCACCGGCGCGGTCACGGTCGAGACCGGCGGCCCGAAGGCCGAGGCGCTGCTGCTCGCCACGCGCGCCGCGCAGTCCGCCGCCAAGGTGGTGCGCGCCGACATCGTCTCGGTCCTGGGCGGCGATGAAGCCGCCCGCAAGCGGTCGATCCTTGTCATCACGAATCCGGACCAGCTCGCGAGCCCGAGTGCGAACAACTACGATGTCCGGCGCGGCGTGCTGCTCGCACAACTCAAGGCGGCGCACAGGCGGTTCGGCCAGGTGCGGGACGCCAACCCGCCGCTGCCGCCGGCTTCGGCCGCGAGCAACGGACAGGGAGGCGGCGCGCGGATCGCCGCCGCGCCGCTGCTCAGCGCGTTCAGCATGGCCGATCAGATCCTGGGCAGCTTCAGTAAGGTCGGGAGCTGGTTCCAGTCCGACTACGCCTTCGGCCAGATCGCGGTCGACGCGACGAACGAACTCTACGCGACTGCGGTGGTGCAGAGCTTCCTCAGCTCGGCGAACCCGCCAAAGATCATCATGACCAACCGGATCGTCGGGCCCGACGTCGAGACGCTGGTGACCGAGATGAACGATCTGCAAGAGGCATACGGCCAGGCGGCGGAGGACCATGGCAGGGCCGTGAAGAGCGCTCTGGACCTGCGGGCCCTGGCGACCAAGGACGAGAAGAACGCGCCTCTCCTGCTCGCCTCCGCCGTCCAGTACGAGGGGTTTGCGACGGCGACCCAGAAAGTCCTCGACAGCGCGGACGCCTTCGTCACGGCGCTCTTCGCCGAAACGCCCGACAAGCCCGCGCTCATCGTCAAGATCGCGCAGGAGCGGGAAGTGAAGCGGCGGCTCGCGCAGGATCCCCTGGTGCTGCTGATCTCCGGCAAGTCGGTGGCGGCGTACTACACCCGCAAAAACGTATGGACGTTCCTCGGCGGGCCGCCGCTCTACACGATGGGCGGCGCCAACATCGAGTATGCGCTGTTCGAACCCGGGACCGGGGAGGTGCTGGCGAAGGGCGTTGCGCCGGTGCACGGCGGGTACCGGTCGGTCGGCGCCGTCCAGCGGCTCTTTCCGGCGCCTGGCAGCGGGAAGTCCAATGCCACGAACTGAGCGCATCGGCCTCTGGGCCGCGCTGTTCGCGCTCGGCGTTCTGGCGAGCGGGTGCGGACCGCGCCAAGAGAAGGCCGCGCAATCCGCGCAGCCGGCGGCGGCCGGTCCGCGGCTGGCGGCCGCGCCGGGCGTCGAGATCATCTCGGTGGACCAGGACATGCGCGCGCGGCGCAATGCCGGCTCGCTGGAGAAGGTGAAGGACGGCGTGCCGGTCGCTCGGGGGGCGTTCCCGAGCACCGTCGGCATCGCCAGGTATCCGGGCCGCATGCCTAGCTGCACGGGCGTGCTGATCGCGCCCGACGTGGTCCTTACCGCGGCCCACTGCATCTGCGGGGTTGTCGGTCCCGACAACGGGCCGGCCTATGCCAACATCTACAAAGGCGACGATCCGAACATCGCCGGTGGGCTCTACCACCTCATCACGCACTACGAATCCGCGATCGCCTGCAGGGGCTGGGAGGTGCAGCGCACCCCGGCCACTCACCCGCGTGACGCTCTCAAGGCGCCGCGCGACCTGGCGATCCTGCGCCTTCGCCGTCCGGTCGCCGGCGTTGCGCCCGCGACTTACGCCCCCGACGCCGTGGTCACCGGCGCGCGCACCTATCGCGTGGTGGGCTTCGGCGCCATCGACGAGAACGCGCGGGTGTATACCTACGACAAGCGCGAAGCCGAGGTTCCCGCCGCCAGCAACGATTGCCGTGGACGGCGCGACGACCAGCCGAACGGTCCAACGGACGAAGCCTATTTCAGATGTCAGCCGGGCCAGGAGATCGTGGCCGGGCAGAGGCGTTCGCCCGACTCCTGCAACGGCGACAGCGGCGGGCCGCTGTTCGTGAGCGCCGCGGGACAGGGGCACGGCGTGCCCGACGAGCAGTACCTGCTGGCCGGCATCACATCGCGGGGGGTCGCGTCCAGCGAGGCGGCCTGCGGATACGGCGGCGTCTACGAGCGGCTGACGCCCGAAGCCCGCGCGTGGATCCGCGGCGCCCAGCAGCGCCTCAAGCGGTGAGGCGGTGAGATGGGAGGCAGGACGCTCGCCCTCGCGGCCGCCTTGGCCTGGTTCTCCTTGCCCGCGGTCGCGCAACAGCAAGCTGCGAGCCGGACGGAGCAGACGGTTCTCGCGCCGATCTCGGGGTGGGGCGCAACCAACCCCCGGTTCGACGAACTGGGGCGCAACCTGCGCGGCGCACAGAATCCCTTCGACCTCGGCGGGCGGATATCGGCGGAGACGCCGAGCGGCGCGAAGCTGATCGAGTTTCCGCTCACGGACGGAACGCTCTTCGAGACGCTGAGCGTGCCGAAGGCGCAACTCGACCGGCTCACCGGGATCGTCACGCGCAAGGTCGAGCAGGGCGCACGCGGACAGGGCTCGGCCCTTCCCGAACTGCGGGACGCCTTCCGGAGCTCGCCGGCGCCGACGCTCCAGGGCCTCGGTGTCTACGCGACGGGGTCGGCGTCCGACTTCAGCCTCGTGCCCGCCACTGCCGAGATGCGGCGGGTCAACGAGACCTTCGTCCTGGCGCTGGAGCGGGCGGGGGCCAAGGGCATGGCGGTCAGCCTGGAGCAGCTGGAGGTTCTGTCGCCGTCGCAGCAAATGACCCGCCTCGCGCAGCGGTGGTCCTCGCTGGCGCCCGTCGCTTCACAATATGCGCGCACGATGGGCGCCCTCCAGACGGCCTTGCGGCAGCCGGAGCCGTCCAACCGGCAGGCCTATGTGGACGCCGCGCGGGCGACCCGGCAGTCGTTCATCGACAACTGGCCGAACCTGCGCGGCAATCCCGAGGCGCGGCGTGCGGCGGTGCGCGCGCTGGACGGCCTGGCCCGGCAGTCGGAGCTCAAGACCGTCTACGGCGAGGTGTCGAGCTTCCGGCCGGTGTCCTATCAGGAGGTCTACCAGCAATCCTCGCGCGCCGTCGCCCTGCTGCAGAACGGCGTGCCGATCTGCAGCGGCGTGGCCCTGGACAACACCTGGGTCATGACCGCCGGGCATTGCTTCATGAACCGCGCCTGGCAGGGGGTCAGCGTGGCGTTCGCCGGACCCGGCGGCGCGATCGGCGCAGGGCGGCCCATCCGCCAGCAGTGGCCCACTCCCGCGCCCGGTTCGCGGGGTGGCGACGCCATCGACTATGTCTTCGTGCGGGTGGATCCGCCCGGAGGCGATCCTCCTGCGGCCCCATGCCTTCGGTCGGCCGAGGCGGTCCACGAGGACCCCGTCGTGGTCATCGGCTATGCCGGGCAGCAGGGCCTAGTCTACGACCACGCCTACGTCCTCTATCCGCATCTGCTGAGGCCCACCGAGCTCGGCATCGTGGAGGCGATGGCCGGCGCGCGGCTGCAGCGGCTCGCGGAGGCCTTCTATCCGCCGGATCGCTACCCTGACGCTCTCCGGGTGCAGGAAGCCTTCATCCAGGACAACCTGCGCAGCTTCGACGCGGCCTACAGTACGAGGATCGGATCCGACGCGGACGCGCCGCGCGAGTATCGCGCCGGCGGCGGTGACGTGTCCGCCGGCCGCCCGCGGTTCGGATTCGACACCGACACCGTGTCGGGCAACTCGGGCTCGGCCGTCTATCTGCGTCCCTCCGAGCGGGCGATGGCGCCGTTCGACAAGGTCTGCATCGTCGGCGTCCTTGCGGGCGGCCGGGGCGACAACGTGCGGGTCTCGGAGGCCACCTGGATGGAGCACGAATACGGCACGCCGCTGTCGGCGATCCTCGCGGACGAACGCGGCCGCGACGTCGGAGCGCTCTCGGCGACGGACCGTCAGGCGGTGGAGGCGCTCCGCCTGATCCTTGCCGGCGCGATCTCGCCGTAGCCGCCCGGTCGCCGGCGCGACCCGCCAGCCGCTACCCCCGCTCCGAATCCAGGTGCGCCATCTGGGCTTCGGCGTAGCGCGTGCCGGCCGTGGCCCCCTTGGGGAGGGCGGCTTCGAGGGCCGCGAGGGTTTCGGCGCTGAGCGGCTTGTCGAGGGCGCCCAGGGACTCGGCCAGGCGGTCGCGGCGGCGGGCGCCGACGAGGGGGACGATGTCGTCGCCCTGGGCCGCGACCCAGGCGATGGCGGCCTGGGCGGGGGTGAGGCCGGCGGCTTCCGCGACGACGCGCAGGCCTTCGGCGAGGGCGAGGTTCTTCGCGAGGTTCTCGCCCTGGAAGCGGGGGCTGTGGGCGCGGAAGTCGCCCTGGGCCGCGAAGTTGGTGGTGTTGCCGCCGATCAGGCCGCGGCTGAGCACGCCGTAGGCGGTGATGCCGATGCCGAGTTCGCGGGTGGTCTGCAGGACGCCGTCCTCGATGCCGCGCGACATCAGGCTGTACTCGATCTGCAGGTCCACGATGGGGTGGACGGCGGCCGCGCGGCGGATCGTGTCCGAGCCCACTTCCGAGAGGCCGATGTGGCGGACGTAGCCGGCCTGGACCATCTCGGCGATGGCGCCGACCGTGTCCTCGATGGGCACGTTCGGGTCGAGGCGGGCGGGGCGGTAGATGTCGATGTAGTCCACGCCCAGCCGCTGCAGGCTGTAGCAGAGAGCGGTCTTCAGGCTGTTGGGGCTGGCGTCGAAGCCGATCCAGCCGCCGTTCGGGCTGCGCTGGGCGCCGAACTTCACGCTGATCACCACGTCCTCGCGGCGGCGGTCCTTCAGGGCCTCGCCGATCAGCATCTCGTTGTGACCCATGCCGTAGAAGTCGCCGGTGTCGATCAGGTCGACGCCCGCTTCGAGGGCGGCGTGGAGGGTGGCCAGGCTCTCGGCGCGGTCGGCCGGGCCGTACATGCCGGACATGCCCATGGCGCCGAGGCCGAGGGCCGAGACAGTGGGGCCGGTCTTTCCGAGTTTGCGCGTCTGCATGTGCGCCTCCTGTTGTCTGGTGGCTGCATATCTAGCGCTGGGCATTCATCGCGATAATCGGCATTGTTCCACACGGACTGTGCGGAAAAATGAACAATGGATCGGCCTGACCTCTACGCCCTGGACAGCTTCGCGGCGGTGGCGCGGCACCGCAACTTCCGCCGCGCCGCGGTGGAGCGCGGGGTGTCGGCGTCGACCCTGAGCCAGACCCTGCGCGACCTGGAGGCGCGGATAGGCGTGCGCCTGTTGAACCGCACGACGCGCAGCGTGGCGCTGACCGACGCGGGGGCGGCGCTGCTGGCGCGGCTTACGCCGGCGCTCGCAGAAATCGGGGAGGCGGTCGACGACGCCCGCGCCAACCAGGCCGAGCCGCAAGGGGCGCTCAGGATCAACGCGCCGGAGCCGGCGATCGAGCTGGTGCTGGCGCCGCTGCTGGCCGACTTCCTGGCGGCGCATCCGAAGGTGCGGCTGGAGGTGATCAGCGAGACCGCCTTCGTGGACATCGTGGCGGGCGGGTTCGACGCGGGCGTCCGCTGGGGCGAGAGCCTGGCGCAGGACATGGTGGCCGTGTCGCTGGGGCCGCCGCAGCGGTTCGCGGTGGTGGCGACCCCCGAACTGGTGGCCCGGGTGGGCGCGCCGGCGCATCCGCGCGACCTGCTGGAGCGGCCGTGCGTGCGGGTGCGCTTCCCAAGCGGGGCCGAGCCGCCGTGGGAGTTCGAGAAGGACGGCGAGCCGCTGCAGATTTCGCCGACGGGGCCGCTGGTGACCAACAGCTCGCAACTCCTGATGCGCGCGACGCTGGACGGGATCGGCTTCTGCCACACGTTCGAGGACGTGGTGCGGCGCCACCTGGCCGCCGGGCGGCTGGTCGAGGTGCTGCCCGAGTGGTCCGAGACCTTCCCGGGACCATTCCTGTACTATCCGAGCCGCCGGACCCTGCCGTCGCCGCTGCGGGCCTTCGTGGATTTCGTGCACGCGCGGCGGGCGGAGTGATCGAATGCTCCTCTCCCTCAGCGCTGTCACGCTCGGGGGAGGAGAAGGCCCCGTCTTAGGCGTCGGCGCCTTCGACGGCCTTGAGTTTGCGCCACACGGTCATGCGGGAGACGCCGAGGCGCCGCGCGATCTCGACGGGGCCGACGCCGGCGCGCTGGAGGGCGAAGATCTCGTGCGTGGCGGCGGCCGGACGACGGCGGCGGCCCGCGCCGGCGGGCTCGAGCCCCGCGACGGCTTCGAGCACGGCGCGCAGGGCCTGGCCGCCGGGGCCCTCGCTGGTCAGGCTGGGTTCGAGAACCTTTAGGCTGGCGCCGCGGGCCTCCAGCCGGTCGAGCGCGTCGAGCAGGCCGCGGCCGCCCAGGGCCAGGCGATCGAGGCGGGTGACGACCAGCTGATCGCCGGCGCCGATGAAATCCAGGATCGACGACAGCGTCTGGCCGCCGCCGGTCGGCTCCTCGGCGCGAACGACCTGGCAGCCGGCCGCCTTGAGGGCGAACGTGTCCTCGTGCGCTGTCGCGTCCCGCAAGCGAACGTAGCCGATCCTCAGCATCCCCACCGCCGATCCTGGTCGTGCTCAACCTTCGACGGCTAAGGTCCCAAATGGCGGCGCCCTCGCCAAGACGGCTTGAGGTTAAATCGAAGCAATGAAAGTCGGTCGAATGGGGTCGACTTGGGCGAAATTGTGTCGGCGTTAGGCCAATTGTGACCGGGTCTTGGAAAAACTCTCCGCAGGCCGTCGCAGGATGAATTCGCGGTCCACGGTCTTGCCGACCCGGAATCCGTACTCGCCGGCCTTCTCGAAGCCGTGGCGTTCGTAGAACCTCTGAGCGCCGAAGTTTTCGGACCAGACCCCGATCCAGATGGTGCGCGGGCCGGTCGCCAGCAACCAGTCCATGACCTCGGCGAACAGCTTGCCGCCCAGGCCGCCGCCCTGGCGGTCCTTGCGGAAATAGATGCGCTTGAGCTCGCCGCAGGCGGCGGTGACGTCATCGTGCGGCAGGCCGCAGGGGCCGGCGCTGGCGTAGCCGATGGCCTCGCCGCCGGCCTCGACCAGCCAGGATGCCTTGGCGGGATCGCCGAGTTCGGCGCGGGTGCGGTCCAGGTCGTAGGCGTCCGCCAGGAACGCCTGCAGGTCGGCAGGCTCGTAGAGGTGCTCGAAGGTCTCGCGGAAGGTGCGGGCGCCCAGGGTGGCCAGGGTCTCGGCGTCGGCGGGGACGGCGCGGCGGATGACGGCTTCGGTCATGGGTGCGTGTGGGAACCTGGGTTAGGATGAGTCATGACCGTCGCGCTCTACACCCATCGGGACATGTTCGACCACCGCCCGGGCGACCGGCATCCCGAGCGGCCGGAGCGCCTGGGCTCGGTGATGGACGCGCTGGGCGATTCCGACCTGGACCTGGCCCCGCACGAGGCGCCGTTCGTGGAGGCGGTCGACCTCTTGCTGGCGCACGACGCCGCGTACGTGGCGATGATCGAGCGGGTCGCGCCGGCGGGCGATGGGCTGAAGGTGCTGGACGAGGACACCTACATGTCGGCCGGCAGCCTGACGGCGGCGCGGCGCGCGGCCGGGGCGGTGGTCGCCGCGGTGCGCGATGTGGCGGCGGGCGGGGCCGAGCGGGCGTTCTGCGCCGTGCGCCCGCCAGGCCACCATGCCGAGCCGGGCCTGCCGATGGGCTTCTGCATCTTCTCGAACGTGGCGATCGCGGCGCTGGCGGCGCAGCGGGCGGGGCTGAAGAAGGTGGCGGTGGTGGACTTCGACATCCACCACGGCAACGGCACCCAGGCGGCGCTGGGCGGGCGACCCGACACCTTCTTCGCATCGATCCAGCAGTGGCCGATGTGGCCGGGCACGGGCCATCCCGACGAGCGCACGCCCGCCAACATCGCCAACGCCGTCTCGCCCGAGGGCGCGCCGGTCGAGGTGTGGCGCAGGGCGTTCGAGGGGCTGATGGAGAAGGTGGACGCGTTCGCGCCGGACCTGGTCATCGTATCGGCGGGATTCGACGCGCACCGGCGCGACCCGATCGGCGGGGCGGGCCAGAGCCTGGAGGAGGCGGACTTCGCCTGGGCGACCCGGGCCATCGCCTCGGTGGCCAACCGGCATAGCAAGGGTCGGGTTGTGTCGTCGCTCGAGGGCGGTTACGACCTCGAAGCTCTGGGCCGCTCGGCGCTCGCGCACGTCAGGGCCCTTGGGCAGGGGTAGGGTGCGTTCCCGGGATCGATGGCCAGCGACGTGAGCGACCAGTCCGCGCCCCACAAGCACGCGCCCGCCGCCCATGGCGCGATCATCCTCGCCCGGCACGGCGAGCCGGCGCTGTCGCGCAAGGTGATGCTGTCGGCGGCCGAGTATCGCACCTTCTGGGCCAGCTACGAGATCGGCGGCATCCTGCCCGGCCAGACGCCGCCCGAGCGGCTGCGCGAGTTCGTGGAGGGCTGCGGGGCGCTGGTGTCGTCGACGCGAAGGCGCGCCATCGAAAGCGCGCGGACGATGGTGGGCGGGCGCGAGTTCCCGCACCACGAGATCCTGATCGAGGCGCCGCTGCCGCCGCCGGACTTCCCGGGCTGGTTCAAGATGTCGCCCAAGCTGTGGGGCTTCGTGGCGCGCGTCTGGTGGTGGTTCTTCAACCACCACGCGGGCGAGGAGAGTCGCGCTGAGGCCGAGGCCCGGGCCGACGAGGCCGCGGCCCTGCTGATCGGCCTGGCCGCTGAGGGCGAGAACGTGGTGGTCCTGGCCCACGGCTTCTTCAACCACCTGATCGGCCGCTCGCTGAAGAAGCTGGGTTGGCGGCTCGTGGAGGGGCAGGGCTACAAGTACTGGTCGATCCGCCGGTTCGAGCGGGGTTGAGGATCATCGCCTCCCCTTCAGGGGAGGGGAGGTGTGAGCGCAGCGAACAGACGGGTGGGGAAGTCACGACCGGGCGCAGCGCCTGAACCTTTATTTCCCACCCGTCTCGCTGCGCTCGCCACCCTCCCCTGAAGGGGTGGGAAAGTCGCTGTGGATTCCCGTCTTTCTCCCCACTAAAGATCGCTGCATGTCCGAACCCGCCGACATCTCCGCCATGACCTTCGAGACCGCGCTGGCGGAGCTGGAACAGATCGTGTCGCGGCTGGAGTCGGGGCAGGCGCCGCTCGAGGATTCGATCCGGATGTACGAGCGCGGCGCGGCGCTGAAGGCGCACTGCGAGCAGCGGCTGGAGGCCGCGCGGCTGCGGGTGGAGAAGATCGTCATGGGCGCCGGCGGCCAGCCCGCCGCAGAGCCGGCCGAGTTCAGCTGATGGAGCTGGCGCAACGTGTGGCCGAGGCCGCGGACCTCGTCACCGTGGCGCTGGACGAACTGCTGCCGCGCGGCGAGGGGCCCGAGAGCCGGCTGACCGAGGCGATGCGCTATGCGGCCCTCGGCCCCGGCAAGCGCCTGCGGACGTTCTTCGCCCTGGAAACCGGGCGGATGTTCGACCTGGACGAACGCTACGTGCTGCGCTCGGCCTGCGCGCTGGAGTGCATCCACGCCTACAGCTTGGTGCACGACGACCTTCCGTGCATGGACGACGACGACATGCGCCGCGGCCAGCCGACCGTGCACGTGGCCTATGACGAGATGACCGCGGTTCTGGCGGGCGACGCGCTGCAGACCGCCGCCTTCGAGATCCTGGCGCATCCCGACACCCATCCCGACGGCAACGTCCGCGCCGAGCTGGTGACCCGGCTGGCGATGGCGGCCGGCGCGCGGGGTATGGTAGGCGGCCAGATGATCGACATGCTGGGCGTGCGCGAGGACCTGGGCGGGGTGGCGCGGATGCAGCGGCTGAAGACCGGGGCGCTGATCTCGTGCGCCTTCGAGCTGCCGCTGGTGATCGCCCGGGCGCAGGACGCCGAGCGCAACGCCCTGATGGCCTTCGCCCACGACCTGGGCTTGGCCTACCAGATCGTCGACGACCTCCTGGACGCCGAGGGCGACGCCGGCGAGATGGGGAAGGCGGTCGGCAAGGACGCCGAGGCCGGCAAGACGACCTTCGTCACGCTGCTGGGCGTGGATGCGGCGAAAGAGCGCCTGGGCCTGCTGAAAACCCAGACGAAATCCCACCTGGATCCGTTCGGCGCCCGGGCCGAATTCCTGCGGGCCAGCGTCGATTTCGTGCTAGAGCGCCGCCAATAGTTCGAGGACGTTCCGCGTTGCCGCCTGAAACCCCCCTGCTCGATACGGTCTCGTCGCCCGCCGACACGCGGAACCTGACGATCCCCCAACTGAAGCAGCTGGCGGACGAACTGCGGGCCGAGACGATCGACGCGGTCTCGCAGACCGGCGGGCACCTGGGCGCGGGCCTGGGCGTTGTCGAGCTGACCGTGGCGCTGCACCACGTCTACGAGACGCCGGACGACATCCTGATCTGGGACGTGGGCCACCAGGCCTATCCGCACAAGATCCTGACCGGGCGGCGCGACCGCATCCGCACCCTGCGCCAGGGCGGCGGCCTCTCAGGCTTCACCAAGCGGTCCGAGAGCGAATACGACCCGTTCGGCGCGGCGCATGCGTCGACCTCGATCAGCGCGGCCCTGGGCTTCGCCGCGGCGCGCGACGCGCAGGGGCGCGACAACAAGGTGGTGGCGGTCATCGGCGACGGTTCGATGAGCGCCGGCATGGCCTACGAGGCGATGAACAACGCCTGCGCCACGACCAAGCAGCTCACCGTGATCCTGAACGACAACGACATGTCGATCGCCCCGCCGGTGGGGGGGATGAGCGCCTATTTCGCCCGGCTGGTCTCGGGCGGCGGCTACCAGTCGATCCGCAACCTGGGCAAGTCGGTGGCCCGCGCGCTGCCGAAGCCGCTGCAGGAAGCGGCGCGCAAGGCCGAGGAATATGCCCGCGGCATGGTCACGGGCGGCACGTTCTTCGAGGAGCTGGGCTTCTACTACGTCGGCCCGATCGACGGTCACGACATGGACGCCCTGGTCCACGTGCTGCAGAACGCCCGCAAGATCGACGACCGGCCGGTGCTGGTCCACGTGGTGACACAGAAGGGCAAGGGCTACGGTCCGGCCGAGAACGCGGCCGACAAGTACCACGGCGTGGTGAAGTTCGACGTCATCACCGGCCAGCAGGCCAAGCCCGCCCAGCCCGGCGCGCCGCAGTACACCAAGGTCTACGCCCAGGAGCTGATCAAGCACGCCGAGCGCGACGACAAGATCGTGGCGATCACCGCGGCCATGCCCTCGGGCACGGGCCTCGACCTGTTCGGCCAGAAGTTTCCCGACCGCACCTTCGACGTGGGCATCGCCGAGCAGCACGCGGTGACCTTCGCCGCAGGCCTGGCGGCCGACGGCATGAAGCCGTTCTGCACGATCTATTCGACCTTCCTGCAGCGCGGCTACGACCAGGTGGTCCACGATGTCGCGATCCAGGGCCTGCCGGTCCGCTTCGCCATCGACCGCGCGGGGCTCGTCGGCGCCGACGGGGCGACGCATGCGGGCTCGTTCGACATCGGCTACCTGGGCGCGCTGCCCGGCATGGTGATGATGGCGCCGTCGGACGAGGCCGAGCTGGCGCATGCCGTCGCCACCGCCGTGGCCATCGACGACCGGCCCTCGGCCTTCCGCTATCCGCGCGGCGAGGGCGTGGGCGCCCAGATTCCGCTGCTGGCCGCGCCGTTCGAGATCGGCAAGGGCCGCATCGTGCGCGAGGGGACGGCGGTGGCCATCCTGTCGTTCGGCACGCGCCTGGGCGAGGCCCTCAAGGCCGCCGACCAGCTCGCCGCCCGCGGCCTGTCGGCGACGGTGGCGGACGCGCGCTTCGCCAAGCCGCTGGACCTCGACCTTCTGCTGCGGCTGGCCCGCGAGCACGAGGCGCTGATCACGGTGGAAGAGGGCTCGGTGGGCGGCTTCGGCGCCTTCGTGCTGCACGCCCTGGCCGAACACGGCGCCCTGGACCGCGGCCTGAAGGTCCGCACCCTGACCCTGCCCGACGTCTTCCAGGACCACGACAAGCCCGAGGCCATGTACGCCCAGGCCGGCCTGGACGCCGAAGGCATCCTGCGCACCGCGCTGGGCGCGCTGGGCGTGGACAACGCCTCGGCGAAGGGTCGGCGGGCTTAGGGTCCGCGCTCGACCGAAGACGGGGCGTCTCGTTCAGGCCGCGACCGGCCGGCGGCGCAGGGCGGCGCCCACGCCTGCAAAGCCCAGTAGCATCAGGCTCCATTGCGCCGGCTCGGGCACGCCGTCGGGCGCCGGGTCGATCGATGTCGGCGTGTACTCGTACGTCACGGTGGTGGTGAAGGCGGTCGAGAAGCCGAAGCCGGCGGCCGCCATGTTCACGTTCGTATAGGTCGCCCCATAGCCGACCCAGTCAGTCAGCGTGAGCGACGGGGCGCTGTTGAGAAACGCCGCCAGAGCCCCCGGGTCGGTGAAGACGGTCGTGGAATCAAAGCCGTAGCTGACCGGCGCGCCGGAGAAGCTGAGGCCCGCCGCCTGGGCGAAGGCGTTGGTGGAGCCGAGCGTGGCCAGCAGCGGCGAGCTCAACTTCGACGCCACGATGAGGGTCAGAAAGGCGCTGTTCGGCGGCGGCGACGGGACCCCCGGCGGGATCGGTAGGGGCGGGGCCTGGATAAAGGCGTTACCCGTGGCCTTGGCCTGGATGGTGACGCCGGTGAGGACCCCGAGGGCGACGTCAAAGGGCGTCACGGTCAGGTCCTGGAAAAGCGTGCCCGAGTTCGGGCCGACGGCGGCGGTCGCGAACAACGGCGGCGGGGCGCTGGTCAAGGTGAAGGTCATGGTCGCCGCATGCGCTTGCGACCCCAGAGTCAGCGCCGCGACAGCCCCGAGCCCGACAAAGGAACGCAACATCGGAAATCCCCTGATCATGCCCGCCGTCCCGGAGGGCTCAAAACCCGGCGACGCTAGCGGCGGCGCGCCAAGCCCGGCAGTGGACAATTTGAATGCGAGCGGCTCGCGCGGATGGGCCGCCGCCGATGCCTGCAAATCGGTGACCACGTCCCAGAAGGTCGGCGGCGCTGGTGGCTGCGAGGCAGCGATTGCGAAGCTCGGCCTTCGCCGGCCGTCCCTCATGGACAACAGCGACGCCTGAGCTATGGCAAACCGCCGTGGCGCGAGCGGCGCGGGGTCGGCAGGGCGGGTGCATGGTCGAAGGGGCGCCTTCCACGCTGGGCGAGAATGGCGCCGGCGGCCTGATGAGCTGGCGCCATCAGGGCGCCGTGGCGGCCGAGATGTGCGAGCGGCTGCTCCGGGACCTGCGTTTCGACGCCGCCGCGCGCCGGTTGGCGCGCGGTATGCTGGACGCTGCGGCGGCGGATTCGCGGGTCGATGGCGTGTTCAAGGACGCCGGGCGTTACGTCGCGGCGATGATCGCGATGCTGCTGCACGACAGCGGTGGCCTGACACTGCCGCGGCTCAAGGACTTCTGCGAGCGCAGCGGGTTCGTCAGCCGCAGCCGCGCGCGGGGCATGCTGCTGTACCTTCGGTTCCTCGGCTATGTGGAGCCGGGCCCGCGCGAGAAGGGCGCGCCGCAGCGGTTCGTGCCGACCGCCAGCTTCGAGGCCGCCTGGGCCGTGCAATGCGCCGCGGCGCTGGAGGCGGCGGTCGTCATCGAACCGACCGCAGGGCGGGTCGCGCGGGCGCTCGGCCAGCCGGGCGTGCTGGCGCACTTCGCCCGCGTGCATGCCGAGCACCTGTTCCAGAGCGCGGCGTCGACCGACGAGACGTTCGCGCCCGAGCTGTTGCACCGGCATGCCGGCTCGCACCTGATCTGGCTGCTGGTGGTCGACGAGGCCGAGAGCTTCCCGCCGGTGGCGGCGCGGCCGATCTCGGTGGCTGGGTTCGCCCGGCGCTTCGGCGTGTCGCGGCCACATGTGCGGCGTCTGCTGCAGGCCGGGGTCGAGGCCGGGATACTGCGTCGCGTGGCCGACGGGGCGATCGCGTTTTCCGAGGCCCATGCGCCACGCCTGCGCCTCTTCTACGCCCAGCAACTCGTGGCCGTGCTTTCGAGCGCGGCGCTGACGCTGCAGGCGCTGGGGTTGTAAGCGGGCGCTACAGGATGGACGCGGGGGCGGAAAGGGGGCTAGGTCCGCGCCTTTCCGGATCGACGCCTCCCCGTGACACCTGCCGACCGCCTGCACGCTGCCCTCGAACTGATCGCTGAGGTCGAGCGCACCCCGCGTCCCGCCGACGCGGTCGTTTCGGCGTGGTTCCGGGCGCGGCGCGACCTGCGCGACGCCGACCGGGGCGAGATTTCCGACCTGCTCTATGCGGTGCTGCGCGCCCGCGCCCGGCTGGGATGGTGGCTGGCGAAGTACGACCGGCCCGCGACGCCCCGCAACCGCCTGCTGGCCTGGCTGGCGCTCGGGCGGGTGAGGACGCGCGACCAGATCCAGGGGCTCTTCGCCCTGACCGAGGCGGAGCGTCGCCTGCTGGGGAGCCTGCAGGGCGGGTCGCTCGACCATCCCGACATGCCGGAGGCGGTGCGCGCGGAGTGTCCGGATTGGGCGTTGGAGCCGCTGCGTCGGCGCTTCGGCGACGCTTTCGCGGCCGAGATGGCGGCGATGCTGACGCCGGCGCCGTTGGACCTGCGGGTCAATCCGCTGCGGGCGACGCGCGAGGCCGTTCTGGCGGAGCTGCGCAGGCGAGGGCTGGCGGCCGAGGCGTGCCGCATGGCGCCCTACGGAATTCGGGTGCCGGAGCGGCCCTCGCTGGCGCGCGTGCCGATGCTGAAGACTGGTGAGGCCGAGATCCAGGACGAAGGCTCGCAACTGGTGGCGATGCTGGTGGATGCGCGCGCCGGCGAGCGGGTGGTCGACTTCTGCGCGGGCGCGGGCGGCAAGACGATGGCGATCGCCGCCCAGATGGCGAACAGGGGCCTGGTGGTCGCCTGCGACGTGCAGGAGGGCCGGCTGAAGCGGGCGGGCGAGCGGTTCCGGGGCGCGGGCCTGCACAACATCCAGACCCGCCTGCTCAGCAGCGAGCGGGACAAGTGGGTGAAGCGGCACAAGGGCGGCTTCGACCGCGTGCTGGTCGACGCGCCGTGCAGCGGGACCGGCACCTGGCGGCGCAACCCGGACGCCCGCTGGCGGGCCGAGGACGCGGGGCTGGAGGCGCTGGCGGCGCTGCAGGCGAACATCCTCGACAGCGCCGCTCGGCTGGTGAAGCCGGGCGGGCGGTTGGTCTACGCCACCTGCTCGCTGCTGCCGCAGGAGAACGAGGCGCGGGTCGAGGCCTTCGTGGCTGGACATCCGGAGTTCCGGGTCGTCCCGCTGGGCGAGGCGGCGCCGGAGATTGCGGGCGAGGGCGGCGGGGACTTCCTGTCGCTGACGCCGGCGCGCCACGGCACGGACGGGTTCTTCGCGGCGGTGATGGTGCGCGAGGCGGGCGGGGCGACATAGCCGCCCCGCGTGCTTCAGAAGCCCGATCCCGCGTCTTTCGGGGGGCGAGGGATCAGGCGCCGGCCGTGGTGGCCGCAGCGACCTGATCCGCGAAGTCTCGATAGGTGTGGAGCGGGCGGCCGAGGAGCTGCGCCAGCCGCTCGACGTCGCCGCGTTCGGGAACCATGCCGTCGCTGACATAGCGCTCGGCCATCAGGCGCATCTCGTAGGCCATCCACCGCGGCATCGCGTTGGCCAGGTTCTGTTCGAAGGCGTCCGGGTCGTCGCCGCCGTAAGCAACCGGGCGGCCGAGGACGTCCGACCAGATGGCCGCCACCTCCACGCCGGTCAGGGTATGGGGCCCGACCAGGTTGATGGTCTCGACCGGCAGCTGGCCCGGCGCCTGGTCGCGGCGGATCAACTCGATGGCGGCCACTTCGCCGATGTCGCGGGCGTCGACCATCGCGATCCCCTTGCCGCCGATCGGCATGGGATAGACGCCATAGTTCAGTATGACGTCCTTGATCATCAGCTCGTTGTCGATGAAGTAGGCCGGGCGCAGGATCGTGGCGCTGAAGCCCATCTGCTCGATCATCCGTTCCGCCCCCGACTTCACCGCAAAGTGCGGCACATTCACGAAGCGGTCGGCGTGGATCACCGACAGGTAGACGACCCGTTCGACGCCACACTCGCGGGCGACATTCAGGGCGATCAGCGCCTGGGTGAATTCGTCTCCCGCCACGGCGTTCAGCAGGAAGAGCGTGCGAACGCCGGCGAAGGCGGCGCGAAGCGCGTCGAGGTCGAGCAGATCGCCCTTCGCGACCTCCACGCCGGGCGGGACATCGGCCCTCGCAGGATCGCGAACCAGGACACGAACTTGGGCGCCGCGCTGGAGCAGTTGCTGGACGACATGGCGGCCGACGCGGCCGGTGGCGCCGGTAACGAGGATGGTCATGGAAAAATCTCCGGGGTGAGTGGACGCCCGGAAAGTCGTGGATCCATAGTTGAACCGATAGACCGGCATTTGAAACTTACTGTCTCAATGGTGGAACGATGGATCTGCTGGCTCTTGCAGACTTCAACCTCGTCGCGCGTCACGGAGGGTTCGGACGGGCCGCCCGCGCTGTCGGTCGACCGAAGGCCACGCTGTCGCGGCGGGTCGTCGGCCTCGAGGCGGGCCTCGGCCTTCGGCTGTTCGAGCGCGGCGGCCGGACGATCAGGCTCACGGAGGAAGGGCGCGCCCTGTTCGAGCGGACCGCCGCCCTGCTCACCGAGCTGGACGAAGCTGCCGCGGCCATCGCTTCCGGCGGTGAGACACCGAGAGGGCGGCTGCGGATCACTGCACCGCTGCTCTTCTCACAGACGGCCATGGGCAGGCTGGCGGCCGCGTTCGCACTGAAGTTCCCGGATGTCCGCCTGGAGGTGACGACGGACGATCGCGCGGTCGACCTCGTGGAGGAAGGCTACGATCTCGCGATCCGGGTCAATCCGGATCCCGACGAGAGCCTTGTCGGCCGCATCTTCCTTCGCGATCGGTTGGCCGTCGTCGCAAGCCCCAGCCTCGCGCGACCGCGCGGGGCGGTCGTTCCGGCCGTTGTCCGCGGCGCCGCCGACACGGCCGCGACCTGGGAGTTGGAGACGGCCGACGGGACGCTGGCGATCGGTGTCGAGCCCAGCCTGCGCCTCTCCTCGCTGATCATGGTGCGAGACGCCGTGCTGGCTGGCGCGGGCGTCGCGCGGTTGCCGATCTCGCTGGTGAGCCACGACCTGAACGCCGGGCGGCTCGTGCGCTGGGGTGACGTGAGAGGGTCGGACGTCGCGCTTTGGGCGCTCTATCCGTCCCGGCGGCTATTGAGTTCGCGCGTTTCGGCGTTCCTCGACCATTTGAAAGCGGCCTTCCCGACCGGCGCGCCCGAGGAGTTGGCGAAGTACGTCGACGCGTAGCGAAGCCGGCCCTAGCGCGCCTTCAACGGCACGCCCTTGGTCGTGAACTTGGTCCCGGGGTGGCGCTTTGGCCGACCGCTATTGGGCCGGCCGCCGCCGGCGGGCTGGTGGGCGGGGATGAGCTGGTCGGGGCGGGGGCCGATGAGGTCGGCGCGGCCCATGGCCTTCAGGGCCTCGCGCAGGACCGGCCAGTTCTCGGGGTCGTGGTAGCGCAGGAAGGCCTTGTGCAGGCGGCGCTGGCGCAGGCCCTTCACCGTCTCGACCTTTTCGCTGGCGCCGTGGCGCACGCCCTTCAGCGGGTTGACGCCCGAGTGGTACATGGCCGTGGCGGTGGCCATGGGCGAAGGCAGGAAGGTCTGCACCTGGTCGGCGCGGAAGTTGTTCTTCTTCAGCCAGATCGCGAGGTTCATCATGTCCTCGTCGGTCGTGCCGGGGTGGGCGGCGATGAAGTACGGGATCAGGTGGTACTTCTTGCCGGCCTTCTCGGCGGCGGCGTCGAACATCTCCTTGAACCGGTCGTAGGTCCCGATGCCCGGCTTCATCATCTTGTCGAGGGGGCCGTCCTCGGTGTGCTCGGGGGCGATCTTGAGCAGGCCGCCCACGTGGTGGGTGACCAGCTCCTCGACATACTCCGGGCTCTCGACGGCCAGGTCGTAGCGGACGCCGGAGGCCACCAGCGCCTTCTTGACCCCCTTCACCTCGCGCACTTTGCGATAGAGCCGGATCAGGTCGTCGTGGCTGGTGTTGAGGTTGGGACAGATATCCGGGAACACGCAGGACGGCAGGCGACAGGCCTTCTCGATCTTCGGGTCCTTGCAGGCCATCCGGTACATGTTGGCGGTGGGGCCGCCGATGTCGGAGATCACGCCGGTGAAGCCTGGGGTCTTGTCGCGGATGTTCTCGATCTCCTGCAGGATCGAGGCTTCCGAGCGGCTCTGGATGATCCGGCCCTCGTGCTCGGTGATCGAGCAGAAGGTGCAGCCGCCGAAGCAGCCGCGCATGATGGTCACCGAGAAACGGATCATCTCCCAGGCGGGGATCTTGGCGTCGCCGTACGAGGGGTGTGGGGCCCGCGCGTAGGGCAGGTCGTAGACCGCATCCATCTCCTCGGTCGTGAGCGGGATCGGCGGCGGGTTCAGCCAGAGGTCGCGGTCGCCGTGGCGCTGGACCAGGGGCCGGGCGTTGCCGGGGTTGCTCTCGCGATGCAGGACGCGGGAGGCCCGTGCGTAGGCCTCGCTGTCCTTCTCGACCTGTTCGCAGGACGGCAGGCGGATGACGACGTCGCCCGGTTTGCGGGCGGCGCCTTCGTCGGCGCTGTCGAGGTCGTCGGCGGGCAGTTCGGTGAAGTGCTCGGGGACCTTGCGGAAGAGGGCGACACCGCGGACGTCGTCGAGGTCGCGCGGGGCCTCGCCGGCGGCCAGGCGGTTGGCCACCTCGATCACCGCGCGCTCGGCGTTGCCGTAGAGCAGCAGGTCGGCCTTGGCGTCGGCCAGCACCGAGCGGCGGATCTTCTCGGACCAGTAGTCGAAGTGGGCGATGCGGCGCAGCGAGGCCTCGATGCCGCCCAGGACGATCGGCACGTCCTTGTAGGCTTCGCGGCAGCGCTGGGAATAGACGAGCGTGCAGCGGTCGGGCCGCTTCCCGCCCTCGCCGCCGGGCGTATAGGCGTCGTCGCTGCGGATGCGGCGGTCGGACGTGTAGCGGTTGACCATGGAGTCCATGTTGCCGCCGGTGACGCCGAAGAAGACGCGCGGCTTGCCCAGCGCCTTGAAGGGCTCCGCGGACTGCCAGTCGGGCTGGGCGATGATGCCGACGCGGAAGCCCTGCGCCTCCAGCAGCCGGCCGATGATCGCCATGCCGAAGCTGGGGTGGTCGACGTAGGCGTCGCCGGTGATGAGGACGATATCGCAGGCGTCCCAGCCCAGCGCGTCCATCTCGGCGCGGCTCATCGGCAGGAACGGCGCGGCGCCGCCGGCGCCGGTCTTGCGGCAAACCCTGGAAATCAGGGGCGTTTCGGCGGGGGCCTGATCATCCATGGCGCACCGATAGGCGCGCGGCGCTGCGAACTCAACCGGCCAAACGCCGCGGCGCAGCGGGCATGGCGCCAAAACGAAACGACCCGCTCCACGGGGAGGAGCGGGTCGCCGTCGTCGCGTCGCGCTGAGGAACTACGCGGTCGCGGACGCCGTCCGCCGGCGGCGGATCACGGAACCGGCTGCGCCGAAGCCGATGATCATCATGGCCCAGGTGGCCGGTTCGGGGACGCCGGCCACGAACGCGTCGCGGGCGGCGACCACGCCGGTCGTCTTGCCGTCGGGCGCCACGACGTCGGCGGCGAACCACCAGCCGCCGGTGAAGCCGTCGAGCGACCCCGTGGTGTTGGAAGCGAAGCGATTGCCCGTGCCCACGCTGGTCAGGCGGCCAGCGCTGTCGGTGGTGTAGCCGACGCCGGCGAAGGTGATGCCGCTGGCGTTGTAGACGTTGAAGATGAAGGGCGTGATCTTGGCGTTGTTGGCGCCCGGACCGCAGCAGGCGAAGGCGTTGGTGAAGTTGCCGAACGGCGAGTTCGCGAAAGTGCCGTCGCCCTGATAGGTCAGCGGGTTCGTGCCGCCCGTCGGGGTGACCACCGTCACGGTGCTGTTCGGGCTGTCGAGCAGGTTGAAGCTGAACGCCTGGTGCGCGCCGGTGTCGACCATCTTGTAGCCCGCGGCCAGGTCGAGCTGCACCCGCACATTGTTGGCGTCGACCTCGGTGATCGTCACCGTGCCCCACGGGCCGTTCGATTGCGCCTGGCTATGGTCCAGCGTGCTGACGAAGGTGGCCGCGTTCGCCGAGGCCCCCGCGAGAAGCAGGGCGGTTGCCGAGAGGGCGCCCGCCGTCTGGGTGATGAACTTCGACATATGAGGCTCCTTGATTGCGTCAAATCGAGATTTCTCGAAACGATCGTGCAATCGCGGGGCCAGGACGGGCGGGACGGGTGCTGTCTATCGCACCCGGCGGACGGGCGGGAAGTCGAGGGCGGCGACTATGGCGTGCGCCGGGCCTCGCCCGCCAGCATTGCGCCAGCCAGGGCGGCCCAGGCGAACCAGGCAGCGAACAGCGACCGTTGGACCAGGCCGTAGACCGGCTTCAGGTGATCCCAGACCGGCGCGTCGCTGAAGCTGTAGGCCAGGTTGACCGCCACGGCGGCCAGGACCAGAGCGGCCATGACCGCCGAGACAGCGACGACGCGACCGGCCGCCGCGTCGCGCCGCCACGCCAGCGCCAGGACCAGCGGCGCCTGGTAGCCGATCAGTTCCGAGATGCCGAAGACGTTGTGCAGGGGGTGCGGGAAGGCAAAGAGGCCGACGCCCGCCGCCGAGACGGCCATGGCGGCCGTGAGCCAGGCGGGCCAGCGCGAGCGGCCGGTCCTGGCGGCGAGGTCGCGCAGGCCGGCGGCGAAGACGCTGAGGCAGCCTGCGACGACACAAAGCAGGATGGCGAAGGGCCAGCGCATGGGCGAGCCGACCTCGCCGATCTCACTGACGGTCTGGCGGACCGCGTCGTAGCCTGGAACGAGGGCGGGCAGGCCGGCGACGCCGGCCAGCAGGATCACGGCCGCGAGCGGGCCGAACAGCAGACGGCGATCACGGTCCATCCAAAGGTCCTGGCGTTGCGGCCGCCAGGGCCGCGGATAGAGGATGGCAGGGAATGGCCAAGCCGCAATGCGTCGCCCGCCGTCGCGCCTGACGCCCGGCTCAGGCGCCTTGCGGCTCGGCGACGCCACCGCCCAGCGGCGGCAGACCAGGCGCCTCGGCAGGCTCGTCGAACATGCCGAAATTGATCTGGGTCTGCTGCAGGCTGCTGAGCCGGTTCACCACGCGAATGAAGAAGGCGTCGGCGACGATGGAGGCAAGGCAGCCCACGATCACCACCGCGCTGTTGGTCGCGATGTCGTCGGTGATCTTCGACACGGCGTTGGCGAGGCCGCCGACGAAGTTGGAGATCAGCCAGGCTGCCCACCACCAGCCGAGGAACGCCGGCTTCGGTGCGGTGCGCCAGGCGTGTGGGCGCTCGGTGGCCTGCCACGCCTCGGACATTGCCTCGTACGGCTTCCAGAGCGTCGCGATCGGCACGAAGTACCAGCCCACCGCCCAGGGCGGCGAGATGCTGAGGCCGCGGGCGAAGGCGTGGGCGTTGCGATTGACGCGATAGATCCACTTCAGCGCGATGAAGCCGCCCACGACGTAGGTCGCGAGATAGAACACGCTGGTCAGGAAGACGCCCAGATCGCTGGAGCGGAGGTCTTCATCGATGAAGGCCTGGCCCGGCCCGGTCAGCGCATAGGCGTGCGCGAGCGTCAGCAGCAGTTCCGCGACGATCTGGACGCCGACCGCGGCCACCACGACGCGCCCCAGCCGAACCGGATCGATCGGCGTGTAGACCTTGGACATGACGCCCCCATGCGTGCTCGTTTTGTTCACGCTAGAAACAAGCTGGGCCTTTGGCAATCGGAGATTGCGGCGCGAGCGGCGTCTACCGCGCCCGACAGAGGACCAGGAGGTCGTGGGCGGGGGCGAAGGCGTTGGGGGTGCGGGTCTTTAGGAGGCCCTGGACCAGCACGAGTTCGCCGGTGTCGGCGAGGTGGGCAAGAACGGGGTCCTCGGCGTTGAGGCGGGTCTGGATCTCCAGGGGCGCGTCGGGCCCGTCCTCGGCGACGCCGGCGCCGCGGTAGCGGTTCCAGACCTTGCCGGAGTGGATCTCGATCACCGCGCCGTCGCGGCGCAGGCCGACCAGGGTGAGGTCGACGGCGCCCGAACCGGGTTGGCAGCTCAGGGTGACGGGACGAGCGACGGAGCCGTCGCCTTCGAGGACCAGGCGGGCCTCGCCGTCGGCGTCGTCGCGCACCCATTCCAGGCCAGCCGGAATCGAAGCGCAGCCGCCCAGGAGGACGACTGCGCCGAAGAGGATGAGGCCGAGGCTGCGCACGGCCGCGACTTAGAACGGCGAGAAGCGTTCCACCAGCGACTGGCCGGCCGGCGTCTTCTGGACGCGGCTGATGTCGCCGCGGCCGCCGTAGCTGATGCGGGCCTCCGCGATCTGGGTGTGGCGGATGGTGTTGGCGGAAGAGATGTCTTCCGGGCGCACGATGCCGGCCACGGTGAGCTGGCGGACCTCGGCGTTGGTGCGGACCTCCTGGGTGCCCTGGATCACCATGTTGCCGTTCGGCAGGATGCCGGTGACGACCGCGGCGATGGTCAGGTTGATCTTCTCCTGGCGGTTCACCGAGCCGGCGCCGGCGTTGTTGTTCGCCGAATTGGTCTCGATCATGCTGGTGGCGTCGAAGTTCCCCGGCATGATCTTGCCCAGCGAGGTCTCGAGGCCGAAGAAGTGCGGCACACCCATGCTGGAGCCCGCGGTGCGCGAGCTGGTCGTGGCGTTGTTGGTCTTGGCGCTGTCGTCGATGTCGATCTGCACCGTCAGGATGTCGCCCACGCGGCCGGCGCGCTGGTCGTTGAAGAAGGCGCGGGCGCCCGTGCGCCACAGCGAGTTGGCGCTGGCCGACTGCGGGGCGGGCTCGCGGACCGAGACGGTCGGCTGGGTGATCGGGGCGAGGGCGGCGGGATAGCCGACCGGCGCCAGTTCCGGGCCCTTCACCGCCTCGGAGACGGTGGAGCAGGCGGCGAGCGGGGCCATCAGGACGGCGAGGGCGACGAGGCGCAGGCGCATGTGAGCTTCCTTCAACGCGAGGCGTAACGTTGGGAGCGGGCGAGCTTCAGCTGCTCCGCTGCGGGTCCGACCGCCGCCGAGCCGGGTCCGGTGACCACGGCCTGGACGGTCTTCTTCGACGTGACGTTCTGCACGTTGATCGTGTCGCCGACGGCGCCGCCGGACAGGGCCTTGGCTTGCAGCGACAGCGAGACGCCCCCGTTGTCGTAGCTCAGGGTTACCATCTCGTTCGTCTTGATGACCTGCGGCGCGGAAACGTCGCGAGCGGCCACTGCGGCGCCTTCGCGCAGGGGGCGGCGCGCGGCGAGGCCGATGACGGCGTCGGCGTCGCCGGGCGCGTCGGCCGGAGCGGCGGCGGCCTTGCCCCAGACGAGGTCGGCGGGTTGGACGATCTCGCCGGCGTTGATCGAGCGGGCCCAGGTGAGCACGTCCACATTGCCGCGGCCGGCAACACTTGCCGGGCTGCCGGCGGCGCCGGCCGAGGCCGCGCCGGTCACGACGATCTGCCGCAGGCCCTCGGCGTTCGGCCAGTCGAGGCCGGCGCGGAAGGCCGCTCCGCGCACGGCGGCGGCGTTCAGCATGACGCTGGCCCCGGTGCGGGTGGCGACCGGCGTGCCGGCCGCGGCGCCCGCGCCGTTGAAGATGTCGCCCAGGGTGACCACGCCGTCGGCGTCGAACGCATTGGGCTTCAGGGTCACCGGCGTGCCGGCGAGGGCGGGAGTGGCGACGGCCAGGGTCGCCAGGAACACGAGCGCTTTCATCAGTTTACGACTTCAACTGGTTCGCGGTGGCGAGCATGTTGTCGGCGGTCGAGATGACCTTGGAGTTCATCTCGTAGGCGCGCTGGGCGACGATCAGGGCCGAGATTTCCGACACCGCGTCGACGTTCGAGGCTTCGGTGTAGCCCTGCTGCAGGGTGCCGATGCCGACCGAGCCCGGCGTGCCGGTGGTGGGCGCGCCCGAGGCGGCGGTTTCCTTGAGGAGATTGTCGCCCAGGGCTTCCAGGCCGCCGTCGTTGACGAAGGTGGCGAGCTCGATGATGCCGACCACGTTCGTGCCGGTCTGACCGGCCTGCTGGACCTCGACCTGGCCCGACTTGGAGATCGAGACCTGGACCGCGTCGCTGGGGATCGTGATGGCCGGCTGGATCTGGTAGCCGTCCTGGGTGACGAGCTGCCCCTGGTCGTTGATCGCCAGGTTGCCGGCGCGGGTGTAGGCGTTGTCGCCCGAGGGCATCAGCACCTGGAAGTAGCCGCGGCCGTTGATGGCCAGGTCGTACTGGTTGTCGGTGCGGGTCAGCGTGCCCTGGGTGCCGACGCGGTAGACGGCGCTGGCCTTCACACCGGCGCCGACCTGGACGCCCGTCGGGACGATCGTGCCCTGGTCGGACGACTGCACGCCGGCCGCCTGATAGGTCTGGTAGAGCAGGTCCTGGAATTCGGCGCGTTCGCGCTTGAACCCGACCGTGTTCATGTTGGCGATGTTGTGGGAGATGACTTCCACGTTGAGCTGCTGGGCGGCCATGCCGGTGGCGGCGGTGCGGAGCGCTTGCATCGGTCGTTATCCTCTTACTGAACCCGGCCCAGGCGCTCGACGGAGCGGCGCGAGAGGTCGGCTTCGGAATCGATCATCTTGGCGGTGGATTCGTAGGCCCGGCTCACCTCGACCATGCGGGTGATCTCCAGGACCGGCTTGACGTTGGAATTCTCGAGGAACCCCTGGCGCAGTTTCGAGGCGGCGGCCTGCGGCTGGAGGTTCGAGCTGTTGCGGAAGCTGTTGTCGCCGGACTTCTCCAGCGCGCTCTGGTTGGCGAACGAGAACATGCCGACCTTGCCGACCAGGTCGCGGCCCTGGTTCATGGTGCCGTCCGCGCCGACCGAGACCTCGCCCTTCTCGGCGTCGATGACGATCTCGCCGCCGCCGTCGCTGAGGACGGGGTAGCCCTGCTGGGTGACCAGGCGGCCGTTCGGGTCGGTGGTGAAGCGGCCGTCGCGGGTGAAGCGGGGGCCGTTCGGGGTCTGGACCTGGAAGAAGCCCTCGCCCTCGATGGCCATGTCCAGCGACGCGCCGGTCTTGTTGAGGGCGCCCTGGCCGAAATCGCGGGCCACCAGGTCGGCGGCGACGAACTTCACAGGGCGCGGGCCGCCGAAGGTGA
>Ga0102590_1001434_pt1 | contig 36295 bp, 32 predicted proteins | sample AraplaMF_Col_mMF_FD_76859 | JGI IMG/M metagenome (GOLD analysis project Ga0102590, IMG submission 76859) | Arabidopsis root microbial communities from the University of North Carolina, USA - plate scrape MF_Col_mMF | ecosystem: Host-associated > Plants > Roots > Endosphere | place: USA... | reverse complement strand
CATGGGGGTGTTGAGACGGATTGGGCGGCGACCGGGAGGCGGGCGGCGGCTCGCGGCCGTGACCGGGGCCGTGCTGGTCACCGCGGGCGGAGCCGTGGCGTGCCAACCCGGTGATCTGAGTTCCGCGTCGGTGGCCTACACGACCGACCAGACCGCGACCAGGCAACTGGAACGGCAGCATGTGAAGGTGCGTTGGCTGAGCTGCGTGGGCGACTACGGCAGCAGGTCCGCCGCCGCCCACCGGACGCCCGCGCCGTCCGCGAGCACCGTCGTCACCGTGGACTGCCAGGGCCAGACCGACGACAAGAGGGACATCACCGTCACGGGCAGGGTCACCCGTGCCGTCGACGGCAAGTGCGTACGCGGGAACCTCACGGCCACCGTGGGCGGCAGACGCTGGTTCCACGTCAGCGGCCTCGGCGACTGCAACGCCGCCGCCACCCCGATCCCGCCCGTCACGTTCCGCCCGACCGCTCCCGGGCAGCCCGGGCCCACCGTCACCGTCACGAGGACGATCTGGTGCCAGGGAGATCCGACCTGCTGGCCGGTGCGGGGCAAGTGACGTCCCCCGGGGCGGTTTCATCCGGGAAAACCCCTGTCAGGGAACGAGATCGCTGCTTAGGGTGATCCGGTGACTCAGTCCGCATCGCCCGCGTACCTCCGGTTCCCGCATCTGCACGGCGAGTTGGTCGCCTTCACCGCCGAGGACGACGTCTGGGTCGCCCCGCTCGACGGCGGCCGAGCCTGGCGGGTCAGCGCCGACAACGTTCCCGTGAACCACCCCCGCATCTCCCCGGACGGCACGGTCGTCGCCTGGACCTCCACCCGCGACGGCGCTCCCGAAGTCCACGTCGCCCCGATCGACGGCGGCCCCTCGAAGCGCCTGACGCACTGGGGAAGCGCGAAGACCCAGGTGCGCGGCTGGACCCCCGAGGGCCAGGTGCTCGCGCTCAGCACGGCCGGTCAGGCGTCGCTGCGCCGCACCTGGGCGCGCGCCGTGCCGCTCGACGGCGGACCGGCCACCACCCTGGCGTACGGGCCCGTCGGCGAGGTCGCGTACGGGCCCGCCACGGTCCTGCTGTCCGCGCCGATGGGACGCGAGGCCGCGTACTGGAAGCGTTACCGGGGCGGCACCGCCGGCAAGTTGTGGATCGACCGTGAGGGCGACGGCGAGTTCGTGCGGCTGCACGAGGATCTCGACGGGAACATCGAGTACCCGCTGTGGGTGGGAACGGGCGACCGGGCGAGGATCGCCTTCCTCTCCGACCACGAGGGCGTCGGGGCCGTGTACTCCTCGGCGGCCGACGGGTCCGACCTGCGCCGCCACACACCGCTCGCTGGAGCGGACGAGGGCGGGGAGGGCTTCTACGCCCGGCACGCCGCCACCGACGGCACCCGGGTGGTGTACGCCTCCGCCGGTGAGCTGTGGCTCCTCGACGACCTGGACGGCGCCGAACCCCGGCGGCTGGACATCCGGCTCGGCGGGCAGCGCGCGGACCTCCAGCCGTACCCCCTGCACGCGGGCCGCTGGTTCGGGACCGCCTCGCCCGACCACACCGGACGCGGCAGCGCGATCTCCGTGCGCGGCGCCGTGCACTGGATCACCCACCGTTCGGGGCCGTCCCGCGCGCTCGCCGCGGCTCACGGCGTACGAGCCCGGCTGCCGCACACCTTCCGCGCCGACGGCGAGGAGTGGGTGGTGTGGGTGACGGACGCGGAGGGCGAGGACGCGCTGGAGTTCGCGCCCGCCACCGGTTTTCTGCCCGCAGCCACCCCCCGCCGGCTGGCGGCCGGGCAGTTGGGGCGGGTGCTCGGGCTCGCGGTGGCACCCGACGGCGGCCGTGTCGCGGTCGCCACGCACGACGGACGGGTGCTGCTCGTCGAGCGGGACAGCGGTGAGGTGCGCGAGGTCGACCGCAGTGACGACGGAGACGCCGACGGGCTGGTCTTCTCACCGGACTCGGCATGGCTGGCCTGGTCGCACCCCGGCCCGCGGCCGCTGCGCCAGCTCAAGCTCGCCAACACGGCCGACCTGTCGGTGACCGAGGCGACCCCGCTCCGCTTCCGCGACTACGCACCGGCGTTCACGCTGGACGGCAAGCACCTGGCGTTCCTGTCGGCGCGCTCCTTCGATCCCGTCTACGACGAGCACGTCTTCGACCTGGCCTTCGTCGGCGGTTCACGGCCGCACCTGATCACCCTCGCCGCGACCACGCCGTCCCCCTTCGGGCCGCAGCGGCACGGCCGCCCCTTCGAGGCGCCCGAGAAGGACGAGACGCCCGACAGCGAGGGCGCCCCCGCCACCCGGATCGACCTGGACGGGCTCGGCGACCGGATCGTGCCCTTCCCGGTCGAGGCCGCGCGCTACTCCGGGCTGCGGGCCGCCAAGGACGGCGTGCTGTGGCTGCGGCATCCCGTGCGCGGTGTGCTGGGCGCCTCCCGCGCCACACCCGACGACCCCGATCCCAAGTCCGAGCTGGAGCGCTACGACCTGGTCCAGCAGCGTATCGAGCATCTCGCCGCGGACGCCGACCACTTCGCGGTCAGCGGTGACGGCAAGCGGGTGCTGCTGTGGACCGACGGCAAGCTCAAGGTCGTGCCGAGCGACCGCCGCGCCCCGAACGACGACGACAGCGACGCGAACATCACGGTCGACCTGTCGCGGGTGCGGCAGACCGTCGACCCCGCCGCGGAGTGGCGGCAGATGTACGACGAGACGGGCCGTCTCATGCGGGACAACTTCTGGCGGCCGGACCTCGGCGGAATCGACTGGGACGGGGTCCTCGACCGCTACCGGCCGGTGCTCGGGCGGGTGGCCACGCACGACGACCTGGTGGACCTCCTGTGGGAGGTGCACGGCGAACTGGGCACCTCCCACGCGTACGTGACGCCGCCCGGCCACGGTGCCGACACGGACCGGCGGCAGGGGCTGCTCGGCGCGGACATCTCCCGCCACACCGACGGCCAGTGGCACGTCGACCGGGTGCTGCCCTCGGAGACCTCCGACCCGGACGCACGGTCGCCGCTCGCCGCACCCGGTGTGGCCGTGCGCACCGGGGACGCGATCGTCGCGGTGGGCGGGCGGCCGGTGGACCCGGTGACGGGACCGGGGCCGCTGCTGGTCGGGACGGCCGGCCGGCCGGTGGAGCTGACGATCTCACCGGCGGGCGGCGGGGATCTGCGGCACGCCGTCGTCGTCCCGATCGCCGACGAGGAGCCGCTCAGGTACCACGCCTGGGTGGCGGACCGGCGGGCGTATGTGCACGAGACCTCGGGCGGCCGGCTCGGGTATCTGCACGTGCCGGACATGGTGGGATCCGGCTGGGCGCAGCTCCACCGGGACCTGCGGATCGAGGTCGACCGGGAGGGGCTGGTCGTGGACGTCCGGGAGAACCGGGGCGGGCACACCTCCCAGCTGGTGGTGGAGAAGCTGGCGCGCCGGATCGTGGGCTGGGACCTCCCGCGAGGGCTGCGGGCCTACAGCTACCCCGAGAACGCCCCGCGCGGACCCGTCGTCGCCGTCGCCAACGAGTTCTCCGGATCGGACGGGGACATCGTGAACGCGGCGGTCAAGGCGCTCGGGATCGGGCCGGTGGTCGGGACACGGACCTGGGGCGGGGTCATCGGGATCGACAGCAGGTACCGCCTTGTGGACGGGACCCTCGTGACGCAGCCGAAGTACGCGTTCTGGCTGGAGGGTTACGGCTGGGGCGTGGAGAACCACGGGGTCGATCCGGACGTCGAGGTGGTGCAGGCGCCGCAGGACCACGCCGCAGGGCGCGATGTGCAACTGGACGAGGCCGTGCGCATGGCGCTGGCCGCGCTCGAGGAGCACCCGGCGAAGACGCCCCCGGAGCTTCCCCGGCTGTGAGCCTGCGCCCCGCCCCGGTGGCCCGGTACGCCGTCTCGCGTGGTTCCGACCGCCGTGGGCGGGTCGCCGCCGCCCCGGGCCGTCCGCCGCCGTGGAGCCCCGGTCGGGCGACCGGCCCGGGGCGGCCCGCGCCTCTCCGCGCGCAGTGCAGGGTTGGCCGTGGGCGGCGGCCGGGCGGATACCATGCCGTCGTCGTGATCAGTCGGTGTGAGGAGGCACGCACATGGCGGGAGAGCCGCAGGACGACTGCCTGTTCTGCAAGATCGTCGCGGGACAGATCCCGGCGACGATCGTCCGGGAGACGGAGACCACCGTCGCCTTCCAGGACATCAACCCCCAGGCGCCGACGCATGTCCTGGTCATCCCCCGGGTCCACTACCGTGACGTCGCCACCCTCGCCGCCGCCGAACCGGCCGTGGCCGCCGACCTGCTCCGCGAGACCGGCGAGGTCGCCGCGCAGGAGAAGCTCGAGAGCCACCGCGTCGTCTTCAACACCGGCAGCGGTGCCGGGCAGACCGTCTGGCACGCGCACGCCCACGTTCTCGGCGGCCGCGGCCTGCAGTGGCCCCCCGGTTAGGACGCCGTGTCCGTACGCGAACTGGTCGTCCTCGGTACCGCCAGCCAGGTCCCGACCCGGCACCGCAACCACAACGGCTATCTGCTGCGGTGGGACGGTGACGGCATCCTCTTCGACCCCGGCGAGGGCACCCAGCGGCAGATGCTGCGCGCAGGCGCCGCCGCCCATGACCTGAACCGGATCTGCGTCACGCACTTCCACGGGGACCACTCGCTCGGGCTGGCCGGGGTCATCCAGCGGATCAATCTGGACAAGGTGCCGCACAGGATCACCGCGCACTACCCGAAGTCGGGGCAGCACTTCTTCGAGCGGCTGCGGTATGCGACGGCCTATCGGGAGACCGTCGGGATCACCGAGGCGCCGGTCGCGGAGGACGGCCTGATCGCGACGACGGCCGCGTACACCCTCGAGGCCCGGCGTCTGTCCCACCCCGTCGATTCCTTCGGCTACCGGCTGGTCGAGCCCGACGGGCGGCGCATGCTGCCCGAGCGGCTCGCCGCGCACGGCATCAAGGGCCCGGACGTGGGCCGCATCCAGCGTGAGGGCTCCCTGGACGGAGTCACGCTCGAGGCCGTGAGCGAGGTGCGACGCGGGCAGCGCTTCGGGTTCGTCATGGACACCCGGCTGTGCGACGGCGTGTACGCCCTCGCGGAGGGCTGCGACATGCTGGTCATCGAGTCGACCTTCCTCGACGCGGACGAGCAACTGGCCGTCGAGTACGGGCACCTGACGGCAGGCCAGGCGGCGCGGGTGGCGCAGGGGGCCGGTGTGCGGCACCTGGTCCTCACCCACTTCAGCCAGCGCTACGCGGAGCCGGAGGAGTTCGAGCGGCAGGCGCGCGACGCCGGGTTCGAGGGCGAGCTGACCGTGGCCCGCGACCTGCTGAGAGTGCCTGTCCCGAAACGGGTGTGACCAGGCCGTACGATGCTTTGATGCCCCTCCCCAAAGCTGAACTGCACCTTCATGTCGAAGGGACCCTCGAGCCCGAGCTGGCCTTCGCGCTGGCCGCACGCAACGGCGTCGAACTGCCGTACGCGGACACGGAAGAGCTGCGCAAGGCGTACGCCTTCGAGGACCTCCAGTCCTTTCTGAACCTCTATTACGAGCTCATGGCCGTGCTGCGGACCGAGCAGGACTTCGAGGACCTGGCCGACGCCTACCTCGAGCGGGCCGCGGCACAGGGGGTGCGGCACGCCGAGATCTTCTTCGATCCGCAGGCCCATCTCGCCCGGGGGGTCGCCATGGGCACGGTCGTCGAGGGGCTGTGGCGGGCGCTCGGACGCAGCGAGGAGAAGCACGGCGTCTCCACCCGGCTGATCATGTGCTTCCTGCGTGACGAGTCCGCCGACTCGGCGCTGGAGACGCTCGAGGCCGCGAAACCGTACCTGGACCGGATCGTCGGGGTCGGTCTGGACTCCGCCGAGGTCGGCCATCCGCCGGCCGAGTTCCGCGCGGTGTACGAGGCCGCCGCCGCTCTGGGACTGCGCCGCGTCGCGCACGCCGGCGAGGAGGGGCCACCGGAGTACATCACCGAGGCCCTTGACGTGCTCGGCGTCGAGCGCGTCGACCACGGGTTGCGCTGCATGGAGGACCCGGCCCTCGTCGAACGGCTGGTGCGCGAGCGGGTGCCGCTGACGCTGTGCCCGCTGTCCAACGTCCGGCTGCGCGCCGTGGACACCCTGGCGGACCACCCGCTGGCCGCGATGCTCGACGCCGGACTGCTGTGCACCGTCAACTCCGACGATCCCGCCTACTTCGGCGGGTACGCGGGGGACAACTTCCACGCCGTGCGCGACGCCCTCGGCCTGAGCGAGGAGCACATGCGCCGGTTGGCCCGCAACTCCTTCGCCGCCTCCTTCCTGGAGGACGACGAGGAGCGGCGGGCACGCTACCTGTCCGAGGTGGACGCGTACGAATTCGGCGGACGCTAGAGGGTTCCGGGTCCCGGTGCGGCGGCGGTCTGCTGCGGCCCCGCCGTGTCGTACTCCTCGCGCGCCGTCCCCGCCGCCGCGTCGAGCGGGAACTCCACGACCGCCTGCTCCGGTGCGCCGACGGGGGGCACCGCGCCCGAGGGGGTGCCCGTGGTGACGGCCACCACGACGGCCGAGGTGCGACGACGGGCCGCGCCGGGCAGCAGCGGACGGCCTCCGGTGTGCAGGGCGACCGCGGTCAGCGGGAGGGTGATGGCCAGCAGGCCGACGGCGAGGATCGTCCCCATCGCCGGGAAGCCCGCCCGAGCGGACAGCAGGCTGCCGGCCAGCGGGCCGACCGCCGTGCCGAGCGAGGAGGCCGAGCCCACGAGGACCGCCCAGCGGCCGCGCCGGTCGAGGGAGGCGGCGAGGCCGATCAGATACGACAGCACGATCGGGTAGAGCGTGTTCCAGGCGATCTCGCCGGTCGCGAAGGTGCCGAAGCCCGTGGCGGAGGCGCTGAGTGCGATACAGCCGGCGATGAGCGCGGTGCCCAGACCGATGGGGAGGGCGCGGCCGAGACGGGGGCCGAGTGCTCCCGCGCCGATCACGCCGAGCAGTCCGGCCCCGAGCGCGATCGCGAAGACGGCGCCGACGGTGACCTCCGTCAGATGCGCCTGGGTGAGGCCGATGCGGCCGCTGACGCCCCACAGCGAGTTCTGGGCGAGGGACCAGCACAGAATGCCGGCGGCGAGGACGATGCCGGAGCGGGTGTGGGGCAGACGGCCGCCGTCCCCGGTCCCGGGGTGAGTCGTGACGATCCGCGCCGGGGTGGACAGGCGGCCGGTCGCGGGCCACACCAGCAGCGCGGTGAGCGCGAGGGCGGCGAGCGGGAGTCCGTGGCCCGGGCCGAGCCGGGGAACCGTCAGGTAGATCACGCCGGCGAGGGCGGAGACGCCGAGCAGGCCGAGCGTGGAGGCGCGGTGCGGGTCGCGCTGGGCGGCGATGCCGGTCGCGGCGACGGTGGTCGCCGTACCGGAGCCGAACCCGCCGGCCACCGCTCCCGCGACGACCACGGGGATGCTGTGGCTGACTGCGGCCGTGCCGTATCCCGCGGCGGCGAGCAGGAGCCCGGTACGGGCGAGCCTGCGGGGGCCGATCCGGTGGACGTGCGCGGCGAGCAGGAAGCCCGCGCAGGCCGAACCCAGCAGCAGGGCGCTGCCGATGGAGCCGGCTTCGGTGGAGGAGAGCGGAAGGCCCGAGTCCAGCCTGCCGACGGTGGTGGGCAGGAGGTACGCGGCCAGATACCCGGCAGTGAAAAGGGCGACGAGGGGCCAGGGCGGGGCGGGGCGGGAGGACACGGGCGTTCCAGGGCATACGAAAGGAGCGGCGGAAAAGCGGGGGATTGGGGCGCCGACCGTCGAACGACAGGATCGCGCGGGCAATTTGTATCAAGCACGCGGTTCAAGAAAAAAGCGCGGGGTGTGTGATCTGAGTCACTAAGGGGTTTGGTGCTGGTCGGGCCGGGTAAAAGCGCGGCCCTTTGAGAAGCGGAGACCCGGGATCGCGCTGGGTCAGCGCCAGCGCGGCGCCCCGGCTCCGCCCCGTGCGGTCTCCTCGATCCGGGTCCGGATCTCCCCCATCACCGCGACGATGTGCTCCTCGTGACCGGGTGTCAGCCGGGCCACGGGCACCGAGCAGCTGATCGCGTCCTGGGCCGGCAGGTCGTAGTGGAGGGCGAAACCGAAACCGACGATGCCGGCGACGCTCTCCTCGCGGTCGATCGAGTACCCGCGCTCACGGGTCACGGCCAGATCCGCCAGCAGGGAGGCGTGGGATGTGTGGGTGTGCGGGGTGAGGGCCGCGTACGGGCCCTCCGGCAGCCATGTGCCGGGCCGCTCCGCCAGCAGGGCCTTGCCGAGCGCGCCCGCGTGCGCGGGCAGCCGCCGGCCGACGCGGCTGATCGTGCGCAGATATTCGTGCGATTCGCGCGTCGCGAGATAGGCGACGTCGGTGCCGTCGAGGCGGCCCATGTGGATCGTCTCGCCGAGGGCCTCGGACGCCTCGTCGAGGTACGGGCGCACGGCGCGCACCCGGGGGTCGGAGTCCAGATAGCTCGTGCCCGTCAGCAGGGCGTGGATGCCGATGCCGTAGAGCGAGCCGGTGACGTCCGTGCGGACCCAGCCCCGCGAGACGAGGGTCTGCAGCAGGGCGTACATCGAGCTGCGCGGCACCCCGAGCTGGTCCGCGAGCTCCTGCAGGCGTGCCGGACGGTCGCCCCGCGCGGCGAGTACCTCGAGCAGCTCGACCGTGCGCGCGGCCGACTTCACCTCGCGGACGCCCCCGGTGTCTGACATGCGCCGATCGTAATCCGGGCGGGGCGGTGCACGGCCCGGTCCGGAGCCCGCCGTTGACGGGGCCCGTCCATGTATCTAATCTGCATTTGTATATATGGATAACGTCTACATGAGGAGATGGATGCGGTGAGCGGCGCCAGGGACGCGGACCCGGAGGCGGTGGCACGGAGGCTGCGGAACGGCATGGCACAGGGGGTCCTGTCGTTCCCGCTCACAAGCTTCCACAAGGACGGCTCGCTCGATCTCGACGGCTTCCGGACCCACGTCGCGGGGCAGCTCGCCGCCGCGCCCGGCGCCGTCTTCCCGGCTTGCGGCACCGGCGAGTTCTTCTCCCTGGACGAGGAGGAGTACGGACAGGTCGTCGCCGCGGCCGTGGAGGCGGCCGGCGGCCGGGTACCCGTCGTCGCCGGTGTGGGATACGGCTGGGCGCAGGCCGTCCGGTTCGCGCGGATCGCCGAGGACGCCGGCGCGGACGCGCTGCTCGTCCTGCCGCACTACCTCGTGGCCGCCCCGCAGGACGGGCTCGTCGCGCAACTGGAGCAGATCGCCGCCCGCACCCCGCTCCCGCTCATCGCCTACCAGCGCGGCCAGGTCGCCTTCGGCACCGAGGCGTTCCGGCGCATCACCCGCATCCCCGGCGTCATCGGGCTCAAGGACGGCCACAGCGACCTCGACCGGCTGCAGCGCCTCACCCTCGCCGCGCCCGAGAGCTTCCTGTTCTTCAACGGGGCCGCCACCGCCGAACTCCAGGCGCGTGCGTACACCGCGGTCGGCGTACCGGCCTACTCCTCCGCCGTCCACGCCTTCGCACCCGAGATCGCGACGACCTTCTTCGCCGCCCTGCGCGACGGCGACGACACCCTGGTGAAGACGCTGCTGCGCGAGTTCTACGTCCCGCTCGTCGCCGTCCGCGACCGGGTGCCCGGGTACGCCGTCTCTCTGGTCAAGGCGGCTGCCCGGCTGCGGGGCGGTCGGGTGGGGCCCGTACGCGCCCCGCTCGTCGACCCCTCGCCCGCCGATCTGGCCGATCTGCAGACCCTGCTCGCCACCGGACTCGATCTCGTAGGAGCCGCCCTGTGACCGCCGCGACCTCCCGTGACCTGACCATCGCCGAGGTGCGCCTGACGCCGATCCTGGTCGCCGACCCGCCGCTGCTGAACACCCAGGGCGTCCATCAGCCCTACACGCCCCGGCTGATCGTGGAGGTGGTGACCGCCGACGGGACCACGGGGGTCGGCGAGACCTACGGGGACACCAAGTACCTGGAACCGGCCCGGCCCCTGGCGGACAAGCTGATCGGCCGTCCGGTATCCGATCTCAACGGCCTGTTCGCGCTCGCCGACGACGTCGCCGTCGACGGCTCCCGGTCCGGCGGCCGGCTCGACGTCGGCGGGCTGCGTGGTGTCCAGACCGCCGACAAACTCCGCCTGTCCGTCGTATCCGCCTTCGAGGTCGCCTGCCTCGACGCCCTCGGCAAGGCGCTCGGCCTGCCCGTGCACGCGCTGCTCGGCGGCAAGGTGCGGGACGAGGTCGAGTACAGCGCGTATCTCTTCTACAAGTGGGCCGGCCACCCGGAGGGAGTGGCGAGCGAGCAGGACGAGTGGGGTGCCGCCCTCGATCCGGCGGGAGTGGTCGAACAGGCCCGCAGGTTCAAGGAGCAGTACGGCTTCACCTCCTTCAAGCTCAAGGGCGGCGTCTTCGCGCCGGCGGAGGAGATCGCGGCGATCCGGGCGCTGGCCGAGGCCTTTCCGGGCCACCCCCTGCGGCTGGATCCGAACGGCGCCTGGTCGGTGGAGACCGCGCTGGCGGTGGCCCGCGAACTGGGCGACGTCCTCGAGTACCTGGAGGACCCCGCCCTCGGCACCCCGGCCATGGCCGAGATCGCCGCCCGGACCCGGGTGCCGCTCGCCACCAACATGTGCGTCACCACGTTCGCCGAGATCCGGGAGGCGTTCACGAGCGGCGCCGTCCAGGTGGTCCTGTCCGACCACCACTACTGGGGCGGGCTGCGCAACACGCGTGAACTCGCCGCGATCTGCCGTGCGTTCGGCGTCGGGGTGTCCATGCACTCCAACACGCACCTCGGCATCTCCCTCGCCGCGATGACCCATGTCGCGGCCACGGTGCCGGACCTCCACCACGCCTGCGACACCCACTACCCGTGGCAGGCCGAGGACGTCGTCACGGAGCGTCCCGCCTTCCGGAACGGCGCTGTCGCCGTGTCCGACGCCCCGGGGCTCGGCGTCACCCTGGACCGCGACCGGCTGGCCGCCCTGCACGAGCGCTGGCTCGCGGACGACGGCGCCCTGCGCGACCGCGACGACGGCGCGGCGATGCGCCTCGCGCATCCCGGGTGGCGCGCGCCCGCGGTGCCCCGCTGGTGAGGTCCCGGCGGCGTCGCGCCGACGCCGCCGCCCGGCGAGCCCTTTGGTGCACACTGGCTGGATCCGCACCATGTCAGGGAGCCCACCGTGACCGCGACCGCCGGAGAGGGACCGCACCACCCCCACATCGGGGACGGGCCGCACCACCAACCCCACGTCGATCCGCTCGCCCCTCTTCGGGCGCCGGGCGATCCGTCCTGTGACGTCTACCTCACGGGGACGGTCTTCCTCGACATCATCTTCACCGGGCTCGCCTCCGCGCCGGTGCGCGGCACCGAGTCCTGGGCGCGCGGGATGGGGTCGAGCCCCGGGGGCGTGGCCAACATGGCGGCGGCGCTGGCCCGCCTCGGCCTGAGGACCTCCCTGGCCGCGGCCTTCGGCGACGACCACTACGGCGAGTACTGCTGGGACGAGCTGGAGCAGGGCGAGGGCATCGATCTGTCGATCTCCCGCCGGGTGTCCGGATGGCACTCCCCGGTCACCGTCTCCATGGCCTACGAGGGCGAGCGGACCATGGTGTCCCACGGTCACGAGCCACCGCCCGAGGAGCCCGCACCCGCCTGCCCGCCGCGCGCGCGGGCCGCCGTCGCCTCACTGACCCCGGGCAGACGCGCCCCCTGGATCGCCGAGGCGGCCAAGCAGGGCACCCGCGTCTTCGCCGACGTCGGCTGGGACGACACCGGTGCCTGGGACCTGGCGGGTCTCGCCGACCTCGAACATTGCGAGGCGTTCCTGCCGAACGCTCAGGAGGCCATGCGGTACACCGGCACCGAATGCCCCCGCGCCGCCGCGCACGCGCTGACCGAACACGTGCCGCTGGCCGTCGTCACCCTCGGCGCGGACGGCGCGTACGCCGTGGACGGCCGTACCGGGGAGACCGCCGCCGTGCCCGCGATCGCGGTCGAGGCACTGGACCCCACAGGGGCGGGCGACGTCTTCGTGGCGGGTTTTGTGACCGGCACGCTGGCCGCCTGGCCGCTGGCCGACCGCCTCGCCTTCGCCGGTCTGACGGCGGCGCTCTCGGTGCAGGAGTTCGGCGGGTCGCTCTCGGCGCCCGGCTGGGCCGAGATCGCGGCGTGGTGGCGCAGGGTCCAGTCGTACGAGGACCAGGACCCGGCGGCGCTCAGCCGGTACGCGTTCCTGGAGCGGTTGGTGCCGGAGGAGTGCGTGGAGCCGTGGCCGCGGCGGCGGGCCGTGCCGACGATCGGATTCCGCGGGGCGACATGAGCGCGAGCCGCCCGCGCGACGTACGGGAAGCGCTCAGAAGCCCAGACGGCGCAGCTGCTTGGGGTCGCGCTGCCAGTCCTTGGCCACCTTGACATGGAGGTCGAGGAACACCGGGGTGCCGAGCAGCGCCTCGATGTGCTTGCGGGACTTGATGCCGACCTCCTTCAGGCGCTTGCCCTTCGGCCCGATGATGATCCCCTTCTGACTGGGCCGCTCGATGTAGACGTTCGCGTGGATGTCGAGGAGCGGCTTGTCCGCCGGGCGGTCCTCGCGCGGGAGCATCTCCTCCACCACCACCGCGATCGAGTGCGGCAGTTCGTCGCGCACACCCTCCAGCGCCGCCTCGCGGATCAGCTCCGCCACCATGACCTGCTCCGGCTCGTCCGTCAGATCGCCCTCGGGGTAGAGCGCGGGTCCCTCGGGCAGCAGCGGGATCAGCAGGTCAGCCAGCAGGTCCACCTGCTTGTTCGCGGTCGCCGACACCGGCACGATCTCCGCCCAGGTGAATCCCAGCTCCTCGGCCAGCCGGTCGATCGCGATGAGCTGTTCCGCCAGGGTCTTGGAGTCCACGAGATCCGTCTTGGTGACGATCGCGACCTTCGGGGTCTTCTTGATCCCCGCCAGCTCCTTGGCGATGAAGCGGTCACCGGGACCGATCTTCTGGTCGGCCGGCAGACAGAAGCCGATCACGTCCACCTCGGCCCATGTCGTGCGGACCACGTCGTTCAGCCGCTCGCCCAGCAGCGTCCGCGGTTTGTGCAGACCGGGGGTGTCCACCAGGATCAGCTGCGCCTCGGGGCGGTGCACGATGCCACGCACCGTGTGCCGTGTCGTCTGCGGACGGTTCGAGGTGATCGCCACCTTCTGCCCGACCAGAGCGTTCGTGAGAGTGGACTTGCCCGCGTTGGGACGGCCCACGAAACAGGCGAAACCTGCCCGGTGGACGGCCTCGGTGGGCTCGGAGGACTGGGTGCGAACGCTCATGGCGCCCATTCTCCCTGATCCACGGAGCCCCTCCGCACGATCCGGCCCCGCCCCGGAGCCCGCGCCTTCCCGCGAAGCGCCGCCGCACCACTCAGCGTCACGGGGGCATGCCCGTATGCGACCGGGAGGGGGTGCGGAAACGCAGCTGCCGGGGCCTTACGGCGTTGGCCGGCACCGCCTACGATCACGGCGTCCCGGGCCAGGGCGCCCCGGTCGCCCACTCCGCCTCGCAGAAGGTCACCCCCGCATGAAGCTCATCACCGCCGTCGTCAAACCGTTCCGTCTCGACACGGTCAAGACGGCCCTGCAGGAACTGGGCGTGCAGGGACTGACCGTGGCCGAGGCGAGCGGCTACGGCCGCCAGGGCGGGCACACCGAGGTGTACCGCGGCGCGGAGTACCGGGTCGACCTCGTGCCCAAGGTCCGCATCGAGGTCGTCGTCGAGGACGCGGACGCCGACGCCGTCGTCGACGCGATCGTGAAGGCCGCCCGGACGGGGAAGATCGGGGACGGGAAGGTGTGGGCGGTGCCGGTGGACACGGTGGTGCGGGTCCGGACCGGTGAGCGGGGCCCCGACGCGCTCTGACCGCCGGACGGCCCGTCACGGTCCCCAGGGCTCCGGGGCTTACGGGATGCCGAAGGGACGCGGCCCGTGGCCTGATGAGCCGTCACGGGGCTACGCGGGCCGCACCGACGGGTGCGGCCCGACGAAAGGCCGACGCACGCGGGGCACCGGGCGGCGCCCCGGATCTCAGCCCGCCGTGACCGTGTGCCGCAGCACTCCGTCGGGCGACGCCACCAGCACCGGCGTCCCGGGCCCGCCGAGGTCCCGCACCGCCGCCCGGTCCTCCGCCGACGCGGACTCCGACATGGTCACGACCGCGGCGGCCTCCAGGGACTTCGCCCCCGACGCCACGGCCATGGCCACCGCCGTCTGCAGCGCACTGAGCTTCAGCGACTCCAGTTCGACGGTCCCGGCGGCATAGGTGCGGCCGGTCTCGTCCCGTACGGCGGCGCCCTCGGGCACACCGTTGCGCGCCCGCACGGAACGGGCCAGGGTGACGATCTTGCGGTCCTCGGGGTCGAGCGCGGTGCTGTCGGTCATGCCCCGAGCATACGGAGAGGTCTCGCGGCCGCCGGGCGACGGGGTCGTCGCCCGGCGCCGGTCCTCGTCAGGGACGGTCGAGGCGGAGACGGTCGGCGCGCGGAAGTCCGGCGACGACGAGGTCGTACGAGTCCTCGACGAGTTCCCGGACCAGGCGGTCGGTAAGCCCGCCGTCCACGGTGACGGTGTTCCAGTGGCGCTTGTTCATGTGCCAGCCGGGCGCGATCAGGCCCTCGTGTTCGGTGCGCAGGCGCACCGCGTCCTCGGGGTCGCACTTGAGGTTGACCTTCAGGGGCCGCCCGGCCAGGTTCGTCAGGGCGAAGAGCCTTCCACAGACCTTGAAGACCGAGGTCTGCGGGTCGAAGGGGAAGTCCTCCACCGCGGCGTTGAACGACAGGCAGAACGCGCGCAGCTCCTGTGGGGTCATTCCGCCTTCGGCTCCTCCCGCGGGGGCCCGGCCGGGCCCACCGGCTCCACCAGCACGGTCGCGATCCGGTTCCGGCGCCCGGCAGCGGCCTCCGCGGTCAGTCGCAGCTCGCGTCCGTCGGGCAGCTCCACGAGGGACGAGGCACCGGCGATGGGCACCCTGCCCAGTGCCTTCGCGAGCAGTCCGCCGACCGTCTCCACGTCCTCGTCGTCGTAGGCCTCGAGGCCGTACAGCTCGCCGAGGTCCCCGATGTCGAGGCGGGCGGTGACCCGGTAGCGGTCCTCGCCCAGGTCCTCGACGGGCGGCAGTTCGCGGTCGTACTCGTCGGTGATCTCGCCGACGATCTCCTCGAGGATGTCCTCGATGGTCACGATCCCGGCCGTGCCGCCGTACTCGTCGATGACCACGGCGACGTGGTTGCGGTCCTTCTGCATCTCGCGCAGCAGATCGCCGGCGTTTTTGGTGTCGGGTACGAACGTGGCGGGCCGCATGGCGGTGGACACCAGCTCGGACTCGGCGTCGCGGCTGATGTGCGTCTTGCGGGCCAGGTCCTTCAGATACACGATCCCGACGATGTCGTCCTCGCTCTCGCCGGTGACCGGGATGCGCGAGAAGCCGGACCTGAGGGCCAGGGTCAGCGCCTGGCGAATGGTCTTGTAGCGCTCGATGACCACCAGGTCCGTGCGCGGGACCATCACCTCCCGCACGAGGGTGTCGCCCAGCTCGAAGACGGAGTGCACCATACGGCGCTCCTCGGCCTCGATGAGGGACTCCTTCTCCGCGAGGTCGACCAGCGCGCGCAGTTCCGCCTCGGAGGCGAAGGGGCCGCGGCGGAAGCCCTTGCCGGGGGTGAGCGCGTTGCCGATGAGGATCAGCAGGGAGGGGATCGGGCCCATGATCCGGGCCAGCGGCACAAGGACGTACGCCGCGACCGTCGCCGTGTTCAGCGGGTGCTGGCGGCCGATGGTGCGCGGGGAGACCCCGACGGCGACGTACGAGACGAGGACCATGACCGCGATCGCGATCAGAAGGGCCTCGGCGGTGTTGTCGAACTCCCTGAGGCAAGCGAAGGTCACGAGCGCGGCGGCGGCCATCTCGCAGGTGACGCGGACCAGCAGCGCCACGTTCAGGTAGCGCGTCGGGTCCGCGGCGATCCGGGCGAGCTTGGCACTGCCCCGCCGCCCGCTGCGTACCGCCTCCTCGGCGCGGAAGCTCGAGACCCGCGCCAGGCCCGCCTCCGCGCAGGCGGCGAGCCAGGCGACGACGACCAGAGCGATCGCGCCGAGGACGATCTGAGGGCTCATGAGACGGTCGGGGCAGGGGACGGGCCGGTCAGGCCCTTCTCCGCGCGCCAGCCGTCCACGATGGCCGCCTGGAGACCGAACATCTCGGCCTTCTCGTCGGGCTCCTCGTGGTCGTAGCCGAGCAGATGCAGCACTCCATGGACCGTCAGAAGCTGGAGCTCCTCGTCCATGGAGTGCTGCGTCGGCGCCTCGGCGCCCTGCTTGGCGGCGACCTCGGGGCACAGCACGATGTCGCCGAGCAGCCCCTGCGGCGGCTCGTCGTCGTCCTTGGACGGCGGCCGCAGCTCGTCCATGGGGAAGGACATGACATCCGTCGGTCCGGGCAGCTCCATCCACTGCACGTGCAGCTGCTCCATGGCGTCGGCGTCCACGACGATCACCGAGAGCTCGGAGAGCGGGTGGATGCGCATCCGCGCGAGCGCGTAGCGGGCGATGTCGAGGATCGCCTGCTCGTCGACCTCGGTGCCGGACTCGTTGTTGACGTCGATCGACATGGTGCTGCTGGTCTACTTCCCCTTGTGGGCATGCCCGGCCCTGCGGCCGGGCTTCTGCGTGCCGTTCTCGGTGCCGTTCTGGCTGTCGTACTTCTCGTAGGCGTCGACGATACGGCCGACGAGCTTGTGCCGTACGACATCGTGGGACGACAGCCGGGAGAAGTGCACGTCCTCGACGCCTTCCAGGATCTCCTGGACCTGCCGCAGGCCGCTCTTGGTGCCGTTCGGCAGGTCGACCTGGGTCACGTCACCCGTGATCACGATCTTCGAGTCGAAGCCGAGGCGGGTGAGGAACATCTTCATCTGTTCGGGGCTCGTGTTCTGGGCCTCGTCGAGGATGATGAAGGCGTCGTTCAGAGTGCGGCCACGCATGTAGGCGAGCGGGGCGACCTCGATCGTCCCGGCCGCCATGAGCCGCGGGATGGAGTCGGGGTCGATCATGTCGTGCAGCGCGTCGTAGAGCGGGCGCAGATACGGGTCGATCTTCTCGTACAGCGTGCCGGGCAGGAAGCCGAGCCGCTCGCCCGCCTCGACCGCAGGCCGGGTCAGGATGATGCGGTTGACCTGCTTGGACTGCAGGGCCTGCACGGCCTTCGCCATGGCGAGATAGGTCTTGCCGGTACCCGCGGGACCGATGCCGAAAACGATCGTGTGCTTGTCGATCGCGTCCACGTACCGCTTCTGGTTGAGCGTCTTGGGGCGGATCGTGCGGCCGCGGGAGGACAGGATGTTCTGCGTCAGCACCTCGGCCGGGGTCTCCGGTCCGTCGCCCTCACCGTCGTCGCTCGCCCGGAGCATGGCGATCGAGCGTTCCACTGCGTCCTCCGTCATCGGCTGCCCGGTGCGGAGCACCAGCATCATCTCTGCGAACAGGCGCTGGATCAGGGCGACATCCGCCGAGTCGCCGACCGCGCTGATCTCATTGCCCCGGACATGGATGTCGACCCCCGGGAAGGCCGTCTCGATCACGCGCAGGAGGGAGTCGCCTGAACCCAGCACCATCACCATGGGGTGCTTGGCGGGGACGGTGATCTGTGTTCTCGCCTGCCCCTGCGCAGGGGTACGAGCTGTGGGTGTCTGAGTCATGGGCCGGCCCGCGGGCCTGCGGTTCCTCCTCGTCACGGCCGCGTAGCTGAGGGCGGCCTCGCGATTCCAAGGGTACGACGCGGTACTGACAAGGCCGTAGGGCTTTTCGGGGCCGAAGTTTCCCGAGTGGGATCCGGCCGCGTGCCCCGCCGTGCCGCCCCGGTCCACCCGCCGTCCCCAGGGCGTGCGGCTGCCGCGGTGCCGGGGTGCTGCGACGTCAGTCCACGCCCCGGATCCGCACCACGAGCAGTGCCCCGGCCAGCCCGACCACCGCCGCCACCAGGTAGAGCACCCGGTAGCCGCCCAGATACGTCACGATCGGCGCGGCCAGGGCCGGGGCTGCGACCTGGGGGAGGGCGTTGGCCACGTTGATCACCCCCAGGTCCTTCCCGCGGTCCAGGGCCTTCGGCAGGACATGGGTCATCAGCGCGAAGTCGACCGAGGTGAAGACCCCGAAGCCCACGCCCAGGACGGCCGCCGCGACGACGGTGCCGGTCCAGGTCTGCCAGCCGGACAGGGCCGCCGTGGCGAGCGCCATCAGCACCCCGGACCAGATCACGAACGGTTTGCGCCGGCCCACCCGGTCCGACCACACGCCGCCGACGACGACCGTGGCGAGGAGAGTGATGCCGTTCACCGCTGTCAGGACGAGGACGCCCTGGTCGGGGTCGTGGTAACCGATGCGGTCCCGCAGGTAGTACAGCAGGTACAGCAGCACCAGCCCATTGCTGAGATTGATCAGGAAGCGGGTCAGCCAGGCCCAGCCCAGATCGGGATGGCGGCGCGGACTCAGCCAGAACCCGGCCAGGAAACCCCGCCAGGACCAGGGCGGCCGGGCCGCCGCGGACAGCCGCAGGTCCCGGTGGCGCAGGACATAGGGCAGCACGCCCACCACCGTGAACACCGCACATGCCGCGTAGCCCGCGCCGATGCCCCCGGCGACGGTCGCGAGGCCGGTGCCGCCGACGACGCCCAGGATCTGCGCCGCACCCAGCCAGCCGCCCACCGATCCCCGCTGGGAGGGCGGCACCCGGTCGGGGACCGCCGCCGTCACCGCCGCGAAGGCGGCGTTCAGCGTGAGCTGGACCAGGCACCAGCCGAGCGCCATGGTCCACACCCCGCCCGCCCCTCCCAGCAGCAGGAGCGACAGCGCCCCGCCTGCCGTCCCGGCCGCGATCCACGGTGTGCGGCGGCCCCGGCGGGAGACGGTGCGGTCGGACAGCGCACCGAAGAAGGGGTTCGCGACGAGCGACACCACCGCGCCCGCGCCCGTCACCCAGGCCAGCATCGTCTCCTTGGACATGCCGGCGTCCGGGGCGAAGTCCGTCGCCTGGGAGGCGAGCAGGATCTGCAGCGGGCCGTACCAGCCGACCCAGATCGCCCCGTTGGCCAGTGCCAGGGCCGAGGTCCAGCCCCGGCCGACCCGCTCGACGGGCTCGGCGAGGGCGTCCAGGGGACGGTCGGCGGGCCGCTCGGCCGTCGTCATCTCTGCGCCCGCAGCAGATCGCGCAGCCATGTGTAGGACGCCTTCGGGGTTCGCTCCAGCGTCTCGAAGTCCGTGTGCACCAGCCCGAAGCGGCGCGCGTACCCCTCGGCCCACTCGAAGTTGTCCAGCAGTGACCACACGAAGTAGCCGCGTACGTCTACCCCCGCCTCGACGGCCCGGTGCAGCGCCCGTATGTGGCCGTCCAGATAGGCGATGCGCTCCTGGTCGTCGACGCCCTCGTACGAGCAGCCGTTCTCGGTGATGAGGACGGGCGGGAGCCGGTCGCCGTAACGCCCGGCGAATCCGGTGAGCAGCTCGGTGAGCGCCTCCGGGACCACCGGCCACCCGAAGTCCGTGACCGGGCGGTCCTCGATCTCCCGGACCGTGAAGGGGAGTTCGGCGGGGAACGAGAGACCGCCGAACTCGATCTCCGCGCCCTGCGGTGCGCCCACCCTCGTCGGCGCGTAGTAGTTGATCCCGTACCAGTCGATCGGTTCCGCGATCACCTTGAGGTCGGCCTCGACGTCGCCCGGCATCAACTCGCCGATGCCCTCGGGGTAGCGGCCGATCAGGACGGGGTCCGAGAACAGGCGGTTGAGCAGGAGGTCGTAGAACTCCGCGGCCTCCCTGTCCTCCGGCTTCTCCGACGCCGCCCAGGTCGGGCCGTGCGAGTTGGCGATCCCGATGTCGCCCGCGCCGGCCGCGCGCAGTGCCCGTACGGCCAGGCCGTGGGCGAGCAACTGGTGGTGGGCCACCGGCAGCGCGTCGAACATCAACCGCCTGCCGGGGGCGTGGACCCCGAGCGCATGGCCCAGCAAGGTGTGCTCGGCGGGCTCGTTGAGTGTGATCCACTTTGCGACGCGGTCGCCCAGGCGCTCGGCGACGACCGACACGTGGTCGGCGAAGCGGGACGCAGTGTCCCGCTCCAGCCAGTCCAGGGCCACCGGAAGGTCCCAGTGGAACAGGGTCACCACCGGCCGTACGCCCGCCGCGCACAGGGCGTCGACCAGGCGGTCGTAGAAGTCGAGGCCGCCGGGGGAGTCCACCCTCGGCCAGGAGACCGAGAAGCGGTAGGCGTCCACACCGAGGCCGGCCAGCAGCGCCACGTCCTCGTGATAGCGGTGGTAGGAGTCGCAGGCCACCGCCGCCGTCGAGCCGTCCTTCACGCGCCCTGGCTCGGCGGTGAACACGTCCCACACGGAGGGCTCGCGCACGTCCGCCGCCCCCTCGATCTGGTGCGCCGAGGTCGACACACCCCACAGAAAACCGGCCGGGAACTGAGGCATCGGGTTCGTCACCATGCGCCGGATCATCCTTACCGTCGGTAACGGAAGTCAACGGCCGGGCACGAACCGAAAGCCCGAACCTCGAGGGCGGCCGGGTCCCTGCCCGGCGCCTGGGAGGGTCAGGCGCCGGGCAGGGTCAGGCGCCTTCCTTCAGCACCCGTGACACCAGTGCCCGTTGCTCCTCGGTCAGCCGGGGGTCCGCGCAGTACACGGTCCGGCCGTCCACAGTGATCTCGTAACTGAAGCCGTCCGGCACCACGGCGGGTGGCGCGTCCCGGCCGGCGGCGACCGCCCGCTCGGCCAGGGAGTGCCACTCCTGGGCATCGGACCGTCCAGAGGTCTCCACCTCGGCCCGGCGCTCGATACCCGCGAACCCGCCCGTGCGCCTCACCCGAATACGCATGGCACCTGTCTAGTACGACAACGGGCGTGCGGGCTACGAGGCGGGCACCCCGACCTGTTCCCAGGCCTTGAGGACGGCATCCTGCTCCTCGCCGTCCTCGGTGTAGCGGGTCCTCGCCGCCGCCACCGTCAGCCTGGCGAAGTCCGCGAAGGTCGCCTCCGCCTCGAGACCGCCGCCGGTCAGCACGTCGTACCAGATCTGCCCGGACCGTTCCCAGGCGTTGCCGCCGAGGGCGGTGGCCACCAGGTAGAAGGCCCGGTTGGGGATACCGGAGTTGATGTGCACCCCGCCGTTGTCGCGGCCGGTGTTCACATAACCGTCCATCGTCGACGGCTGGGGGTCCTTGCCGAGGACGTCGTCGTCGTACGCGGTGCCCGGTTCCTTCATCGAGCGCAGCGCCTTGCCGGTGACGCGCGGCGCGAGCAGCCCCGCGCCGATCAGCCAGTCGGCGTCGGCGGCGGTCTGGCCGAGCGTGTACTGCTTGATCAGCGAGCCGAACACGTCCGAGAGCGACTCGTTGAGCGCGCCCGACTGCCCGAAGTAGGCCAGGTTCGCCGTGTACTGGGTGACTCCGTGGGTGAGTTCGTGGCCGATCACGTCGACCGGGATGGTGAAGTCGAGGAAGATCTCGCCATCCCCGTCGCCGAACACCATCTGATCGCCGTTCCAGAAGGCGTTGTCGTAGTCCTGGCCGAAGTGCACCGTCGCGTCGAGCGGCAGCCCCTTGCCGTCGATGGAGTCCCGGCCGTACGCCGTCCGGTACAGCTCGAAGGTGGCGCCGAGCCCCGCGTAGGCACGGTTGACCGATGCGTCCTGTCCGGGCTCGTCGCCCTCGCCGCGGACCTTCCTGCCGGGCAGGCTCTCCTGGTGGCCGGCGTCGTAGACCGTTCGGTACGGCTTGCCCGCGGTGTGCTCGGGCGGGGCGGCCGTGGGGGCGCCGATGACGGTGGTCAGCCGGCGCCGGGTGCGCTCCAGGGCGTCGCGCTCGAGTGTGCGGCGCGCGGGAGCGGCGAGTCCGGAGTCCTCGTGCTGTGCGAGCCGGTCGAGGACGTGGGGCGGCACGATCGTGCAGAAGACGGGCTGGAAGCCCCCGGTGGTGGTCATGAGCGGAACCATTGCACTGTGTAACGAGATTGTCACTACCTGCAACCATGATTGGTGAACTGCCGCCTCGACGGGCCGCGTGTCGCCGGGTGCGGTGCTATGGGCTTCCGTGCGAAGGGGGGCGGTGTGATGTGGCGCACTTGATGTCCGAATTGTCCCAGCGGTCCCGCATACTGATACAAGCCTTCGCAGCCGGCGTGGCTCGGCTAGCATGCGGAGCATCATGCGTTTCGGGCTGCTCCTCCTTAGCTGCCGCGGCGAGGGCCTGTAGTCGAGGCCGACTCCCTCCCCGCGGAGTTCGGCGTTGCGCCGTCGGCCGTCCTTCCGGACCCCATGAGGAGCCCACGCACCATGGCCAACCGCCAGCAGCCCACGTCCATGCCGATCCACAAGTACCGTCCGTACGACCAGGTCGACATCCCCGACCGTACGTGGCCCGACCAGCGGATCACCCAGGCTCCGCGCTGGCTCTCCACCGACCTGCGCGACGGCAACCAGGCCCTGATCGACCCGATGTCGCCGGCGCGCAAGCGTGCGATGTTCGATCTGCTGGTGAAGATGGGCTACAAGGAGATCGAGGTCGGCTTCCCGGCCTCCGGGCAGACCGACTTCGACTTCGTGCGCTCGATCGTCGAGGAAGAGGGCGCGATCCCGGACGATGTGACGATCTCCGTACTGACCCAGGCCCGCGAGGACCTGATCGAGCGGACCGTCGAGTCGCTGAAGGGCGCGAGGCGCGCGAACGTCCACCTCTACAACGCCACGGCCCCGGTCTTCCGCCGGGTCGTCTTCCGTGGCTCCCGGGACGACATCAGGCAGATCGCGGTGGACGGCACCCGGCTGGTGATGGAGTACGCCGAGAAGCTGCTGGGTCCCGAGACCGAGTTCGGCTACCAGTACAGCCCCGAGATCTTCACCGACACCGAACTGGACTTCGCCCTGGAGGTCTGCGAAGCGGTCATGGACGTCTGGCAGCCCGAGCCGGGCCGCGAGATCATCCTGAACCTGCCCGCCACCGTGGAGCGCTCGACCCCTTCCACGCACGCGGACCGTTTCGAGTGGATGCACCGCAACCTCTCCCGCCGCGAGTTCGTCTGCCTGTCCGTCCACCCCCACAACGACCGCGGCACGGCGGTCGCGGCGGCCGAGCTGGCCCTGATGGCCGGCGCCGACCGCGTCGAGGGCTGTCTGTTCGGCCAGGGCGAGCGCACCGGCAACGTCGACCTGGTCACCCTGGGCATGAACCTCTTCTCCCAGGGCGTCGACCCGCAGATCGACTTCTCCCACATCGACGAGATCCGCCGCACGTGGGAGTACTGCAACCAGATGGAGGTCCACCCGCGCCACCCGTACATCGGGGACCTGGTCTACACCTCCTTCTCCGGCTCCCACCAGGACGCCATCAAGAAGGGCTTCGACGCCATGGAGGCCGACGCGGCCGCCCAGGGCAAGACGGTCGACGACATCGAGTGGGCGGTGCCGTACCTGCCCATCGACCCCAAGGACGTGGGCCGCTCCTACGAGGCCGTCATCCGCGTCAACTCCCAGTCCGGCAAGGGCGGCGTCGCCTACGTCCTGAAGAACGACCACAAGCTGGACCTGCCGCGCCGGATGCAGATCGAGTTCTCCAGGATCATCCAGGCGAAGACGGACGCCGAGGGCGGCGAGGTCACGCCGAAGGAGATCTGGTCGGTCTTCCGGGACGAGTACCTGCCGAACCCGGACAACCCCTGGGGGCGTATCCAGGTCAGGACCGGCCAGTCGACGACGGACACGGACGGCGTGGACGCCCTCACGGTCGAGGCCACCGTGGACGGCGAGGACACCGTGCTGACCGGGTCCGGCAACGGCCCGATCTCGGCCTTCTTCGACGCCCTGCAGTCCATCGGGATCGACGTACGCCTGCTGGACTACCAGGAGCACACGATGAGCGAGGGTGCCTCCGCGCAGGCCGCCTCCTACATCGAATGCGCGATCGACGGAAAGGTCCTGTGGGGTATCGGTATCGACGCGAACACGACACGTGCATCGCTGAAGGCGATCGTCTCGGCCGTCAACCGCGCGGCGCGCTGACCCTCTGACCGGCACGTTCGTGGCCCCGTCCGCCCCGCAGGGCGGGCGGGGCCACGTCATGGACCAGCCATTTCTGCCCAAGATCACGGAGAGGTCTCGTCCGGGGTACTGACTTCGCATCACCAATGTGGCTAACATCACGCCAGCGCGGCGACGTTGCCGCGGCGGCACCGCCCACGCCCTCGAGGCAGTGGGGGAGTTACGGAGGTGCGACGTGCTGCCAGGACGGGGACGCAACGGCCGAGGAGCCCGCAGAAGTCGCGTCGCGCCCGTCCTCGGTATTCGCACCGTGTGGACCGCCGCAGGTGACGGCGAGTTCTTCTGCCCCGGCTGCGGGGGCGATCGCAACTACCAACGGCTCACCGGCCGCCGCCGCTTCGCCCTGGTCGGAGTTCCGGTCCTGCCCCGCGGCGAGACGGGCCCGGTCGTGGAGTGCGCGGCCTGCGGCCGGCACTACGGCACGGACGTCCTCGACCACCCCACCACGACCCGCTTCTCGGCGATGCTGCGCGACGCGGTGCACACCGTGGCCCTCGCGGTCCTCGCCGCGGGAGGCGCCTGCTCGCGCACGTCCCTGGAGACGGCCGCGGCCGCCGTTCGTTCGGCAGGCTTCGACGACTGCACCGGCGACGGGCTCAGCGCGCTGGTCGACGCCCTGGCCGCCGACACAGGCCGGGTCAGCGGAGAACCGGGCGGTGCGAGCCTCGCCATAGAGCTGCACGAGGCGCTGGACCCCCTCGCCCCCCATCTCGCGCCCGCGGGCCGCGAGTCGATTCTCCTCCAGGGTGCCCGGATCGCCCTGGCGGACGGGCCGTACACCCCCGCCGAACGCGACGTACTGGCCACGGTGGGCGCGGCCCTGACGATCTGTTCGAACGATGTGACCCGTCTGCTGGCGGCGGCGCGCACGCCCTCCTAGTCACTCACATCGGTGACATGATCGCGGCGTAGGGATCACGGACGGTGACGGTGGGGAGCATGTGACCGACAACGGTCACCGTCCCGCGAGGGACGCACTCCCTGGGGGATAGACATGACCCTTCCGTTCCGCGCCCTCGTCGCCGCGGCCGTACTGTTCACCCCGCTCACCGCGACCGCACCCGGCTCCGCGAGCACCGGCTGTGTCTCCTCCGTGCCCTACACCGCAGGGAAGGGCGGCTACGGCACCTATCGGATCCCCGCGGTCGTGACCACGCGGAAGGGGACCGTGCTCGCCTTCGCCGAGGGCCGGCGCAACGGCGTGGCGGACAGCGGCGCCATCGACGTCGTGCTCAGACGCTCCTTTGACGGCGGCTGCACCTGGGGGCCGCTCGGCGTCGTCGCCTCCGGCAGGAGAGACACCCGGGGCAATCCGGCGCCGGTCGTGGATCCGGGTACCGGCCGGGTCGTCCTGGTCACCTCCTACAACGGCGGCGCGGCGACGGAGTCGCAGATCATGCGCGGTGAGGTGGCACGCGCGCAGAGCCGCCGGGTCTTCGTGCAGACGAGCAGTGACGACGGGCGGCGCTTCACGGCCCCACGGGAGATCACCGCGCAGGTGAAGCGGCCGGGGTGGCGGTGGTACGCGACAGGCCCGGGCCACGCGATCGCCCTCACCCGGGGACCGTATGCGGGCCGTCTCGTCGTCCCCGCCAACCACTCCACGGCGCCGCCCGAGGGCTCCTCCGACACCGGGCGCGAGGCCCGGTACTACGCGGCGCACGCGCTCTACAGCGACGACGGGGGGCGCAGCTGGCACATCGGCTTCACCGACGGCTCCCACGACGGCGGCGACAACTCCAACGAGAGCAGCGCGGCACAACTCCCCGACGGCAGGCTCTACTTCAGTTCACGCGACCAGGGCGGCACACGCCGGGGCAACCGCCTCGACAGCTACTCGAGCGACGGCGGCGAGACCCTCGACCGCCCGTACACGATGCAGCACAGTCTGGACGACGTCCCGGCGGTACAGGCGAGCGTCCTTCAGCTCAGCGGCCGGTCGGCGCCGTTGCTCTTCTCCGGGCCCTCCGTCCCCACCGCGCGCCGGGCGATGGCGATCTGGCGCAGCACCGACGGCGGGGCGACCTTCACCAAGGCGCTGACGCTGTCCCGGAATCCCGCGGCCTACAGCGACCTCGTACAACTGCGCGGTGGCAAGGTCGGGATCCTCTACGAGACGGGTGCGACCGGCATGTACGACTCGATCGCGTTCCGGCGGATCCCGGTCGCGGACCTGGACTGACGGCTACAGCAGGCCGGCCCCCGCCAGGAACTTCCCCACCTGCTCGGTCTCCGCCTCCGACAGCGGCACCTGCGGTTCGGCGGTCACGGGACAGGCGATCACCCCCCGCAGGTGCAGGGCCGCCTTGAACGCACCGAGGCTCGACGAACCGCCGCCCATGCGGGCCGGATCCCCGACGCGGACCATGCCGTACAGGCCGCACAGCCGGTCCTGCTCGGCACGCGCCGCGTCCCAGTCGCCCGCGCGGCACAGGCGGTACAGCCGGACGTAGCCCTCGGGGTCCACGTTGGCCAGCCCGGGCACCGCGCCGTGCGCGCCGAGCGCCAGGGCCGAGTCCATCACCAGCTCCGAGCCGGTCAGTACGGCGAAGCCCTCGAGTCCGGGGCGGGTGCGGGTGCCCGACACGACCGTGCGGAAGCCGGCCAGGTCGCCGCTGGAGTCCTTCAGCCCGGCCAGGGTCCGGTCGGCGGCCAGTTCCAGCACCAGTTCGGGGCTCAGCCCGGAGTGGACGGCGACGGGGATGTCGTAGGCGATGACGGGTGCGGGGGAGCGGTCGGCGATCAGCCGGTAGTGGCGGGCGATCTCCGCGGGGTGGGTGCGGGTGTAGAAGGGCGCCGTCACGACGACGGCGTCCGCGCCCGCCTCCGTCACATCGGCCACATGGTCCAGCACTCGCGGCGTCGTCATGTCGATCGCCCCGGCCAGCACGGGGAGCCGGCCGGCCACATGGGACACCACCGTCTCCACCACGAGACGGCGCTGACGATCGGTCAGGAAAGCGGCCTCCGAGGACGAACCGAGCACGAACAGGGCGTCCACCCCACCGTGCACAAGATGGTCCACGAGCCTCACGAGCGAAGGGACGTCCACCTCGCGTTCCGGTGTCAGGGGCGTGCAGACGGGCGGGACGACACCGGTCAGCGGTGCGGGGAAGGGCATCAAGGCTCCCGAGCGGGTTTCTGGTCCGGCAGTAGCTCGGCCGTGGTGGTGGCCGGGGAGGGCGCCGCCGCCTGGCGCGCCAGATCGCGGGTCGGCACGCCCTCCTCCACAGGATGGTGGCAGCGGAAGCGGTGTCCGGCCGCCGACGCGCCCGAGAAGTCCGGCATCACGGTGGCGCACACGGAGTCCGCCCGCCAGCAGCGGGTACGGAACGGGCAGCCGCTCGGCGGACGGGTCGCGGAGGGCACGGGGCCGGCCAGCGGGATCGCGTCGAGCGGATCGAGCAGACCGGGGGTGGCGGAGAAGAGGGCACGGGTGTACGGGTGCCGTGCGTGATCGGTGACCCGGTCGGCCGGGGCCTCCTCGACGATCCGGCCGAGGTACATCGTGACGACCCGGTCGCTCATCCGGCGGACCGTCTGGATGTCGTGCGAGACGAAGACGAGGGCCAGGCCCAGTCGTTCCTTGAGGTCGAGCAGCAGGTTCAGGATCTGCGCGCGGACCGAGACGTCCAGCGCGCTGGTCGGTTCGTCCGCGACCACCAGGTCCGGTTCCAGCGCGAGGGCGCGGGCGACGGCGACGCGCTGACGCTGGCCGCCGGAGAGCCGGCCGGGCAGACCGTCGGCGAGGGCCCGGGGAAGTCCCACGAGGGACATCAACTCCCGTACCCGCTCCTCGCGCTGGGCCCGGGTGCCACGGCCGTGCACGTCCAGCGGGTCCCGCAGGATCCTGCGCACCGTCAGCCGCCGGTTCAGGGCCGTCGACGGGTCCTGGAAGACCATGCCGGTGCCGGCACCGACGACGGACCGGCGTTCGGCGGGCGGCATCGACCACAGATCGCGGCCGCGGAAGAGGACCGTGCCCGACGTCGGCCGCTCCACCCCCACCAGCACCTTCGCCAGTGTCGACTTGCCGCAGCCGGACTCGCCGACCACCCCGACCGTCTCACCGGGTGCCACGCAGAGGTCGGCGCCGGTCAGCGCGTACACCTTGTCCCGGGTGAACAGACCGCCGCTGCGGGCCCTGTGGACGACATGGGCGCCGGACAGCTCCACGACGGCGTTCATGAGACGGCCTCGCTCTCCGTGCTCACCAGGTCGACCGCCTGATGGTGGCAGGCCGCCCTGTGCGTCACCGGTCCGAGCAGATCCGGTGCCGTCGTGCGGCACACCTCGCCGGCCAGCGGGCAGCGGTCGGCGAAGCGGCAGCCCGCCGGAAAGTCCGCGGGCGCGGGGACGACCCCCTTGATCTGCGTCATTCGCTCGGCGGACGACTCCAGCGACAGCACGCTGCCGAGCAGCCCGCGGGTGTAGTGGTGGGCGGGCGCCTCCACCAGGTCCGCGGTGACCCCGCTCTCCACGATCTGCCCGCCGTACATCACCACCACCCGGTCCGTGACGTCCGCCACCAGCGCAAGGTCGTGCGAGACGAGGATCAGCGCGAAGCCGAGCTCCTCCCGCAGCCCGAGCAGCAGTTCCATGATCTGCGCCTGCACCGTCACGTCCAGGGCGGTCGTCGGCTCGTCGGCGACGATCAGCCTGGGTTCGCGGGAGAGCGCCATGGCGATCAGCACGCGCTGACGCTGGCCGCCGGAGAGTTCGTGCGGGTAACTGCGCAGGGTGCGTTCGGGATCGAGGCCGACCAGAGCGAGCAGCTGCGCGGGGCCGCGGCGGCCGCCCCGCCGAAGGACCTGTTTCAGCTGCGCCCGGATCGTCATCGCCGGATTCAGCGAGGACAGGGCGTCCTGGTAGATCATGGCCATCTCGTGGCCCAGCAGCCGGCGCCGCACGCGCATCGGTTCGCCCACGAGCTGCCGCTCGCCGAACCGCACCCGGCCGCGCACCCGGGCCTTCCTCGGTTCCAGGCCCATCACCGCGAGCGCCGTCAGCGACTTGCCGCAGCCCGACTCGCCGACCAGGCCCAGGACTTCGCCGCGGTGCACCTCGAAGCTGATGCCGTCCACGATGTCCACACCGTGGTGACGGCCGGGGAAGCCGATGGCGAGGTTCTCCACCGCGAGCACCGGCTCCCCGCCGGGCAGCGGGCGGGCCCGGGAACGGAGCCGCAGCGCCGCCTCGGCCAGGCCGGGCAGGGGGACCACCTCGCCGCTGCCCGGTTCCGGCGCCTCCAGGCGGTCCTGGCGTACGTCCACGTCCGGGCCGGACGGTGCCGCCCAGGCGTCCGAGACGCCCTCCGACAGGATGTTCAGGGAGAGGACCGTGATCAGCATCAGCAGGCCCGGGAAGGCCGTCGCCCACCAGCCGCCGGTCAGCACCATGTTCTTGCCGTCGGCGATGACGCTGCCCCAGGAGGGGTCCGGGGGCCGTACGCCCGCCCCGATGAAGGACAGCGACGCCTCGAACACGATGGCCTCGGCGACCTGGACCGTGCAGAACACGAGGACGGGAGCAGCGCAGTTGACGGCCACGTGCCGGACCACGATATGGGGCGTGCGGGCCCCGATGACCCGTTCCGCCGTCACATAGTCCTCGCCGTACTGGTCGAGGACGTTCGCCCGGACGACCCTGGCGACCGGCGGGGTGAACAGGAAGGCGATCGCGCAGATGAGGACCGTGATGCCACCGCCGAAGACGGAGATGAGGACGGCCGCGAGCGCGATGCCGGGGAACGCCATCACGACGTCCAGGCACCGCATCAGCGTCTCGTCGACGGCTCTGCGTGAGGTCCCCGCGACCGCGCCCAGGAAGGCTCCGACGACCAGGGCGAGGGCCGTCGCACCGAGCCCGATGGCGAGTGACCAGCGGGCGCCGTACATCAGCCGGCTGAGGATGTCGCGGCCGAGGCTGTCCTGGCCCATCCAGTGCCCGGCCGACGGATGCCCGCTGCCGTCCACGGGATCCTGCTGGTCGAGCGGGTCGTGCGGGGCGATGAGGGGTGCCAGCAGCGCGACCAGCACGACCAGGGCCAGGAAGCAGACCGCCACCCGCGACGGCAGCGGCATCCGGCGCGGTCCGCGCAGCCGGATACCCGGACGGGACAGGGTGTCGGCGAGTGCCTTGCGCGTGATCATCGGGCCGCGTCCCTCAGTCGAGGATTGACCAGCAGATACAGGATGTCGATGACGAGGTTGACGACCACGAAACCGGTCGCCGTGGTCAGCACGACGCCCTGGACGACGGCCGGGTCGCCGTTCTTGACGGCGTCGATCATCAGCTTGCCCATCCCCGGCAGGGAGAAGACGGTCTCGATCACGACCGCGCCCCCGAGCAGGTACCCCACCCGCAGACCCAGCACGGTCAGCGGGTTGACGAGCGCGTTGCGCAGCACGTTCCGGCCCACGACCACCCAGGGCGGAAGCCCGCTGCCGATCGCGGTGCGCACATAGTCCTTGTCCAGTTCCTCCACCACGGCCGTCCGCACGATCCGGGTGAGCTGCGCCGCCACCGGCAGCGAGAGCGCCAGGGCCGGCAGGGCCATGGTCCGCAGCCAGCCGGTGAGGGAGTCCGCCGGGTTGACGTAGCCGCCGGTCGGGAACCAGGCCCGGTCCACGGCCAGGTACTGGATCATCAGCAGAGCCAGCCAGAAGCCGGGAGCGGCCACACCGGTCAGGGACACCACCCGGATGAGCTGGTCGGGCAGCCGATCGCGGTGGATCGCGGCGGTCACCCCGCCGAGCAGCGCCAGCACCACCGCGATGCCGAGGCCGAGAAAGGTGAGCTGGAACGTGAGGGGAAGCGCGGTGGTGACCTGTTCGACCACCGGCGCCCGGGTCAGCGCGCTGGTGCCCATGTCGCCGCGGAGAAGATGGCCCACGAAGTGCACGTAGCGCACGGGCAGCGGGTCGAGCAGGCCGTTCTGCTCCCGGAAGTCGTGCAGTTGCTGTGGGCTCGGGTCGGCGCCCTGGAAGAACGCGGACGCCGGGTCGACGTCCGAGAACCGCATCACCAGGAACACGAACAGCACGATGCCGAGCATCAGCGGCACGAGCAGGAGGACGCGGCGGGTCAGGATCCTGGCGATGGCGACCACGGAATCGATTCCCCCGCCGCTAGGCCCACTTGGCCTGTAGGAGGCTGATGCCCGGGTAGGGCTGTGCCCTGATACCGGTGATCCTCTTCGGGTTCCAGGCCGTCATCAGCTCGTTGTGGACGACCGGGTAGAGCACGGCCTGCTCGGCGACGATGTCGATGTAGTCCTGGATCATCGTCTTCTTCCGGTCCGGGTCCGGCTCCCTCGTCGCCCGGTCCATGTCCTTGAAGAGCTTCTTCGCGACGGGGTCGTCGGCCCAGCGGGTGTACTGCATCCAGAGGTTCTGCGGACCGTAGTTGTAGTGCATGATCAGGTCGGCGTCGAGGCCGAACTGGTTGGGGTTGGAGGCGGCGGCGACGACCTGGTAGTCCTGCTTCTGGTCCATCTTCGTGAAGACGGCGGTCGTCTCCTGCGGCGACAGAGTCGTCTCCACGCCGATCGCGTCCCAGGACGCCTTGATCGTCGGCAGACAGTCGACGATCCAGCTCACGTTCACCGCGAGGATGTCGATCCTCAGCCCGCCGACCCCGGCTTCCTTCAGCAGCCGCTTCGCCTTGTCCGGGTCGTGGTCGTAGACGGTCCCCGCCCGCCGGTAGCCCGGGTTGGCCTCGTTGAGGAAGGACGACGAGGGCCTGCCGTGGCCCTTCAGGGCCACCTCGACCATCTTGCCGGTGTCGACGGCGTAGTGCAGTGCCTGCCGGACGCGGACGTCGTCGAAGGGCTTGTGCCGGGTGTTGAACATCAGGAACAGGTTGTTCATCCCGGCCCCGCCCTCGACCGTCAGCCCGCCGCTCCTCAGCCGCGCGATGTTGGCGTACGGGATGTTGTCCGCGATCTGCGCCCCCGCACCGGTACCGGAGATCTTGGCCACCCGTGGCGCGGCGTCGACGATCGTCAGCCAGTTCATCCTCTTGAAGGCGGGCCTGCGGGGCCCGTTGTAGTCGGCGAAGGCCTCGAAGGTCGTGTTCGACCTCGGGTGGTGCGCCGTCTGTCGATACGGTCCCGAACCGACCGCCTTGCCCTTGATCGCGTCGTCCCAGGCGCCGGGCCGGGAGAAGACGTGCCGCGGCATGATCTTCGCCAGCGTCAGCCGTGAAAGCCCCTCCGGGAACGGGAACTTCAGCAGCAGCTCGACGTTTCGCTCGTCGACTTTGCGGACCTCCCGCAGCCAGCTCGCGAAGAAGCCCTTGGCGAGGGTCTGCGTGTCCGGGTCCAGGATCCGGTCGAAGACGAACACGACGTCGTCGGCCGTGACCGGGTGCCCGTCGTGGAACGTCGCCCCTTCGCGCAGTGTGAACCTCCAGGACGTGCCCCGGAGGTCCTTCGGCACCTGGGTCGCGAGAGCCGCGTAGGGCTCACGCGAGATGGGGTCCGTGTCGAGCAGCCCTTCGTAGACGTGGTGGTTGGCGGCCATGCAGAAGGCCGAGGCGGTCTGGGTCGGATCCCAACTGCCGTCGTTCCCGTAGCCGATGACCGCCGTCAGCGTCCGGTCCTGCTCGCTCCCGCCGCCGGTGTCATTGGTGGACTCCGGGCCCGAGGAGCAGGCGGCCAGTGACGAGGACAGCGCGGCGGCCGCGCCGAGCGCGCCGGAGTACTTCAGCACCGTCCGGCGGGCCGTCACCGGAACGTCGGGGGTCACGTCGCGCACGGTTCCTCCAGCAAAGATGGTCTGGGTGAGGACTTCCGAAGGGCTCGAGGGTGAGGGGGAGATAGGACGTCCTACGTCACAGGCGGCAGCGTGACCATAGGAGCGGGCATGGGGGCGGTCAAGGGAACGCACACGAACGGAGTAGTCGTCAAAGGTGCGACCAATGGCGCCGTGAACCGCAGGTCGTTGACGCCGTCGTCACTCCGGGAGGGGGGACGGTGGGCACGTGCAAGCGTACGATGCGACACATGTCTGAGGAGTCCGGAAACCGGCGCCGTGACGAACGGCGTGTCAGCAGCCGGATCCAGCGGGAGGTCATGCGGATCGTCCTCGATCGCAAACTCCGGCCCGGCGACCCGCTGCCCACCGAGTCGGAACTGATGGCCGATCTCGGCGTCGGCCGCCATCTCGTCCGCGAGGCGCTGCAGGCCCTTCAGGCGCTCGACATCGTGGAGATCAGACACGGTTACGGGACGTATGTAGGGCAGGCGTCGCTGACCCCCTTCGTGGACGGTCTCACCTTTCGCACGCTCGTCCGGCCGGACGACGAGATGGAGGCGTTGAGCGAGATCCTCCAGGTCCGTGAGGTGCTGGAGGGAGGGCTGATCCGCCGGGTGGCCGTGACGCTCGCCGAACCGGATCTGGACCGTCTGGAGGCGGTCGTGGACGGGATGGAGGCGGCGGCCCGGGAGGGCCGCGCCTTCCCCGAACTCGACCAGGAGTTCCACGCGTTGCTCTACGGCAACCTGGGAAACGCGCTCGTGCCGCAACTGCTGGGCGCGTTCTGGACGGTGTTCCGGCGGGTCGCCCGCGCCCACGGCTGGTCGGACGCGGCCGCGCCCCGGTTGACGGCCCGACGCCACCGCGACATCGTCACGGCCCTGCGCGCGCGGGACGCCGAGGGCGCGGAGCGGGCGATGGCGGACCACTTCAGGGGCATCGAGATGCGTGCCGCGCGGGAACGCGGCGGCCGGTTCGAGCGGTGAGGGCGGGCTCGCCGTGAAACGGGTACCGCGCCGCGGGCGGTGGCCGACACTGGGGAGATGAGCGAGCACGGCCGAGGTCCGGAGACCGGCGCCGGGGGCTGGGACCCCGGGGCGCCCGGCGTACTGCGGCTGCCGTCCGGCCGCCTCGTGCGCGGCCGTGCCCTGCGCCGCCCGCTCCCGGACGGCCCGGAGCCCACCTTCGCCGTCCATCTGCTGGGCAGGCGGCCCCCGCAGGTGTCCTGGGAGGCGCAGTGGTTGCGCTGGCCGGACTTCGGGCTGCCCGTCAGCCGCGGTGAGGCGCTACGGGTGTTGACGCAGGCGTGGACCCACGCTGCGGCCGGGCGGGTCGAGATCGCATGCGGCGGCGGCCGCGGCCGCACCGGCACGGCGCTGGCGTGCCTCGCCGTGCTGGACGGCGTGCCGGCGCGGGAGGCCGTCGCGTTCGTACGGGCCCACTACGACCGGCATGCGGTGGAGACCCCGTGGCAACGGCGGTACGTACGGCATTTCGCCGCCTGAACGGCGGTCTTCGAGCCTCACGGCCCCCGCGCCGTGAGCCTCACAGTCCGAGCGTCATGATGAGCCGGTCCTCGCCGGGCCCGAAATAGTCGTGGCGCACACCCTCGTCGGACGAGAAGCCCAGCGAGCGGTACAGCATGATCGCGGCGGCGTTGGCCGGTTCCACGGTCAGCCGGACCTCGCGGACGTCCTCGCCCCGCAGCCGGCGCAGCACCTCCAGCATCAGCCGCCGGCCCAGCCCGCGCCCCCGCTGGTCGCGGGTGACACCGAGGCTGACGATCCAACTCCGGTACCCGTCCCGCGTGGTGACGTACAGGACGTAGCCGTGCAGGCTCTTCCCGTCCTCCAGCACGAGCAGGCAGTCGCCGTGCAGATCGCACAACTGGCGGAGCACGAAGTAGGGGTAGGGGTCGTCGGGGAAGGCCTCCTGGTCGACGCGCACGAGTTCGGGCAGGTCGTCCTCCGTGACCTCCCGCATCGTCAGAGGCCGCTCGACGAACGCCCCGTCGCGGCACAACGACGGGCCGGTGCGGCTCCGCCGCGAAGGGAAACGTTCCTCTGGTAACGCAGTCATGCGGCCCCCCTGTGGGAAGGAGTCAGGGACATGTCCCACCCGTAGGGGTGGTACGGATGGGACGCGTGCCGTCTGCCGTTCGGGTGTGTTCGGCGGAGTTGCGACCATCTTGAGCGGGAATGATCTGGGCGTTCAAGGCCTGATCGGGTCTCGAAGTCCATTCGCCCCGATGCGCCCCCGATGCGCCCCGCGGCGTAATTGTTCCGCGCCGCCGGGGCGAGGGGATCCACCGGGTCTCCGGCGTTGGTACCGTGTAGGGATGACCTTCAGATCGCCGGGGGACACGCAGTTGAATGCGGATGTGTCCTGGGCCTCGTTCGACCCGATCGCCTACGTTGATCACAATTACCGCGCCTTACAGGCGGAGGACGAGGAGATCATTCATATCGTACGCGATCATTTCGGCGATCATTTCAGAGGGCGCACCCCCGGACCTGTTTCGGGTATCGACGTGGGGGCCGGCGCGAACCTCTACCCCGCACTGGCCATGCTGCCCTGGTGCGACGAGATCACACTCCTCGAGCGCTCCTCGGCCAACGTGCGCTACCTCGAGAGCCAGGTCGGTTCCTACGACGCGAACTGGGACCAGTTCTGGCGCGTCCTGTGCAAGAACGAGGCGTACGCCGCCCTCGACATGGACCCGCGGGCCAAGTTCCGCGACGCCGTCAGGGTCGAGCCCGGCAATCTCTTCGACCTCGTGCGGCACGAGGGACGGTGGTCCATGGGGACCATGTTCTTCGTCGCGGAGTCGATGACCACCTCGCACAAGGAGTTCGCCCGGGGTGTCGAGTGCTTCCTGCGCGCCCTCGCACCCGGCGCGCCGTTCGCCGCCGCGTTCATGGAACATTCCAGGGGTTATCACGCGGGCGAGCATTTCTTCCCCGCCTGCGACGTGGGAGAGTTGGAGGTGTACGAGAGCCTCGAGCCTTTTGTGGGCGAGTTCAAGACGATGCGCCTCAAGGCTTCGGCCGCCGTACGCGAAGGCTATTCCGGAATGATCGTCGCCTACGGGCGGCGGAATTCGGACTCCGGGATTCCGACCGATTGAGGAACGGCCGTCACGACAGAGGACGGCCTTCCTCGAATGATGGCAGTGCGGCCTGTGTGAGGGGCATGGGATGCAGATCAAGCCACGCCAGCATCTGCTGGACATCTGGCAGGCAGTGGCCCGCAACTCGTTCGACGGCGGCGAGTGGGCATGGGGCAAACGGGGCGGGGAAAGCAGTGTCTCCGATGCGGAGCGCCTGCTCTGCCTCCTGTACCCGGCAACGGAGATCCCGGCCTTCCGCCTCGACGACCCCGACACCACTCAGGACGACGTCCAGAAGGTGCTGAGGAAG
>Ga0102590_1001433_pt1 | contig 36311 bp, 28 predicted proteins | sample AraplaMF_Col_mMF_FD_76859 | JGI IMG/M metagenome (GOLD analysis project Ga0102590, IMG submission 76859) | Arabidopsis root microbial communities from the University of North Carolina, USA - plate scrape MF_Col_mMF | ecosystem: Host-associated > Plants > Roots > Endosphere | place: USA... | reverse complement strand
GTCATCGCCGCGCGCACGTCGGCCTCGTTCATGCCGAACTTGGCGGAGCGGAAGCCATCGATCGCCTTGGCCGCCTTGTCCTCGCCGGCGGGCGTCTCGGCCGCAGCCGTCGACGTCGCGCCGGCGGCTGGTGCGCCAGCTCCGGCAGGCGCAGCGCCGGCCGCAGCGGCTCTGGGTGCGGCCTTCTGCTTCGGCACCGCGCCTTGGGCCGCAAGCGGTCCGGCTGCAACGAAGGTGAGCAGGCCGACGAGGGCCGGAATGAGGTAGATCTTGCGCATCGTAAACCTTCGAAACAGCTTGAAACAACGGCTCAAAAATCAGCAGTCACGAAATCGGCTTCCCCGAACCGTCGTCGAAACCGAGACGGAAATGTTGCAATGCCGCAAGGCCTTACAAACATCACGGAGCAGACAAGGCTCGAAACAGCGACTCCTAAGGCGCGTAGGAATACGGTATCGAACCGCCCAATGCTGCGAATGAACATTCATACGCGTCGATTTTCATCAATTGTGGCCGTTAGCCTTTCGCGTTATGCACACGGCCGGAAATGAGTTTTGCGAAACATTTCATGATCAAGCGGCCTGCTCCTGCCCACACCGTGCCGGCGCCAGCCCGCCGCGATTTCCTTCGCCTTGCAGGTACAACTGCCGCGGGATTTTTCGCGCTCGGCGCAACATCGGATCGCATGCGAATCGTGGCGTCGCTGACCAGCCTGTCGCTCGATGACGAGCTGACCAGAAGGAACATGTCCGACGGCAACACGACCTCTCGCCTCGGCGGCCTCATCGCGGGGTTGAAGCAGCGCGGCTGGGTCGAAGGGGTCAACTACCGCTTCGAGATCCGCTCGACGTTCGGTGGACCGGACAAGCTGAAGTCCGCTGTGCAGGAGCTGATCGGCCTCAAGCCGGACGTCATTCTGACCGGCTCGACGATCGAAACCGCGGCCATGCTGGGCGCCACCAGGACGATCCCGATCGTTTTCGCGACCGCAAACGATCCCGTCGGCAATGGCTTCGTGGCAAGTCTCGCGCGTCCCGGCGGCAACGTCACCGGCTTCACCAGCAGCACCGCCGAGATGGGCGGCAAATGGCTTCAGCTCATCAAGGAGGCCGTGCCCGACATCGCGCGCGTCGGCGTCCTCTACAATCCGGCGACCACACCGCGCGCCGGCCGTTTCTTCCTCGATTCCGTCGAGCTGGAGGCCGCGACAGCCGGCGTCGGCGTGGTCCTCGCCCCCGTCAGCGCGCCCGCCGACATCGACGCAGCGATCGGCCGCTTTGCCGAGCCGCCAAAGGCCGCGATGATTTCGCTGGTCGACAGCTTCCTGGTGGTCAACCGGCAGGCGATCGTCGCGGCAGCCGCGAAGTATCGCGTTCCCATGATCTATCCGTTCCACTATTTCATGGATGCGGGCGGCCTCATGAGCTACGGCCCGACGCTCGAAGTGCGCTCGGCCGATTATGTCGACCTCATCCTGCGCGGCACCAAGGCCGGCGATCTGCCCGTGCAATCGCCGCGGAAGTACGAACTGCTGATCAACCGCACGGTCGCCCGCACGCTCGGATTGACCATCCCCTTCACATTGCTCGCGCGCGCCGACGAGATCCGCGAGTGAACGAAGCGGTCGACCAGGAGCAGCTGCGGACGCCTCCGGGCCGGCTGTTCCGAAAATATCTCTACTCGATCGTCGCGCTCGCCTTTGCCGCCCTCGCCATCAACACCGGCTTCGACGTCTGGTTCTCCTATCGCGAGCAGAAGCAGCTGCTCGCGGCGACGCAGCGCGAACAGGCCGCATCCGCGGCGATCCAGATCGGCCAGTTCATCGGCCAGATCGAGAACCAGATCCGATGGCTCTCGCGCCTGCCCGCGGAGCTGTCGACCAACGAGGACGATCGCCTCAACGCCATCCGCCTGCTGCGCCTGTCACCCGCGATCGCGGAGATTACCGAACTCGACGCGCAAGGCCGCGAGCAGGTGCGCGTGTCGCGCCGCGTCGCGGACCGGGTCGGCAGCAAGGTCGACCTCTCCACCTCGCCAGCTTTCCGCGGCGCCAACGAAAGCCGGGCCTATTACGGACCGGTCTACTTCTTCGGCGACACCGAGCCGTTCATGACGCTCGCCACGCGCGGGAGCGGCCCTGCGCCGAATGTGGTCGTCGCCGAGGTCAATCTGCGCTTCATCTGGGACCTCGTCGCCGGGATCAGGGTCGGCAACACCGGCAAGGCCTATGTGGTCGACCGCAAGGGCGTGCTGATCGCGCATCCCGATCTGTGGCCGGCGCTGCGTCGCTCCGATCTCTCCGGCCACGCCGACGTGCGCGCAGCACTCGACGGTGTGGGGCCGTCCTCGAACGGCCTTGTCAAGGAGGACCTGTCGGGCCAGCGCGTGCTGTCGACCTATGCGACGGTCCCCTCGCTTGGCTGGGTGGTGTTCGTCGAGCTGCCGCTCACGGAAGCCTATGCACCGATCTACGCATCGATCGGACGCTCGACGTTTCTCCTGGTCATCCTGCTCGCGATCGCGGTTCTGGTGTCTCTCTTCCTCAGCCGGCGCATGACCGTGCCGATCCAGATGCTGACGCAAGGGGCCAAACGGATCGGCAGCGGCGATCTCGGCCTGCGGCTCGCGATCAAGACCGGCGACGAGCTGGAGGCGCTCGGCGATCAGTTCAACCGGATGGCCGCGCATCTGCGCGACTCCTACGCGACGCTCGAGCGCAAGGTGATCGAGCGGACATCCGAGCTCGAGAAGGCGCGCGACCACGCCCTTGCCGAGCATGATTCAGCCGAGCGTGCGCGCAGCGTTGCGGTTGCGGCCAACCAGACCAAGTCGCGTTTCCTCGCCGTCGTCAGCCACGAGCTGCGCACGCCGCTGAACGGCGTCATGGGCGTGCTGCAACTGCTCGACGACGGCAGCCTCGGCGACGCCCAGCGCCGCCATCTGGCGACCGCGGCTGCGTCCGGCGAAACGCTGATCGCGCTGGTCGACGCCATCCTGGAATATGCCCGCCTGGAGGCCAGCACGGAGACGCTGGAAACACGCGACTTCCGCCTCCACCAGCTGATCGAGACCGCCGTGGACCTGATGCGGCCGCAGGCCTTCGGCAAGGGTCTGACCTTCGACCTCGCCTTCGACGAAACGGTGAACACATCCGTGCATGGCGATCCTGTCAGGCTTAACCGCATCCTGCTCAACCTGATCGGCAACGCGATCAAGTTCACCCCACGCGGCGGAATTGCCGTGAAGGCGACCGCCGAGCAGCGCGGCGATCACGCCCTGCTCCGGATCACCGTTCGCGATACCGGCATCGGCATCGCGCCCGACATGCACGAGCGCATCTTCGAGGATTTCGTCCAGGCCGACGACAGCATCGCGCGGCGGTTCGGTGGCACCGGCCTTGGCCTTGCGATCGCGCGGCGCCTCACGGGCCTGATGCGCGGCGAGTTGACGGTGGAGAGCACGCCGGGCGCGGGCAGCACCTTCACGCTTCAGGTGCCGCTCGGCCATGCCGCGACCAGCATCGCGCAAGGCGTGCTTGCGCCGCCGTCGCGGCAGCTCCGCGTGCTGCTGGTCGACGACGATCCCGTCAATTGCGAGGTCGGCGAAGCGATCCTGAACCGGCTTGGACATCGCCCCACCATCGCACGCAACGGCGCCTCGGCCATAGCGCTCGCCCGCGAACAGCCGTTCGACGTCATCCTGATGGACCTGCACATGCCCGACATGGACGGCGTCGAGGCGGCCTCGCGGATCCGCAAGCTCGGCCTGCCGAAGAGGCCGCGCATCATCGCCGTCACTGCCGACGTGTCGCGCAGCGCCCGCGAGCGGCTCGCCGGCGCCGGCATTATCAGGATCGTCGGCAAGCCGATCCTGATCAATGCGCTGCGGGAAGCGCTCGAAGACACACCGGACGAGCCAGCCGCAGCACCGCTCGCCGCAGGCGCGTTGATCGACCGGCATTTCCTCGACGACCAGATGGAGCTGTTGGGCGCAACACAGGTCGCGAAGCTGCACCAATTGCTGGTTGAGACGAGCAAACAGCTTGTCGAAGACATCGCGAATGCGGCAACGGCCGGCGATCACAAGCAGCTTGCGCGCTCCGCGCACCAGCTCGGCAGCGCCGCCAGCGCGCTCGGCCTCGTCCGCCTGTTCGAGCGCTGCCGCGAGGTCGAGGAGGCCGCGGCCTTGATGTCTCCACCAGAATGCGAGAGTGCCGCACGCGAACTCGCCGCGCTTCGCGATGCCTCGATGAGTGCGCTGGATGAATTGCTTCGGCCGGAAGAGCTGCGGTCGGTCAGCTAGAGAGGCTCACGCGACGTCGCCAGTCCCGTAAGAATACCCTTCCCCTGAAGTCATGCTGCTGACGCAATCTCTGTCTTAGTGAGTCAGAACGTAAACACAGCGTGAGGAACCACTCTGGTTCCCACACGGTTCCGCGGCCAGGGTTGGCTCGAATCCGCAAATTGATGGTCGCAAGTTCATGAACGCATCCGCGTTCGCTTGACCATGTTTGCGGTGTTGGAACCGGCAATCCAAAAAATCACAGGACTTATGATGCTCTCTCGCTCGAGCGCCGCAATTTGCGGCGCCCTGGTTGCGCTTGCCGTTTCTGTTACCGTTGCTCGAAGTGAACCGCGAGGCGTTCGCGCAAGTTCCGTCGTCGATGCCACCTCTGGAGATGCGATCGTCGGCGCAGCGTCCATGTACAATCCGTTCAAGCCCGGCAAGGAAGAAGGCGGCCCGAGCACAGCCTCCGGCGAGCGTTATGATCCCTCTGCCTGGACGGCTGCCATCAAGACGAACTTGCGTCGAAAATTTGGTGGGGTCCGGTTTGGAGCAAAGCCGAAATATGCGCTCGTGGAGGCCGACGGCAAGAAGGTCATCGTCAAGATCAACGACGTGGGCCCGCTAAGGCCTGGCCGCATCATTGACCTCAACGAGCGGACGATGCGCCATTTCGATCCAGGCTTGGAGCAGGGAGTCATTGATGACGTCCGGGTAAGCCCACTTGCGGGGGACAATTGGACCCCGGGCCCGGTGGGCTGAACATCGCGTGCGACAAGACAAAGATTGCACGTCGCGGACGCTCGATGAGTTCATGCCCGGCCTTTGCGCGTCTTCGCCTCCGCCTCATCCTCCCGACCAAATCGCTCCACCAGAAAATCGATGAACAGCCGCACCTTCACCGACAGATGCCGCGTCGGCGGATAGACCGCGTAGAGCGCAAGCGGCGGCGCGGAATAATCGTCCAGCACCGTGCGCAACTCGCCTTTCCTCAATGCATCGGCGGCAATGAAGTGCGGCAGTAGCGCCAGCCCCCTGCCCTTGATTGCGGCGTCGCGCAGCACCTCGGCATTGTTGACGCAGAGCGACCAGGCCGGCTGGATCCAGTGATCGCCGTCGCGGCCCGTGAGCTTCCACTGATTGCCGGTCAGCAGGAAGCCGTAGGTCAGCGACGCATGCTCGCGCAGATCTTGCGGATGTTTTGGCGTGCCGTGGCGCGCGAGATAATCCGGCGACGCGCAGATCATCCGCCCTACCGGCATGATTTTTCGCGCGATCAAACTGGAGGATTCCAATTCCGCGATCCGCAGCGTCACGTCAAAGCCGTCCTGGACGGGATCGAGCAGATCGTCGCTGAGCACGAGTTGGAGCTGAAGCTCCGGATACGCCGCCATGAAATCGGCGAGCACGGGACCGAGCCGCATGGTGCCGAACGACATCGGTGCGTTGACGCGAAGCAGCCCGCGCGGCGCCGACTGGGCCTGCGTCACCGCCTGGTCGGCGGCCTCGATCTCCGAGAGGATCACGACCGCGCGCTCGAAATAGCGCTGGCCGATCTCGGTCGGGCTGGCGTGCCGCGTGGTGCGGTTCAGGAGCTGGACGCCGAGGCTGCGCTCGAGGTCGGCAATGTATTTGCTGATCGCCGAGCGTGACAGCCGCAGCTGGCGGCCGGCTTCGGCAAAACTGCCGCTTTCGACCACCTTCACGAAGGCCCGGAGGCTACCGACCTTATCCATGAGCCGCCCCCGGCGATTGGTTCCAAATCGTAGACATAGACGTCATATTTGCATGGATTGTCTCCAATCCAAACCGGAACGATATTTCTGCCCAGAGAGCGATACCGCTCGTACGAATTCTGGAGGACGACTATGTCTGGACTGCACCACGTCACCGCGATTGCCGGCGACCCCATCCGCAATTTCCGCTTTTACACCCGCGATCTCGGCCTGCGCTTCGTCAAGAAGACGGTCAATTTCGACGATCCCGGCACCTATCACTTCTATTACGGCGACGAGACCGGCCGCCCCGGCACCATCCTGACCTTCTTCCCCTGGGCCGGCGCACCCTCGGGGCGCCGCGGCGTCGGCGAGACCCATCAAACCGCCTTCCGCGTGCCGCAGCGTTCGCTGGGTTACTGGACCCAGCGCTTCACCGAGAAGGGCATCGCCTACGAGGCGCTGGAGAAGCGCCTCGGCGAATCCGTGCTGCCGTTCACCGATCCTGATGGCATGGCGCTCGCGCTGGTCGGCGTTCCCGGCGCCGAGAACGAGCCGGGCTGGAGCAATGGCGACGTGCCGGCCGAGCACGCGATCCGCGGCTTCCACGGCGTGACCCTGCTGCTCGACAGCGCTGCGAAGACGGCTGCCGTCCTCACCGACGTGTTCGGCTTCAAGGAGGTGGGCCGCGAAGGCTCCGTGATCCGCTTCAAGGCAGCGGGCGATGTCGAAGGCAGCGTCGTCGACATCTACGAGGCCAAGGGCTTCCTGCGCGGACATCAGGGCGGCGGCTCGGTGCACCACATCGCCTTCCGCGCCGTTGACGATGCCGAGCAGGGCAAGATGGCCACGAGGCTCGTGAGCAATCACGGCCTGCATCCGACCGAGCAGCGGGACCGCAACTACTTCCGCTCGATCTACTTCCGCGAGCCCGGCGGCGTGTTGTTCGAGATCGCGACCGACATCCCCGGCTTCGCCGTCGACGAGCCCGTCGCGACGCTGGGACGAGACCTGAAGCTGCCAAGCTTCCTCGAGCAGCACCGCAAGCAGATCGAGGACGTGCTGCCGAGCCTGGAGGAGACCGTGGCATGACCGAGAGTGCATTCATCCATCGTTACGAGCCCGCGACCAGCGCGGGCTCTCCCCCGCTCCTGCTGCTGCACGGCACCGGCGGCGACGAGAACGACCTGCTGGGTCTCGGCAAGATGATCTCGCCCGGCTCGGCCCTGCTCTCCCCGCGCGGCCGCGTGCTCGAGCACGGCATGCCGCGCTTCTTCCGCCGCCTCGCGGAAGGCGTGTTCGACGAGGACGACGTGCGCCGGCGCGCGCTCGAGCTCGGCGACTTCGTCACGGAGGCACGGAAGCAGTACGGCATCGCCGCGCCGGTCGCGGTCGGCTTTTCCAACGGCGCCAACATCGCGGCCGCGCTGCTGTTGCTGAAGCCGGACGCACTCGCAGGCGCCATCCTGCTGCGTGCGATGGTGCCGCTGTCGGATCCACCGAAGGCGGAGCTTGATGGCAAGCCCATCCTGTTGCTGTCCGGCCAGGCCGATCCGATCGTGCCCGCGAGCAACTCGGCAAAACTTGCGGCGCTGTTTTCGCAAGCCGGCGCGCGTGTCGAGCACAAGGTGCTGCCATCAGGTCATCAACTGTCGCAAGCCGACGTGACGCTGGCCCGCAACTGGATCGGCAACGTCGACGCCAAGGCGGCATAACCCAAGAAGCGGCGCACCGCCGAGACCGCGGTGCGCCGCCTCCTGACCTCGCAAAGGTTCCCATAAGTCAACTGCGTGTTCCACATCCAAAACACACGCCCATATTGCGACTCTATTAAGAGTTGTTGTGGCACACCAACTCCCGTGATGCAGGGAGTAGCCGCAAATGGCCACGAGGTTCTGTTCGAGTCCGTCACGAACGCCCCAAAGGAGCGGGCTGACGGAGGAAGTCACCCCTCCTGCGTCGGCTCCGGTTGAACCAGCCATAGGTCCCAATGCTCCATCGCGTCTGACGCCGTCCCGCGCCTGATCGCGTGAACTGATGGGACTTTTGCGACTCCTCCTGGCACTGGCGGTTGTCGGCGACCACGTCTTGCCGCCATTTCCCTGGCTTCGTCTCACGACGGGAATCATGGCGGTCGAGGTCTTCTTTGTCATTTCCGGATTCTACATGCAGATGGTGCTGTCGCAGCGGTACGCGTCCGCGGGAGCGTTCTATCTCAGTCGCGCATTTCGAATCTTCCCGACCTACTGGATCGTCGCTGCAGTCGCTTTCGCGTTTTGGCCCGCGAACAGTTTCCGCGACATTGCCAGCCTTGGGTGGCAACCGGCCATTCTGGTGTTCGCGTCCAACATCTCGATCGTTCTCCAGGACACATTGCTGTTTCTCGGAGTGGATCACGGCGAGCTCTTCTTCACTGCGGATTTTCATTCCACCGCGCCTCAACTGTCCTCGTACCTGATCGTGCGCCCATCGTGGACGCTGGCGCTGGAGCTGTATTTTTACCTGTTGGCGCCCTTCCTGGCCCGGCTTCGAGGCGTCTATCTGGGTGCGATTGCCCTCATGCTCACCGGAGCGAGGCTTGCAGCCTATGGCGCTGGACTGGATCACGATCCCTGGTTCTATCGCTTCTTTCCATTCGAGCTCCCGCTATTTGTGCTCGGAATGCTCAGCTTCCGGTTGCTCCGCCAGATCGAAGTGCTTCCGCTCCTGAAGTCCAAATCCGTAGCGCTCGTCGCCATCGCCGGGCTGATCGTGCTCGGACAGCATTTTGTTTTGAATGTGCCCGAGCAGTACGGCTTCGTTGCAGCCGCGCTGGCCGCGGCGGTCGCACCGATTGCCTTCACGGCCTTCAAGGACGTCAGCATCGATCGATTTGTCGGGGATCTTTCCTACCCGATCTATCTCGTGCATTTCCCGATCATTCAGTTTCTGAGCAACGACTATGTCGTGGTGGTTGCAATCAGCCTGCTGGTGTCTTGCCTCATCGTCGTCGGCCTTGACAGGCCGCTGGATCGACTTCGGCATCGCCTCGCCGGCGGACATCGGAACAAGAGCCGGCCCGTGCCACCAATCCCGGCCGAAGCGGCGTTTGGATTGGCCAACACTGCCGACAGCCAATCGGGATTGAGGCCTGACCTGAGATCACGAGCGGACGTCGATTCCAAGATCGCTAATGTCCGCTAAGGGGCCAGAAGGCGACATTCCCGCGGACTTGAGGGACGCCATTGGAAAGAGAAGTCGCAATGAGCGCTGGAGTTGGCTCATCCTACTTGGATGGTGGAGTATCGTAGAGCGGCTTGCCCTTATCGACGATGTGTACCGTCAAAAGCTTTACTGCCTTATCGCCAATGACCTTGAAAGCGCCGTGCGGAACATCTCGAACATTCACAGCGGCGATCCCCGTTGGAAATGGCACTTGCTTGCCGTCTGGTAACTCGATCGTGCCGCCTTCCAAAACGTAAAAGGATTCTTCGCCGTGGTGGAAATGGAGCTTTGAGATGTCGCCCGGCTTGATCTCGGAGATGCTGGTGATGACCTCCATATTTGTACCGGTCAAATCCGCTCGCTTTAATTCCTTTCGGAACGGCGAGTCTTGGGCGCTTGCTGCGAATGTGAAAAGTGACGCAAACAGAATTCCGAGTAAGAACTTCATCGGTATCCTCCCTACTTCACGAAATCTCCGGATCCGGTAGACGGCTGATTTAGCCAGAGGTGCAGCATTCCGCTCAAGGTTTATCGTTATTGCAATGCAATGCGGGGCTAATGCTCTGCCCCCTCGAAGATCGGCTTCGGTCATGATCGCCCTTTGGAGCGCCGGCCGGCTGCTTCCGATCCAGCCCCATGAACTGACGATCCGGGACGCTGCCTAGACTTCACGTTCGGGGCAAAAGCGGACAGCAACTCACGTGCTGTCCTAAATACCTACTCGGCTTCCAGAGGTCGACTCTGATCGCGCAGCAGGAGCACTTCCTGAGGAAATCGAACCCATTCAAGCTTCGAATCGCACCAAGCTGCGACCTTTGGTTCAGGAAAAGTTGGATCAGCGAAACATCCAACGGGGATACCAATTAGGTCAGGCAAAAGCTCAAGAACTGTGCTCACCGTCGAGCCGCATTGGGGGCAGAAAACGTATTCGACCTTCCCGCCTGACGCCCCCTTGCGAGCATACGTGACGCTCTCGCCAGAGCGTCCCGTTATTTGGTTCTTGCTCCATCGGGACGTAAGAGCGAATGCGCTTCCCGAGCGTCTTTGACACCGGGTGCAGTTGCAAGCAGAAACAAGAGCGGGTTCGCCCTCGACGCTTAGACTTAGCTGTCCGCAATGGCAACTCGCTGTGCGCGCCATGCCACTGTCCTCCAACCTCTTTCAGTGCATTGCAATCTTAGATAGATCCAAGTTGCGACGTCAAGCAGCGCACAAGACGCTTAGCTGCGGGCCACAATCGGGTCCGACGAGTGAGCTTGGCAAAGTCGACAATGGACCAGAAGCCAACTTTGTGCGGGTCGGCTTATCCGAGGTTAAGGCTTAGTACATCACAACTAACACGTGCCAACCGGGAACGATAACCGTTCGCCCACGAGCACGCTGCTCCAAATTGGATTTGTACGCGAGGACGTTCGTATGAAGCTCTTGCCTGTCGTGTTCCTTGCTGGCCTGAGCGGGACGGCATTAGCTCAACAAGAGGCTGTTGAAGTCGGCAAAGCGATGACCGAGCAGCTCAAACCTTACAGGGATTGCCTCAAGGCGGAGGTCGCCAAAGCGACATCTAAGGAGCAAGCTCAACTTATCGTTCAGGAAGCGTGCGCAGACTTGCGCCTCAGCGTCAGACCCAAGCTCATAGAAACCGTCCGCCGGATACTAAATCCTGTCCCTCCCTCCTACAACGCCGACCAAGCCGCCGATGGTGCATTGAAGATGACGCAAGTAGGAGCCTATTACGACTTCACTGGCGAGGCTCGCGCCTTTCACCAAAGGCTAAGAGATCAAGCTGACGAACGCAAAACGCGTCCATAACAAGTCGGTTGCAACACCAAAGTCGGCTTCCAGGGCCAACAGCGGAGATGAAGAGGCGAGTCGAAGCTCGGACCTCCTTCTTGCTATATCGGCTCAATCTCGCCGGGACGCCAAGTTTTGTCGAACCACGGCTGGAGCGGGCCGTAGAGGCGCAGGAGCGTGTTCCATCCTTTGCCGGGGATGGTCTGCACCCAGTTGTTCTCCTTCCCAGCCGGCGCCTCGGGCCCGAAATAGATGTCCACTGACCCGTCGGCGTTCGGCAAGAGTTTCGGGTTCTGGCTGGTTGCGGCTGGCCAACGCTGGTCGGTCTGCAGCATGGAGCGGGTCTGATTGTCGTAGAGGATGACCGACCAAAATTGCTTGACCGGGATATTCGGTGGCAGGTGCAGCTTGTAGTTTTTTCCGCCGTCGAGCGGCTTGTTTTGGCTATCAACGAACGCGGCCATGTACTGCGATCCCTCGCCAACTGACTTCGAATCCATCGCCGGCGTCACACCGGTCGCGTAGAAGAAGAATGCCGAGTAGGCATCGAGGATACGCGCGCCGTTCTCCTCGAATTTGTAGCCGCCGAAGAAGCCCGTGCGCCACGCGCTGTTGGGATAATAGTAGCTTTCCTCGATCCGGAACCGGCCATTGATTGTACGCGCGGTGGCGTCACCTATTAAGGCGGCTTCGGTCAGAATTTTTTTCATCCGTGCGTCGGGCGCGAAGGACTTCCCCTTCTGGATGCCGATCGATGCGTAGAGCCCGAGTGTGACCGGGTCAACTGTATCGGTCGGCTCCTCCTGCAGAACCTGATTCAGATACTCCCAAAAGGGATAATCTCCCGGCGCCAGCGTGCTGAATGCCTTACCGGAAACATGCACGAAATTGAGTTTCGGGGGATTGGCAGCATCTTTCAGGCGATAGATGCGCGTGTGCTTTTCGACCGCGTCGACGCCGGGCTTCGGATCGCCGTTGACCAAGAACGAGCGCCACGGAACCCAGACGCTGAACGTCGCCGGCTTCACGACAAAGTAGCCGGTCGGCACCTCGCCGTTGTAACCGGGCGGCAAGATCAGGTACTTGCCGCCCTGACCCTTGTCCGGGCCGACGAGTCCAACATCAGTGACAAAATTATACCACATGTCGTTGATGAGGCCGAGCACATTGGGTGGCACTTCGAGCACCAGAGGCCCGTCACGCAGGTCGAGCCAAAACCAAGTGTACGGCGTGTTGTTGTTCGGCGTGAGAAAAAGCGACTTCGAGTCCATCCTATCCTCGAAGATCGGCACCGTTAGATTGAATGGACCTAGCTCCGCCATTCCCTTTCGATTTGCCAATTGGTTCACTGGAGCTAAGGCCAACAGGTAAGCTTGGACGGCGTGTTGGAAGTCCAGATTGTCGTAGAGCTTTTCAACGGTCGCATCGTCGGGAAAGCCGTCGAAGAAGTTCAGTGTCCCAAGGCGGGTCTCTACCTTGTCCGGGATTGCAACGCCCGGCGGTATCGGCGTTTGCATTTTGTATTGCTGAGCGTTGAGCGGAATTGCCGAGAGCGCCACGAAAGACAGCGCAGAAATCACTGATTTCATCAATTTCATGATACGGCCCGTCTTGAAAGATGTTGAGTTTATAAGCAGCTCTGCGGAAATCCGATCTTGGGGTTTCGGGGAAGGCTACGAATCTCGCAAGTTGACGGGTCAACGTCTGCCAGCGCGATTGACCGGACCGCCGCGATTTACAGTGCCAGCACCCACCACCGCTTGTCGCGCAACGGGTCGCGGCCTCAACACTACGCCCGGCCGTACGACGCAATTGGCTGGATAACCAACGTATGTGCAGTACACCACAGCGCTGGCTTTCTCGGTGCTCGCGGCTACGAACCCGGTTATCAGCAGCGTAGTCGCTATTGCGAATGAGAGCTTCACTTTCGCCTCCTTCGTTAGAACAACTAATTCCAATAAAATCGATCTTGGCGTTGACCCAGATCAACAGGTCAAGCTCAATGTCCGAAGGGCAAGGGCTGCGTGACCGCGTTACTTCGAAAAGCAGACCTCCCGAGTTCATTGGTCTTGCCCATGGGCACCTGCTCACCAACAAACACGCGACGCGAGCATTGACCTCTAAAGCGCGGCCAACCCCGGCGGCGGCTTGCGCATGTTCGCGGCCTGCTCATAGGCGTAGGCCAGACGCAGCAGCTTGTGCTCGCTCCAGGCACGGCCCGCGAAGGTGATTCCGAGCGGATAGTCGGGCGTGTCCTTGTCGTCGGCTCCCGAGATGAAGCCGCCTGGCACCATGACGCTGGGATAACCCGCCTTCGCCGCGATCGCGCAGCCTGCCGCGCCGGGAAACAGCACCGCGTCGAGCTTGTGCTGATTCATGTAGGCGTCAATGCCGCGCGTCCTGGCGGAGAGCAGGTCCATGGCCCGAGCCGATTTGTACTCGCGCTCGCTGAGATCGCCTCTCGTCATCTCGGCAGCGAGAAACAGGTCCTGGCCGAAACGCAGCGCCTTGTCTGCATGCGCTTCGTTGAAGGCCACGATATCCGCCATGGTCTTCATGTCGGTATTGGTCGCCCAATCCTTGAGGTAGAGGTTGAGATCGCGCTTCAGCTCATAAAGGAAGACGATCGGCGGCGTCGCCACATTGCCCTTGTGACGGCTCAGCGGATTGCGGTTGAGCACGTTCATTGTCGTCCCCGGCCCGCCGATCCAGCCTGCCGTCGGCATGTTGGCGCGCACGATGATTGCGCCGAGATCTTCCAGCACCTTGATCGCGTCGGCCATCACCCTGGCCGATCGGGGCGGCAGCTTGCCGTAATAACGATCGTTGAGCGGATCGTTCGCGTCGCTCGGCACGCCGATGCGCGCGCCCTTCATCGCGTCGTCCGCAAGATCCGCGGTGTAGTCGGCTGGCCGCCGCTGCCGCTCGGTCGCGGGGTCGAGCGGGTCCTTCGCCGCCAGCACGTTGAGCAGCATCGCCGCGTCGCGAACCGTGCGCGTCATCGGCCCGGCGGTGTCCTGGCTGTGCGAGATCGGCACGATGCCGGCGCAGCTGACCAGCCCGACGGTCGGCTTCACGGTGACGAGGCCGTTCATGCTGGCGGGATACAGCAGCGAGCCCGAGGTCTCGGTGCCGATCGAGGCCGCGCACAGGCCGGCCGCCACTGCGACCGCCGAACCCGCGCTGGAGCCGCCCGGCAGCACGACCGGAATGCCGCGATCATCCATCAAATCCGGTGCGAAGGGATTCTTCACCTGCCCACCCAGCGAGGAGTAGCCCGCGGGCATGTCGGCCGCGAGGATGTTGGCGAACTCGGTCAGGTTTGCCTTGCCCAGGATCACCGCACCGGCATTGCGCAGCAACTTGACGACGGTGGCGTCTCTCCTGGCGCGCGCGCCCTCCAGCGCCAGCGAGCCCGCCGTGGTCGGCTGTGTGTCGGAGGTCGCGATGTTGTCCTTCACCAGGATCGGGATCCCGGCCAGCGGCCGCCTGGCCGACGGTTTTGTCTCGTCGAGCTTGCTCGCGATCGACAGCGCGTCGGGATTGAGCGTGCGCACGGAGTTGAGTGCGGGGCCATCGACGTCATAGGCGGCGATGCGCGCGAGGTAAGCCTTGGTCAGCGCCGTGGCAGTCACTTGCCCGCCCGCCAGCGCCTGAGCGATCTCGCTCATGGACGCATTGTCGAGCTGCAGATTGGCCGGCGCCCCGGCGCCGACAACAGTCGCGGCGACGCGAGCCTCGCGACGGGATGGCTTCTTCATGGCGTGCCTCGCCTGACGGCGCGTCCAAACCATGACGCCGCGATGTTGCTATATTGCCAGTGTTTTGCCCGACGGGTCAACGACAGCGCCGCCTCGCGCAAGCCGCCGAGCGGATCGCGCAAGCCATTGAAATCACTAACCCCGTCTACTGTGCATGGGGTTGTTTTCGTGTTTCTGTTTTGGCTCCTCAAGAAAATGGCCTCGCTCCGATGGAGAGAGGCCATTGTCGAACCGACACGATCAACTGGATCGAGCGGCCCCTACTCCCAGGACCAGGTCGAAAAATCGTTCTCGTATTGCGGGACGTCCTTCCAGACGCCCTTCAGCTTCTTGTTGGTGATGGTGATCAGCTGCGGCTGGTAGAGGAAGCCGGCGACCGCGTCGGTGGCCAGCATGCGCTGGGCATCGCCGAGCAGTTTGGCGCGGCCGGCCTCGTCAGGTGTCGCCACGATCTGCTTGCAGAGCGCGTTGAACGCCTCGTTGTTGTAGCCGAGGTAGTAGTCGGGCTCGGTGATCTTGACGAGGTCGATCGGCTCGACATGGCTGACGATGGTGAGGTCGAAATTGTGCGGACCGTTGCCGGCGAACACTTGCGACAGCCACTGCGCCCATTCGACGTTCTCGATCTTCGCGATGATGCCGACCTTAGCGAGCTGGGCCGCCAGGATCTCGCCGCCCTGCCGCGCATAGGACGGCGGCGGCAGTTTCAGCGACAGCTCGAGAGGCGTGGTGACGCCAGCTTCCGCAAGGAGCTTCTTGGCCTTCTCGGGGTCGTAAGGGTTGATGCCGGTGGTGTCGACATAGCCGAGCGCGCCGGGCACGTAGAAGCTGCCGATCGGCGTGCCGAAGCCGTCGGCGGCGCCGTCGATCATCGCCTTGCGGTCGATCGCGGCGAGGATGGCGCGGCGCACGCGGACGTCGTCGAGCGGCTTCTTGCGCTCGTTGATGCCGACGATGGTCTTGGCGCGGGAGCCGCCGACCATGACGTTGAAGCGCGGATCGGCCTTGAACTGGCCGATGGCGCGCGCCGCCGCAACGCGCGGGAACGCGTCGACGTCGCCCGAGAGCAGCGCCGCAGTCTGCGCCGCGGGATCCGAGATGAAGCGGATCGTCACCTTCGACAGCTTGATTGCGGCGGCGTTGCGATAGTCGGCCCATTTGTTCAGCGTGATCGAGGAGCCCTTGGCCCACGCGCCCAGTTGATAGGGCCCGGTGCCGACCGGCTGCGTGCCGTTGGTGGCCGCGCTCTTCGGCTCGACGATCGAGCCGCTCGCCTGTCCGAGCAGGAACGGCAGGTTCGGCTCGGAATATTTCACCGAGATCACGACCGTATCGGCGTCAGGCGCGTCGACCTTCTCGAACGCCTGGAACAGGCTCTTGTCCTTGTTGGTGCTGGTGGCAATCGCGTTGCGCTCGAACGAGAACTTCACGGCGGCGGAATCGAATGCCTCGCCATTCTGGAATTTGACGCCCTTGCGCAGCTTGAACGTATAGGTCTTCAGGTCGGGCGAAGCGGTCCAGCTCTCCGCCAGCAGCGGCGAGACCGAGCCGTCCTCGTTGATCTTGGTCAGCGTCTCATAGATGTTGTAGAGCGTAACTTCGGCGATCGCGGCGGCAGCCGCAATGGTGGGATCGAGCCCCGGCGGCTCCAGCGCCATCGCCATGACGACGCTGTCCTTCTTGCTCTGCGCCAGCACCGGCAGCGGTGCCACGGCCAGCGCGGCGGCAAATGCGACGATCGATAGTTTCCTGAACATCTCGTAACTCCCCGGCCTTCTCTGCTTCCCAGCCTACGCCAATTCCATGGGGATACTAACCTTCCATGGCGACTTGCGGCAACGCCATCACCGCCTCCGCCTTGTGACAGGCGGCAAGATGGCCCTCGCCAACCTTGCGTAGCAAGGGCGGAACCTCGCGGCAATGCTGGTCGGCGAGCGAACAGCGCGCGACATAAGGACACCCGCTCGTCACAGCCGATTGCGAGGCAATCGCCTGGGCCCCGCGCCGCCGCCGGCCCCCGCCGGCGCGCGCCCGCGGCACGGCGTCCAATAGCGCCCGCGTATAGGGATGGGCGCAGCGCTCGAACAGATCCTCCGGCCTGCCCTGCTCGACGATCCGGCCGAGATACATCACCGCGACTTCGTCGCAGAGATAGTCGACGACGGCGAGGTCGTGGCTGATCAGGACGTAGCTGAGGCCGAACTGCTCCTGCAGGTCCTGCATCAGGTTCAGCACCTGCGCCTGCACCGAAACGTCGAGCGCGGACACCGGCTCGTCGGCGACAATCAGCTTCGGCTGCGTGATCAGCGCGCGCGCGATCGCGATGCGCTGGCGCTGGCCGCCGGAGAATTCGTGCGGATATTTGTCCATGTCCGCCTCGCGCAGGCCGACCTGTTTCAGCACCGCCGCGACGCGGGCACCGAAGGTGGCGCGGTCGGCGCCATCAAGCACGGTCAAGGGCTCTGCGACGATACGGGCGATGGTCTGGCGCGGATCGAGCGAGCCGTAGGGGTCCTGGAACACCATCTGGAAATCGCGACGGGCGCGGCGCAACTCGTCGGCCGAGATGCGGTTGAGATCGCGCCCGAGCAGCGCAACCTGCCCAGACGTGGGCCGCTCCAGCGCCATCACCACCCGCGCAAAGGTCGACTTGCCAGAACCGGACTCGCCGACGATGCCGAGGCTCTTGCCAGCCGCGACCTGTACGCTGACGCCGTTGAGTGCGCGTACCTGCCCTGGCGGACGAAACAGGCTTTCGCGCGGCAGCGTGTAGCGCTGCTCGAGATCCTTCACGTCGAGAAGCGGGATCGCCGTCATGCGGGCGCCCCGACATTCGCGGCCAACGAGACATCGGTGCGCACGCAGCGCACGCCGTGCCCGGGTCCGACTTCGACCACCGGCGGCAGCGCCGCGCGACATCTGTCCTCGACCAGAGGACAGCGATCGCCGAAAGTGCAGCCGACCGGCAGATCGGCAAGCTCCGGCACCGTGCCAGCAATAGTCGTCAGCCGCGTCCCCTTGCGCGCGCCGAGCTTCGGCCGGGCCCGGAACAGGCCTTGCGTATAGGGATGACCCATGCGGCGGAACACCTCGTCGGTCGGCCCGCTCTCGACCACCGTGCCGCCATACATCACCATCATGCGCTGCACGTTCTCGGCGATGACGCCGAGATCGTGCGAGATCAGGATCATCGACATGCCGCGCTCCTCGACGAGATCGGCGATGAGATCGAGGATCTGGCCCTGGATGGTGACGTCGAGCGCGGTGGTCGGCTCGTCCGCGATCAGGAGATCCGGCTCGCAGGCGAGCGCCATGGCAATGGTGACGCGCTGGCGCTGGCCGCCGGAAAACTGGTGCGGATAGGCATCGATCCGCCTGGCCGGATCGGGCAGTCCGACGCGGTCAAGCAAGGCGATCGCTTCCCGCCGCGCTTGCGATGCCGAATATTTCTTGTGACGCCGCAGCGGTTCGGCGACCTGATGCCCAATCGTATGCATCGGATTGAGCGCCGTCATCGGCTCCTGGAAGATCATGCTGATGCGGTTGCCGCGCAGCTTGCAATACTCCGCATCGGGCAAACCGGCGAGCTCGCCGCCGTCAAGCTTGATGCTGCCGGTGACGACCGCGCTATCTGGCAACAGCCCCATCAGCGACAGCGCGGTCACCGACTTGCCGCAACCGGACTCGCCGACGAGCCCAAGCGTCTCGCCGCGCTTCAACGCAAAGCTGACGCCGCGTACGGCCTGCGCCGGCCCGCGGCTGGTGTTGAGCCGCACGCCGAGATTGTCGACGGCGATCAGCGGTGTGGTGGAGCGTTCTCCCATCGTCACCGCTCCCGCGCCAGCCTGGGATCGAGCAAGTCGCGCAGGCCATCGCCGAGCAGATTGAGGCCGAGCACCGCGATGGCGATCGCCGCGCCCGGATAGACCGCGAGCATCGGCGACTGGAACAGCAGCGTTTGCGCGTCGTTCAGCATCCGCCCCCAGGACGGTTGCGGCGGCTGCGTGCCGAGGCCGAGATAGGACAGTGCGGCTTCGGCCAGGATGGCGAGCGCGAACTGGATGGTGGCCTGCACGATCAGGATCGACAGAATGTTGGGCAGCACGTGCTCGATTGTGATGCGGAACTTGCCCTTTCCCGAGGCGCGCGCAGCCAGCACGAACTCGCGTGCCCAGATCGCGTTGGCGGAGCCGCGCGTCAGCCGGGTCAGCGTCGGGATCTGGAAGATCCCGATCGCGACGATCGAGGTCACCATGCCCGGACCCACGACCGCGGCGAGCATGATGGCAGAGAGCACGGCCGGAAACGCGAAGGCAAAATCGGAGAACCGCATGATGATCTCTTCGGTCCAGCCGCGCCTCGCCGACGCGATCAGGCCGAGGCAGACGCCGAAGGTGAGACCGATGCTCACGGCGATGACGCCGACCAGGATGGTCGAGCGCGCGCCCGCGAGCAGCAGCGAGACGATGTCGCGGCCGAAGGAATCGGTGCCGAGCCAGTGCGCGGCCGACGGCGGCCGCAGTTTCGAGGCGATGTCGATCTCGTAGGGCGACCACGGCGTCCACACCAGCGACAGCAGCGCCGAGGCAAGCACGATGAGGCTGAGCGCACCGCCCAGCACAAAGCTGCGATGGCGCAGCGCGCGGGCCCAGAAGGTCCGGGCCGGCAACCGGCGCGCCACGACCGGCGCATCAACCGAACTGGTCAGGGGCGCGCTCACAAATCGTGGACCTTGATGCGGGGATCGATGAACGCATAGAGCACGTCGACCACGAAATTGACGATGACCACCATGGCGGCCAGCAACATCACGCAATTGCGCACCACGATCAGGTCGCGATTGGCGATCGACTGGAAGATCAGGCGGCCGAGGCCCGGCAGGTAGAACACGTTCTCGATCACGATGGTGCCGGCCAGCAGATTGGCGAATTGCAGCCCCATCACCGTCATCACGGGGATCATGGCGTTGCGCAGCACGTGGCTCCACAACACCTCGCGCTTGCCGAGCCCTTTTGCACGCGCGGTGCGAACAAAATCTTCGCGCAGCACTTCGAGGACCGCCGAACGCGTGACGCGCGCGAGGATCGCCGCCTGCACCACCGCGAGCGAGACCGCCGGCAACAGCAGCGATTTGATCCCCAGCCAGATGCCGTCCTCCCAGCCGGGAAAACCGCCCGCGGACAACCATTGCAGCCGCACCGAGAACAACAGCACCAGGAGAATCGCGAACCAGAAGTTCGGCAGCGCGATGCCGATTTGCGTCAGTGACATCACGCCGACATCGCCGAGCTTGTTGTGGTTGGCGGCGGTGTAGATGCCGGCCGACAGCGCCAGCGTCACCGTGATCAGCATGGACATGATCGCGAGCGGAATGGTCAGCACCAGCCGCTCCGCGATCAGGCTGCCGACCGGCGTGCCATAGACATAGCTGTTGCCGAGATCTCCGATCAGCAGTCCCTTGACCCACTGCAAATAGCGAACCGCCAGCGGCTGATCGAGCCCGAGCTTGACCGTGAGCGCGCGGACCGCATCCGCCGACGCGTCGGCGCCCATCAGCATCTGCGCGGCATTGCCCGGAAGCGCGTCCAAAACCAGGAAAATGATCGCGGATGCGCCGACCAGCGTCGCCAGCAAGGTCAGGACACGTCGGAGGACAAAGACGCTCATGCGCGATCGGGTTCAGGGCTCATCCGCGGCACGATCAACATGTCCGGACGCCCAAGGCAAGCCCTTTGCAGCGCGCGCATCCGTTCAGCCGGGCCGGCGGGACAGAAGATCGTGCGAAGCCTCGAACAGCGCGCTGGCGCGCAGCAATTCGGCGTCGGCACGGAAGCGTCCAACGAGCTGAAGACCGATCGGCAGGCCGTCGCTGCCGAAGCCGCAGGGCAGACTGATCGCAGGGTGGCCCGTCATATTGAACGGCATGGTCCAGGGGAACCAGTGCGGCCGGACGCTGTCGAAACGCGCCCCGTCGATCTCGATAGTGCCGAACAGGTCCTGATCGATCGGCAGCGCGGTGCGGGTGATGGTCGGCATCGCCAGAAGATGCCCGCGCGCAAGCAGGGATTGCACGCGGCGGAACAGCGCGGTGCGCGCGAACATCGCCTCCTGATAAGCAACGCCGCTGACATCAGTCGCGAGCGCAACCTGCTTGACGAAGGCTTCGCTGAGGACGTCGCCATGCTCGGCGACCAGTTTGGCGAAGCGCGTGCGCCAGACGGTGTGATTGATCGCGCGCCAGATCGGCTCGACGTCAAACCCCTCGCCGGAAAATTCCTCGAGCTCGGCACCGAGGCTTGCCAGCCGATCGAGGCTCGCCTTGAAGCTGGCCGCGACATCGGCGGACACCGGCCGTCCGGGCGGCGAGGCGCAGAACAGGATCTTTTGCCCCCGCAGATCGCCGCGCGGGGCGGCGGTTCCGATGAAGTCGGGCACGGGGACCCCGATCGACCAGGGGTCGCAGGAGTCCTCGCCGGCCATGGCCTGCATCATCAGGGCGGTGTCGGCGACATCGCGCGTCATCGGCGTGACATAGGTCTGGTTGCCGAACGCATCGAGCGCCTGGCTGTGAGCGATCACGCCGTTGCTCTGCTTTAGCCCAACCACGCCGTTGCAAGCGGCCGGAATCCGCGTCGAGCCGCCGCCGTCGGTCGCGACCGCCAGCGGTGCGATGCCGCTTGCAACGGCCACCGCCGCACCGCCGCTAGAGCCGCCGGAAGAGCGCCGTGCATCCCACGCATTGCGGGTGCGGCCGAACAGCGGCGAGTCGGTCAGGCATTTGCTGCCGAACTCGGGCGTCGTGGTCTTGCCGATCAGGATCGCGCCTGCCGCGCGCAGCTTGGCGACCGCGACGGCGTCCTCGGTTGGCACATTGTCCCTGTAAGGAACGGCGCCGAACGTGGTCTTCACGCCGCGTGTGTTGACGATGTCCTTCACCGTGACGGGGATGCCGTGCAACAGGCCCAGCGGCTCGCCCGCCGCCACCTTGCGCTCGGCAGCGCGCGCCTCATCCATCGCCTCCTCGCCACAGAGCGTGATGAAGCAGTTCAGCTCGGGTTGGAGCGCCTCCGCACGTGCGAGCACGGCGCGGGTGACCTCGACCGGGGAGATCTTCTTGCCGTGGATCTGTTCGCGCAGCTCGACGGCGGAGAGGAAACAGAGATCGGTGTTCATGGATGGACAGGCTCGCGTCAGGACGCGCGGACCTTGCCAGCGCGAACCTCACCTGTCCATTTCGGCTGGCGCATGGCCGCAGTCCGCCGGGACATCTCGGAAGATGCCTGTCTCGGAGGATTGGACGCTCCGCTACCAGCTCCAGCCAACCTCGTGGCTCCAGGGCGGATCGGCGCCCGGACGGGTGCAGGTCAGACCGGCGCAATTGACGGCAAAGGTCAACGAGCGGCGGAGTCCGTCAGCGCCGATGTCCTTGAGCTGCTGCCGGGCGAGCCGCCCCTGCTTGTGCAGGGCAAACATCAGAGCTGCCTGAAAGCTGTCGCCGGCGCCGATGGTATCGGCAACCGCGACCTTCGGCGCGGGGACTTCGACCTGCCCTGCCTTGGCGTGCCACGCGATCGCACCGTCGCTGCCGCGGGTGATGACGACGAGGCTGGTGCCCTGCCCGAGCAGTGCGCTGGCACGTTGCTCGTAAGGCTCGGCTCCAAAGAGATAGGCGAAGTCGACGTCCGACATCTTGACGAGATCGGCACCCTCGGCGAACGCGGTCATGCGCGCGAGATAAGCCGGCTTGTCCTTGACCAGATTGGGGCGGCAATTCGGATCGAAGCAGATCGTCGATGATGCCCGCGCGTCCGCGACCAGCGCCTTCGTCTCGGCGGCGCCTTGATCGTCGACCAGCGTGGTCGAACCGACGTGGACGGCTTCGACATTTGCAAATGGAACCGATCCTCGCCGGTACGCCCAGTTCCGTGTCGCTGTTGCCTCGTCGTAGAAGGCGTAGCTCGACTCGCCCGCGACAACGCGCACGAAAGCCAGCGTGGTCTGGCGGTCGCTGCGGGTGGCGAGACCGAGCTCCACGTTGGAGGCTGCGGCGTGGTCTGCGATCATCCGCCCGAACAGGTCGGTCGAGATGCCACCGACGAAGCCGGTCGGTGCGCCGAGCCGCGCCATGCCGATCGCGACGTTGAGGCAGGAGCCGCCGACAGCGGGCATCAACGCCTCGCGGCCTTCGGTGTTTCGCGTCGGCACGAAATCGATCAGCGCATCGCCGCAGGCAATCAGCATCCGTCTCAACCCCTAACGATATCACGCATCGCCGCGCGGCTGCCGCGATCGACCTCGCGCAGCAGCTTGTAGACGTCGCGCTTGCGGGCGTGAAAGGCAGCCATGTCGGGCGCCGTCGGCTCGCTCTTCTGGCCCAGCGCAGACATCTTTGCCATGGTCTCGCCGATCGAGGCGTAGGCGCCACCGGCGACCGCCCCTAACATCGCGGCGCCCAGCAGCACAGGCTCCTTTGTCTGCGGCAGAGCGACGGTGAGGCCCGTGGTATCTGCCATGATCTGCCGCACCAATGGGCTTCGGCTCGCGCCGCCGCCCATGATCATGATGCTGGAATGGACGCCGTGCGCGGCAAAGGCTTCGATCACCTCCGCGAGACCATAAGCAAGCCCGCACAGGCCGGCAACGAACAGCCGTTCCATCGCACCGATATCGGTATCGAGATCGAGGCCCGCGATCACCGCGCGCGTATCTGGATCGGCATAAGGCGAGCGATTGCCGATGAATTCGGGCAGGACATGGACGTCGCGGGCGAGCAGCGCGGCGCGGCTGGCGTCACCGGCACGCGCGACGATGCGGCGCTCCAGAAACTCGATGATGTCGAGGCCGTCTTTCCGCGCCGCCGCGCTCGCCTCGGTGAAACCGGGATGCGACTTGAGAAGATGATCGATCGCCGCGCCTGCCGCGGACTGCCCGCCCTCGTTGAGCCAGAAGTCCGGCACCATGCCGGAATAATAAGGGCCCCAGACACCGGGCACGAAGCACGGCTCCTTGGTCGTTGCCATGATGCAGGCCGACGTTCCCATGATGTAGGCGAGGCGGTCGCTGACATCGGTCGCGCCGCCCGATCCGTCCCGGCCGCCGATGGCGCCGATACCGCCAGCATGGGCGTCGATCAGCGACGCACCGACCGGTGTGCCCGGAGAGAGGCCGAGAGCGGCGGCCGCCCCGTGCGTGAGACCAGAGCTGAGCCGTGTACCGGGTGCGACGATTTCGGTACCGATACGGGCGTACTTCTCACTGACGAAGTCCGAGAGGCCAATGCGTTGGAAGAACGGCCCGCTCCAGCCGCCGCCATGCGCGAGATAGTTCCACTTGCACGTGACCGTACAGGTCGAGCGCTGCAGCGAGCCCGTTGCGCGCCAGGTCAGGTAATCTGCCAGATCGAAGAAATGACCGGCCGCGTCGAAGCTCGTGCGCAAATGGCGTTTCAACCACAGCAGCTTTGGCATCTCCATCTCGGGCGAGATCGAGCCACCGACATAGCGCAGCACGCCATCTCCGGTCTCGTTGATCAGCCGCGCCTCGGCAATGGCGCGATGATCCATCCAGACGATGACGTTGCGCTGCTTGTCGCCCGAGGCGCTGACGGTGACCGGTTCGCCGTGGGGATCGAGCACCACCAGCGAACAGGTCGCGTCGAAACCGACGCCGCCGACGCTGTCCGGCGCGATGCCGGCCTCCGCCATCGCGGTCCGCACCGATTTCGCGCAGGCGTCCCAGATGTCAGACGACGACTGCTCGACGATATCGCCGGCCTCGTGCCAGATCCTGATCGGATGGCGGGCGCTCGCCAGCAGCGTGCCGGCCTCGTCGAACACCCCTGCCCGCGTGCTCGTGGTCCCCACGTCGACGCCGATATACGCTCGCGGCATTGTCGCTCCCGGTCGCTCTCGTCAGTTTTGACGCAAGCCTACCAGCAAGTGTAGCCGCCATCCACCAGCACGATGCTGCCGGTCATCAGGCTCGCGGCATCCGAGCTGAGGAACAGCACGACGGAGGCGATCTCCTCGACCTGTCCCATCCGCGCCATCGGGGTTCCACCGATCCAGGCGTCGTACATCTTGGCGTTGCTCTTCACGAAGGCGTTGAGCGGCGTTTCGATGTATGTCGGCGCCACCGCATTGACACGGATGCCGCGCGCGCCCCATTCGGCGGCGAGCGACTTGGTCAGATGGTGCACACCGGCCTTGGAGGCGTTGTAGAAGCACTGCTCCTGCGGCTTGTTGACGATGAAGCCGGACATCGAGCCGACATTGACGATGGCGCCGCGTTTGGCGTTCAGCATGTGCTTGCCGAACTCGCGGCAGCACCAGAAGGTGCCGTTGAGATTGACGTCGATGACGTTGAGCCAATGCTCATCGGTGACGGTCTCGGCCGGCGTCTCGCTGCGTGCTATGCCGGCATTGTTGACGAGGATGTCGACTTTGCCGTGGCGGGCGACGAGGTCGTTGGCGACTTCCGCGACTCGCTTGGTGTCGGTGACGTCCATGATCACGGTTTCGATGTCGTAGCCCTTTGCTTTCAGGTCGGCCTGCGCGCTATCGGCGACCTTGCCGTCGCGGTCGCCGATGATGACCTTCGCGCCGGCTTCCGCCAGCGCCTCGGCGCAGCCGAGGCCAATGCCCTGCCCGCCGCCGGTGATGAACGCGGTCTTGCCGTTCAGCTTGAATTTTTCCAGGTACATTCTTGTCTTCCCGTTCTCTCGCCGGTTCTTGTTAGCCTCGAAGCGCGTTGCCGCGCTCGTCGAAGCGGTGGATGCGGGCGGGGTCCGGCACCAGCGACACGCGGTCGCCGGCATGCAGGCTCAATTCGCCGATGTAGCGCGCCGTCAGCATTCCGAGCGGACCGGCATCGACGTAGAGGAAGGTGTCGCTACCGAGATGCTCGGCGACCGCGATCGTCCCCAGCCAGCCGCCTGCGCCGTCGCGCTCGATCTTGAGATGCTCCGGCCTCACGCCGATGGTGGTCGCCCCTTGCTGCCCGGCGAGCTCTCCGGTGACAAAATTCATCTTCGGCGAGCCGATGAAGCCGGCGACGAAGAGATTGGCCGGCTTCTCGTAGAGCTCCAGCGGTGAGCCATACTGCTCGATCTTGCCGCCGTTGAGCACGACGATCCTGTCGGCCATGGTCATGGCCTCGACCTGGTCGTGGGTGACGTAGATCGCGGTGGTACCGAGCTGCTTCTGGAGCCGCGTGACTTCGATGCGCATCTGCACGCGCAGCGCCGCGTCGAGATTGGAGAGCGGCTCGTCGAACAGGAACGCCTTGGGCTCGCGGACGATGGCCCGGCCGATCGCGACGCGCTGGCGCTGGCCGCCGGAGAGTTCGCGCGGCTTGCGGTCGAGATAGGGCGTCAGGTTCAACGTGGCGGCCGCCGCCTCCACCTTGCGGTTGGTCTCGTCCTTGGAAAGGCCCGCCATCTTCAGGCCAAAGCCGATGTTGCCGCGCACGCTCATATGCGGATAGAGCGCGTAGGACTGGAACACCATGGATAGCCCGCGCTTGGCGGGCGGCGTGTCGACCACGTTCTTGCCGTCGATCAGGATCTTTCCGCCGCTGACGTCCTCAAGCCCCGCGATCAAGCGCAAGAGCGTGGTCTTGCCGCAGCCCGACGGTCCGACGAACACCACGAAGGAGCCGTCGGCGACGTCGAGATCGGCGCCCTTAATGATGTGCACCGGGCCGAAGGATTTCTGCACGTCCTGAAGTGTGATCTGACCCATGATCCGGCAGCCCTTCTTACTTTACCGCGCCAAAAGTAAGCCCGCGAACGAGCTGCTTCTGGCTGAACCAACCGAGAACGAGAATGGGCGCGATCGCCAGCGTCGATGCCGCCGACAGCTTGGCCCAGAACAGCCCTTCCGGGCTCGAATAGGACGCGATGAACGTGGCGAGCGGCGCGGCGTTCGAGGTCGACAGATTGAGCGTCCAGAACGCCTCGTTCCAGGCCAGGATCAAATTGAGCAGCATGGTCGAGGCCAGGCCCGGGATCGCCATCGGCGTGAGGACGTAGACGAGCTCGCGGCCGATGGTGGCGCCGTCCATGCGCGCGGCTTCGAGGATGTCGCGCGGGATCTCCTTGAAATAGGTGAAGAGCATCCAGATCACGATCGGCAGATTGCCGAGGCACAGGATGAAGACGAGGCCGATGCGGGAATCCAGCAGGCCGAAGCTCTTGTAAATGAGGTAGATCGGCACCAGCACGCCGACCGGCGGCATCATCTTGGTCGAGAGCATCCAGAGCAGGATATCCTTGGTCCGCTTGGTCGGCGAGAACGCCATCGACCACGCCGCGGGGATCGCGATCAGGAGCGCAATCAGCGTCGAGCCGCCGGCGATGATGATCGAGTTCATCGCGTGGTGCAGATAATCGCTGCGCTCCTGCACGGTCACGTAATTTTCCGTGGTCCAGTGGAAGAACAGGAAGGACGGCGGGATGGCGAAGGCCTCCAGCTCGGTCTTGAAGCTCGCCAACACCATCCACAGGATCGGAAAGAAGATCAGGAAGCCGAAGAACCACGCCCCGATCGTCGAAATCACCACTCGTTGCGTCGTTGCCATCCGCGCCATTCTTCAGGTCTCCAGATTGCGGCCGACGATGCGGACGAGAAAGAAGGCCACGACGTTGGCGATCACGACAGCAACGAGGCCGCCCGCCGACGCGGTGCCGACGTCATACTGGATCAGCGCCTGCGAATAGATCAGGAAGGCGATGTTGGTGGTCTGAAGGCCCGGCCCGCCGCCGGTGGTAACGAAGATCTCGGCGAACACCGTGAGCAGGAAGATGGTCTCGATCAGGATCACCACGGTAATGGGCCGCGCAAGATGCGGCAGCGTAATATAGATGAAGGCCGAGACCGCGCTGGCGCCATCCATCTCGGCGGCCTCCTTCTGCTCCTCGTCGAGCGATTGCAGCGCGGTGAGCAGAATGAGCGTCGCGAACGGCAGCCATTGCCAGGCAACGATCAGAATCACCGCGAGCAGCGGCGCATCGGTGAACCAGTCGATCGGCGTCAGCCCGATCAGCTTGGCGAGCCAGGCGAACAAGCCGGACACCGGATGCATCAGGAGATTCTTCCAGACCAGCGCGCTCACCGTCGGCATCACGAAGAACGGCGCGATTACCATCAACCGCACGACGTTGCGGCCGATCACCGGCTGGTCCATCAGCAGCGCCAGGGGAATGCCGAGCAGGATGGTCAGCGCCAGCACCGAGCCGACCAGCACCAGCGTATTCTGGAGCGAGGCTAGGAAGGCGGGATCGGTCAGGAAGTAGCGGAAATTCTCGAGCCCAACGAACGACTCCGAGCCGGGATCGAGCAGGCTGTAGTGCAGCGTGGAGAAATAGATCGTCAGCGCGAGCGGGACGATCATCCAGATGAATAGCAGCCCCACCGCAGGCGTCAGGAGCGCGCGCGCAAGAATTTGCGTCTGCCGGGTTGCCATTCACGCTTCTCCGCTTGCGGGAAGAAGGCGGCCATCCATCAGGGACGGTGGATGGCCGCAAGTTTGAGCTCAGGGAGAGCTCGGGTTCACTTGATGTAGCCCGCGCGTTTCATCTCGCGCTCGGTGGCGGATTGCGCCGCATTGAGCGCGGCATCGACCGTCATCGATCCGGCCAGCGCCGCGGAGAATTGCTGCCCCACCTGGGTGCCGATGCCCTGGAACTCAGGAATCGCGGCGTATTGCACGCCGACATAAGGCACCGGCTTCACGGTCGGCTTGTTCGGATCGGCTGCGTCGATCGAGGCCAGCGTCAGCTTCGCAAACGGCGCGACCTTCAGATACTCAGCATTCTGGTAGAGCGAGGTCCGTGTGCCCGGAGGCACGTTGGCCCAACCGTCCTTGGAGGCCACGAGTTTCGTGTAGTCCTTGCTCGTCGCCCAGGCGATGAACTTTTCGGCGGCTTCGGTCTTCTTGGAGCCGGCGGGGATAGCCAGATTCCAGGCCCACAGCCAATTGGCATTTTTGCCGAGTCCGGTGTTCGGTGCGAGCGCGAAGCCGACCTTGTCGGCGACCTTTGAATCCTTCGGATTGGTGACGAACGATGCCGCCACCGTCGCATCGATCCACATGCCGCACTTGCCGGCGTTGAACAGCGCGAGATTCTCGTTGAAGCCGTTGGAGCTGGCGCCGGGAGGGCCCGCGTCCTTCATCAGGTTGACGTAGGTCGTGAGCGTCGCCTTCCATTCCGGCGTGTTGAACTGCGGCTCCCATTTCTCGTCGAACCAGCGCGCACCATAGGAATTGGCCATGGCGGAGAGGAACGCCATGTTCTCGCCCCAGCCGGCCTTGCCGCGCAGGCAGATGCCGTAGACGCCGGCGTTCTTGTCGGTGAGCTTCTTGGCGGCGTCGATCACGAAATCCCAGGTCGGCTTTTCCGGCATCTTCAGGCCGGCTTTCTCGAACAGATCGGTGCGATACATGATCATCGAGCTCTCGCCGTAAAACGGCGCGGCGTAGAGCTTGCCGTCGACGGAGACCGCGTCCCTGATCTTCGGCAGGAGGTCGGCGACGTCGTAGTCGGCGCCGAGATTGGCGAGCGGCACCAGCCAGCCCTTCTTGGCCCAGATCGGCACCTCATAGGTGCCAATGGTCAGCACGTCGAACTGACCGCCCTTGGTGGCGATGTCGGTGGTGACGCGCTGGCGCAGCACGTTTTCCTCCAGCGTCACCCATTTGACGGTGATGTCTGGATTCTTCTTGGTGAATTCGCTGGTCAGCCCCTGCATGCGGATCATGTCACCGTTGTTGACGGTGGCGATCGTCAGGGTCGTTTCAGCCATCGCGGGGACGGCCAGCAACAGGCAAGAAGCGCCGCAGACGGCGCCGAGGACATGTTTCACGGTGACCTCCCTCAACTCGCGTTTTTGAGCATATGCCCACGCGTTGGGCGTATGTTCGGATGAGGGGCGGTGCTTGTCAAGCAGGCGCAAGGAAGTTCGCGCAACTTATGAGTGCTGCGGTGCGGGAGGGTGGCGCCCCACCCACACTGTCGTGCCCCGCAAAAGCGGGGCACCCGGTACTGCGTGACGTCTATTGGTTTGCCCCAAGCTGAGCCGCGGCGTACTGGATCGTCCGCTCTCGCGGACGATGACAGCAGAGCGAGCGGCGAGATCGCCCGCCTCAACGCTCCAATATTGCCCGCGCGGTGGCCTCGTCCGTGATCAGGCCGTTGATCAGCCGCCCGTTCAGCGCCGCCGTGATCGCCGGCACCTTGGCCGAGCCGACCGCGGCGCCGATCGTCGTCGTCTTCGCCGGCACTTCCGGCGGAATGCTGGTCAGGCGCTTGTTGGTGCCGGCTTTGAGCAGGCGGCCCTTGAAATCATAGGCCCAGCCGGTGATTTCGCCGATGGCGCCCTGCCGCATCATCTCGAACAGTTCGTCGCGGGTGACGAAGCCGTCGACATGCACCTGCGCCTTCTGGTCCATCTGGCCGATGCCGACGAGGCGCAAGTCCGCCTTGGCCGCAACCGCCTTCACCTTCGCGATCGGCTCGATCCGCACCATCTTGTTGCGTTCGTCCTCCGACGACATCAGGAACGGCAGCGGCATCGGATAGTGGCGCGCGCCGGTGCGGTCCGCGAGCCGGCCGACAGTATCGTAGAAGCTCGCCGAACCATCGGCGGAGATATTGCCGACCAGCGAGACGATCTGATGATTTGGCCGATCGATCGGCGTGACGCGCTCGACGGCAGCGCGCACCGCCCGCCCCGTACCGAGCGCGACGATGACAGGCGTCTCGGAGCGCAACGTCGCATCGAGCAGATTGGCACAGCGCTCGGCGATGCCGGCCGTGGCCTGCGGCGCAGCTGGATCTGCAGGAACCACCTCGCAATGGGCGAGATCATAACGCTGCTTCAGGCGCCCGGCCAACTCCATGCAGGCGGCGATGGGATGTTCGAGCCTGAAGGTGATCAACCGCTCGGCGAGGCACAGCGAGACCAGCCGCTGCGCCGACGCCCGCGACACCTGGAGCATCTTTGCGATCTCGTCCTGGGTGTGGCCCGCAATGAAATAGAGCCAGCCGGCGCGCGCGGCGTCGTCGAGCCTGGATTTTTCGTTCTCGGCAGCCATGGCGGCTTCAAGTGTCCTTCCAGAAATCGGTCATGCGCGAAAAGACCCGATCGGCCCCGGCGGCGGACAGTGTAGCGCGACCGTCACGCCCGCGATAATGGCTACCGCCGACAAATCCCCAGACGATCATGCCGGCAGCCTTGGCGGCTAGCACGCCGCTGACGCTGTCCTCGATCACCAGCGTGCGCGGAGGTTGCATGCCCATCTGGTCAGCGGCATGGAGAAAGAGATCCGGCGCCGGCTTGCCGTGCTCGACCATCTGCGCAGTGTAGAGCCGGTCGCCGAAATACGCCCGGAGACCGGTGACATCGAGCGAGAGCGAGACGCGGTCGATGTCGCTGGACGATGCCACGCAAAACGGCGCGCGCAATCCGGACACCACGTCGGCAATGCCGGGAATCGGCTGGAGCGCCCGCGTGAAGGTCTCGAGCACATGTGACTTCAAGCGTGGCAGAAAGCCGTCCGGCACGACTTGCCCGAGTTCACGATAGTGCTGCTCGATCGCCTTCGTGCTGCGTCCGAGAAAGAGCTTGAGCGCCTGCTCCTCGCTAAGCATGATGCCGAATTCGGCCAGCACGTCGGACAGGCAACGGCAGCTCAACAACTCGCTGTCGACGAGCACGCCGTCGCAGTCGAAGATGATCAGATCGGGTTTGGCCCGGCTTTGGTCCATCCGGCCATTCGATCATATACCCACGGACTGAGCAATAGTTCGACAAGCTGCACCCTGTCGCAGACCGGCTACCGCATGGGCGCGGTCTTGCGTACCCACGGCAGCAAGACTACTCTTGCGGGAATTGATAAATTCGAACTACCTTGACAAGATATTAAATATTAACCCGCCCGCCCCGGCAGAACTGCCGACCTAGGCGCGTCGCAAATGAATTGCACGACCCGCCTCGTCGATGACGGAGGCGTTCGTCGTCGAGGCTGGGAGATGACGCACGATGCTGCATCGTTCCGTGACGCTTCCCAAGACGCGTGAAGAACGGGACGCGTGACCACATGCGTTCCGAGCTGCGCTATCGAAATGATGTCCTCGCCGTCGCGGTCATCGACGGTCCGTACGACTCCGCCGCATTAGCGCCGGTGTTGGCGAACTCTCCCCTAGGTCTCGGCGAGGGCCGTTGCGATCTCAGGCCGAACAGTGCATGCGATCACGGAACATTCATTGTGGGGATGCTGGGGGCGCGTCAGGACAGCCTGATCCCCGGACTGTGTCCGGACTGCCAGCTCCTGCACATTCCCCTGTTCGTCGATGAAGCTGCACCATGGGCCAGCGTCGACGATCTAGCGACGGCGATCGCAACCGCGGTCGCGGCCGGCGCGCGGTTGTTGAATCTCAGCCTGGCGGTTCTCGGCTCCGATACCGAGACGAGCCCGCGCCTCGCCTACGCGCTGGATTTCGCACAAGCAAATGGCTGTCTCCTCCTGGTCGCGGCGGGCAACCAGGGCCGCCTGGCGTCGGGACAACTTCCGGACCATCCCGTCGTCATCCCCGTCGTTGCCGTCGACGCATCGCAACGGCTGCTGCCCGACTCAAATTTCGGCCCCGTGATCGCGAGCCGCGGTGTCGCCGCACTCGGGCGCATGCCGGGCTACGCACCGGGCGGCGGCGTCACCGTCATGTCGGGAACGAGTGTTGCGGTCGCGGTGGCAACGGGAATCTTCGCGCAAGTGTGGTCAGCCCATCCCGACATCGACGGCGCGACGCTACGCGCCGTCATCGCACGTCTCCGTCCCCGTGACGGCAACACCCCACCGCTGCTGACCCGCGACGTAGTGCTCGCGGCGCTGAAGCAAATGACGGCCGCTACCGCCACAGAGGCTGCCGAGGCGCGCCCCCGTGAAAGCCCGCATGTAAGCCTGCAAGGAGCGACGATGACGATGGTCAATGGAAATGGACAGCCAACGCAGCCCCAAGCGTCCGGCTTGATCGCAAGGCCAGCGCAGGCCGTGACGCCCGCAGGATGCAGTTGCAGCGCCGCCGCCTGCACATGCCACGAGGCGGAAGCCGGGCCCAGCGGCTTCGTGTATGCGATCGGCACGATCGAAGCCGACTATCCGAACCCGGCGATCGAGAAGGAAATGCAGGTCCTCGCTCGGCATTTGGGTGTGGAGGTCGAGCCCGATCCGACCAACCCGATGCGGCTGAGCGATGACCGACACTGGCAACATGCCGTCCTCTCGAAGGACCGAAAGCTGACCCGGTACATCGCACGGCAGTTGCGATGGCGCCTGACGATCGAAGATCTTCCGGCCTTTGTGCTGAGCCCGGGTGATCCGAATTATTTTGACGACCTGATCGACGCCCTCGCACGTTCAAAGTATTCCATGCCAGCAGCGCGCGGACGCAAGCGAGCACCCGAGCCGAAAGCGTCATCGGTCGATCCTTCTCATGGTCACGTCGAAGACCTGGACGTTGTCGTCGGCGTGACGGGCGCGCGCGTGGCGGGCGGAATGGCCGTGCTCGCAGACCAGATTTTTCAGATCACTCACAACCAGCTGGCCCCGGATGGCGTGTCCTATTACTGTCAGGTCGCAGACAATTTCGGCCTCACCGACGAAGATCGCGCCTACAACTTCTTGGCCGCGCGCTACACGCCGCCGATAAGCCAGGTTGAGGGATTTAGACTGTCCGGGATGCGCATGACGCCATCCCGGCTCGGCTTCGACTCCGACCGCATCGTCAGGGCCATCTACACCTTCAGGAACGATGCGATGGCGGAAAAAGAGTTCTTCCTGCGCGTCGACGTCACCAACGAGTTCCCGATGATCGTCAGCCCGTGGCAGCCTTATATGGAAAGAGGAGACAGAGCATGAGCTTGATGCCCACGATCAACGACAGCATGGTCGTTCAGTTGCGGCGAACGGGAAAGCGGCGCGCTTCCTTTCGGCCGGGCTGGAGCAGCGGAGCACGCGTATTGCTGCAACGAAGCCGTGGATGCCAAGCTCCCGGAGATCCCTGCATCACGAACAGAGGCGAAGTGGGCATATGTGACCGAACCGCAAGCGGGGCCCTGATTTGCATGGTCGATCCATTTCCCGGGCCAAACCCATTTAAATTCTAGACTAGCCACGACGTCTTTGAGCTTTGGCCTGGATGCTCCTTGAACGGGGCCAATACGCTTCGGCGGTCTCGCTGAGAGTGATCGAGGCGTCCAAGCATTCATAGTTTTGCCGCCGTGCGAGACAAGCCCAGCTTCCCGAACATGGGCTGAAACAGCAACGGATCCCATCGGCGCATCAACAACTGGCCTCGAAGCCGGGCCAAGGCCGTTCGTCGAGCCTTCTCTGCTCGCGCCTGAGGCGTTAGCGAGCCCCTAGGGGAACGAGTTGAACTTCGCGACTCTTGAGTTGGTCCACCACGTAAAGCGCTAGGAGCTCGGCGCGGCTTGCCGCTGTGCCAACCACACGGTTCAGCTTGACGGTCTGAGCTACGCGCGGCCGGCCAGCAACGAATTGCGGTCCGGACAATCCGGCCCCCGAAAAAACAAATCCTGTCAATGACGAAACAGCCAATGCTCCGGCCGGCTCCATAGCAAGCCCCACCGTAACCTGATGCGTATCCTTCCGGCTAAGCACTCCGGTCGCACTGGCATCGGCCACCTGAAAACCAGGGCCAACCTGCGCAAAGACCACCTTCGGCGTTGCCGACAAGTCGAAATTCGTCGTGAAAGTCAATTTGTCTCCGAGCGGTGGAGAATCGCTTCCCGCTGCGGTTCTGTCGGGCGCCAAATTCTCGAAGAAGGCTAGCTCGAAGAACGTATAGGCCGTATTATAGACGCCGATCTGACCTGCGATGGGATAGATATAATTGGGACCGACGATGCGCCCGTCGCAATAGCTACCGTAGGGCGGCTTGGGCGTATTCAACTCTCGCAGTAAGAAACTGAACTTGTCGGTTATCGTGAATGTTCTCTCATTCAGGCGCGACCGGTTGCCGTTTCCGGTCACGCCAAGGGTGAACACGTTCTGCCATGGCCCCAGGAAATTAAGGGTTGAGCCAAGGTTGTTGGCCTCCTCCATGGTGAGATCAAAAGAATAGGCAATAGCCGTGGAGTAGACTGCCTTGAAGACGTTTCGCACCTGCTTGTTGGAAGGTCCAGGAAAAGCTAGTTCCGGATTGAATCCGACCATCTGGCTCTGATCGGCCGCATAAGTTGCAAACAATTCTTGTGCAGTGCCGTTATTTCCGTAGACAGCAAGTCTTTCGAGTTCTCTGAGAATGATCTTCCTGGCTGCGTCGCGCGTCTCGCAGCGAATCTGCTTAACGATATCACCCGTCTTGAGCCCGGTGACATCTTCGGGCACTGGATGAATCGCACAAGCGGTCATCAGCGATGCCGCCGCCAAAGCCGCCAGACAACGTACATACATGGCAAGCCCCACAGCTAGAGGTAGCGGTTGTACTACCATGGTTGTGAACGCTATGACTGTATCGCGCCGGCAACACTCTCTTGGGGAATCAATGAGAATGAACTTGAGGCGATGAAAACGTCATCCGAGCTTCGGTCGAGATCTGTATACACGTAGCGATCGTGGTCGCGCTCCCTCCCCGCCTCAATAAGCCACCTGCCGGTAGATCGCCGGAAGCGCCGCAGGCAGCCGCCTGATGTTGCCGACGATGGCGTAGCCGCTGTGCCCGAACAGCGACGGAAAATAGGATTGCGCGGTCGCATCGACCGTAACGCCGAAGACAGCAATGCCGAGCCGTCGTGCTTCCTGAATGGATTTCCGGGTATCCTCCACCGCGAAGCGTCCCTCGTAGTGATCGACATCGTTCGGCTTGCCGTCGGTGAGAACCAGCAGCAATTTCCTGCGCTGCGGCTGGCGCGCAAGCTCGGCGGTCGCGTGGCGCACCGCCGTGCCGATCCGCGTGTAATAGCCCGGCTTGAGCGCACCGATGCGGCGCTCGACTGCCCTGCTCATCGGCTCGCCGAACGCCTTGACGGTTTCGAGCCGCACCCAGGAACGCCGGCGCGAGGTGAAGGTCAGGATGCTGTGGTGATCGCCGCAGGCCGAGAGGCCGTGCGCGAGCACGAGCAGCGCCTCCTTCTCGACATCGAGCACGCGATAGCCATCAACCCAGGCGTCGGTCGAGAGCGAGACGTCGACGAGCAGCGTCACGGCGAGATCGTGCCCCTGCGGCCGCATCGCCACGTGGACACGGTCCAGACCCGCACCATTGCCGCCGGCGCGGAGATCGCAGCGCGCGCGCACCAGGGCATCGAGGTCGAGGTCATGCCCGTCGGCCTGGGCGCGCATCAATTCGTGACGCGGCCGCATGATCTCGAAACGGCGGCGCACCTGGCGGATGTGCCGGCGCATTGCCTCGTCCGGCGTCCAGCTCTCGCCCAATTCGGAGGCGGGCGCTGCGAGGACGCGGCAATAATCGCGCAGATAGGAGCCGGTGCGATAATCCCATTCGGGATAGGTCAGGTCCGCGTTCAATCGCGAG
>Ga0102590_1001432_pt1 | contig 36372 bp, 35 predicted proteins | sample AraplaMF_Col_mMF_FD_76859 | JGI IMG/M metagenome (GOLD analysis project Ga0102590, IMG submission 76859) | Arabidopsis root microbial communities from the University of North Carolina, USA - plate scrape MF_Col_mMF | ecosystem: Host-associated > Plants > Roots > Endosphere | place: USA... | reverse complement strand
ACAATTTTATGTAAGATATTCGACTATCCTGCTATATGTGCTTTGGTATTGCTGACAGCAGTACCGGGCCCTTGTTTGAAAGCCCAGTCCGTAAACGTTCATGGCGTAGTGGTGGATTCAGCCACCAAAGCGCCGGTCCCCAACGTAAACGTCATCGCAGAAAATACCCGGTATGCCACCCGTACCGACCCCGAAGGCAGGTATTCCCTCCGCATCACCGGAGGCAGTATCCTGCAATTCTCTGCAGATGGTTTTTTTACCCGGAGGCAGTCTCTTGGCAAATCCTACCTGCAGGAGATCAATGTGTCGCTTCCCAGAACGGAAAGACAGCTGGCCGCCGTCGTGGTCAACAGTAAGCGCCGCCGCTACAGCAACAAGAACAACCCGGCCGTAGAATTGATCAGGCAGGTAATAGCCCACAAGAAGGAAAACGACATCGGCGCCTATGCCACCGCCAGCTACCGGCAGTACGAAAAGCTCTGCATGTACCTGGATGGCTTTCCGGATTGGGCTACCAAAAACAGGATCATGCGGCAGTACCAGTTCGTGTTTAAAAATAAAGACTCCCTGAAAGTAAAAGGAAAGGACCTGATTCCCGTTTATATCGAAGAAAATGTAAGCACCAACTACTTCCAGCGGGACCCTGAAAAAAAGAACCAGGTCGTTGAAGGACAAAAGAAAGTAGACTACGGCGAATACATCGACACCCACGGCGTGAGCGCCATACTGAACCGCCTCTATGAGAACATCAACATCTATGACAATCTTATCGTGGCCTTTACCCGGCAGTTCATCAGTCCGATTGCAGATGCAGGCCCCACCTTTTATAAATATTTCATTGAAGATACCATCGTAGAGAATGGTACCAAACTAATCAGGCTCTCTGTAACACCGAGGAACGACAATGCCCTGGTTTTCACGGGCATGCTTTATATCACCCTCGACGGGCGCTATGCCGTACGCAAGGTAGACCTGCACACCAATAAAGACATGAACCTGGGCGTGGTACGCAACTTCTCCGTGATCCAGGATTTTGAAGAAGATACGCTCACCCGTAAATATCATCTCAGCTATTCAGATGTGGTTACCGATTTTGGCTTAACCAAAGGCACCGCAGGCCTGTACGGAGAACGATTGGTGCTGTTCAGCGATTTTACCAGCGGTCAGCAGTTCCCGGACAGCGTGTTTAAAAAAGACTATACCCGGGAATACATTCCGCTGAATAAACCCGACAGCTTCTTTACCGCTTACCGGATGAATACCCTGTCTGATGCGGAAGCCCGCACTTACAACAATATCGACAGCCTGCACAACATGAAATCCTATATTCTGTATACCGACCTGATACGGTTCTGGGCTACAGGGTATAAAGCCGCCGGACCGATAGACATCGGCCCCGGATACGCCTTTCTGGCCTATAATCCCATAGAAGGCTGGAAGCCCCGCCTGGGAGGACGTACCAACACGAACTTCAGTACCCGTTACTTCCTGGACGGATATGTGGCCTACGGACTGCGCGATCAGCAATTCAAATATTACGGCAGTGTTGCTTACTCTCTGAACAACCGCTCTATCTACAAGTACCCGATGCACTTTGTAGAATTCAGCTACCGCCATGATACCAATGTCCCGGGCGCAGGCGATGACTATGTAGACAATAACCCTTTGTTATCCTTCAGCACCAGCTCTGCCACCCGGTATCTCTATAACAACATCTTCCGGGTGGATTACATGTACGAATTCGCCAACCACCTGGGCCTCAACCTGGGTTTCAAATACCGGAAACAGCAACCGGCCGGCACCCTCTCATTCATAAAGAACAGCGCTCCTGAGCACGACACCATCAGCTCACTCTCTACCAATGAGGTGTTTGCCGTATTACGCTGGGCGCCGCATGAACAGTTCTACCAGAACGCCGGATACCGTTTCCCGATCAGGAACCGTTTCCCCATATTCACGCTGAGCTATACACACGGCTTCAAAGGAGGCGCCGCCGAGTACAGCTACGATCGTGTAGACCTGGAGATCTCGAAACGGGCCTACTGGGCGCCCTTTGGCTATACCGATATCAGGCTGGAAGCAGGCGGTATTTTAGGCAGGCTTCCCTGGCCGCTGTTGGTGATCCACCAGGGCAACCAGAGCCTGGGCTATTCCAGGAGAGGCTACAACATGATGAACTACCTCGAATTTGTATCCGATCATTACGCCGGTATCAGCATCAACCATGCCTTTAAAGGGCTCTTCCTGGATCGTATCCCCCTGGTAAAGAAACTGAAGTGGCGGGAAGTGGTCACCGCCAGGTTGCTCTATGGCGGCCTGCGGCAGGAGAATATGCCCGGCAACGGTACCGTCTTTAAATTCCCCCTTACCAATAACGCCGTATCTACCTACACACTCGATGACGGCCCTTATTTTGAAGCCGGCGCCGGTATTACCAATATCTTTAAAATACTGCGCATAGATGTGATCAAACGCTTTACTTATCTGAATCATCCTGATATTTCTTCCTGGGGCATCCGCTGGGATCTGCGCTTTGAGCTATAGACAAGTGCCGTTCTGTGAAGGTTAATTTTCGTAAATTATCCGACAAATGCTGCTAAGCAGGGATAAATATTAATACTTAAGTTAGCTCTTATGCAAACCTTCACGTCAAAAATCAAAAACCTCCATTTAAAGCACATCGCCTGCGCTTTAGTTTACCTGCTCATCATCAGCACCTGCAAGGCGCAGGCTCCTTTAAACAAGACCTTCACCCATGCCGACACGCTCAGAGGCAGCATCACGCCTGAACGTGCCTGGTGGGATATTATGCGTTACGATATTACGGTGAAACCGGATTATAACAGTAAAACCATCAGCGGCTCCAGCACCATCACCTATAAGGTGGTGAACGATAACAAAGGGGAGATGATGCAGATCGACCTGCAGGAACCGCTCATGATAGACAGTGTACTATACAACAACTCCGCTAAGCTCAGCTTCACCAAAGAAGGCAATGCCTGGCATGTGAAAGTGCCTGATCAGCAAAAAGCCAGTGAAGGCAAAGTAAGCGTCTTCTACCACGGACAGGTAAAAGAATCCACCCGGCCACCCTGGTCTGCCGGCTGGACCTTCACCCGAGATTCCCTGGGGCGCCCCTGGATGACCGTTACCTGCCAGGGTGGCGGCGCTTCTGTGTGGTATCCCTGTAAAGATCACCAGAGCGATGAGCCGGATCAGGGCGCTTCACTCACCATTACTGTCCCTGATACACTGGTGGCCGTAGCCAACGGCCGCCTGCAATCAAAGAAAAATAACGGCGATGGCAGCGCCACCTACAAATGGGCCGTGGTAAGCCCGATCAGCAATTACTGCATCATTCCTTACATCGGTAAATACGTGAACTTCAGCGAAAAGTATAATGGTGAGAAAGGGCCGCTGGACCTCAACTACTGGGTGCTGGATTATAACCTGAACCGCGCAAAAGGCTATATGCCGCTGCAGGTGCTCAGCATGCTTAAAAGCTTCGAGCACTGGTTCGGTCCTTATCCCTTCTATGAAGATGGTTACCAGCTGATAGAAACCTCGCACTCCGGCATGGAGCACCAGAGCGCCGTTTGCTATGGTAACGGCTACACCTACGGCTACCGCGGCCGCGATGGCTCGGGCACCGGCTGGGGCATGAAATGGGATTTCATCATTATTCATGAAAGCGGCCACGAATGGTTTGGTAACAACATCACTACCAAAGACCTGGCAGACATGTACGTGCACGAAGGGTTTACCAATTACAGCGAAACCCTCTTCATCGATTATATCTTCGGTAAAGACGCCGCCGACGCCTATAATGCAGGCATCCGCAGGGGCATCCGGAACGACCGCCCCATTATCGCGAAATACAACGTGAACGATCAGGGCAGCGGCGACATGTATCCCAAAGCCTCGAATATGCTGCACGCTATCCGCCACGGACTGGATAATGATGAGCTGTTCCGCCAGATACTCCGCGGACTGAATAAAGACTTTTACCACCAGACTGTGACCAGCCGCCAGGTGGAAGATTACATCTCTGAAAAAACACACCACGACTATAGCAAAGTATTTGACCAGTACCTGCGTACCACCCAGATACCCAGGCTGGAACTGCGTTGGGACAAAGACAATACACACGTATCTTACCGCTGGGCTAACTGTGTGAGCGGTTTTGACATGCCCCTGGTGCTGCAGAACGACAAGGCGAAAGTAAAGATCACTCCCGGAGAACAATGGCAGCAGCTGGCCCTCAAAGCCAATGAAGCGCCTTTGTTAGATACGGCGGCCATCGTTAAAATGTACTATGTCACTACCGCCATTGTTAATTAGGCATCAGCATTAGCGAAAATTTATCTTGCATTTACGCGATAATTCCGGGATCTTTCGGGAATTTATTGGGTAAAAACAATCATGCTATATCTATGAAAAATGTCTTAGCCTCAGGGCTGATACTACTGGCTTTGTTGCTGCCGGAAAAGTATGTGGCGGCACAGGCCAATGAGGGGGTACACGAAACGTCATCCAGTTACCAGGCGCCTAAAGATCCGCTGGTAATTAAGAAGTTGGAACACTGGCAGGATCAGAAATTTGGTTTATTCATGCACTGGGGCACCTACACTCAATGGGGGGAAGTAGAAAGCTGGAGCATTTGTCCGGACGATTGGGTAGTGCGCAAAGGCCCTTACAGTGCAGACTTCTTTGGTTACAAGAAGGCTTATGAAGACCTGCAGCACACTTTCAACCCGGTAGACTTCAACCCGGAGAAATGGGCAAAAGCTGCCAAAGCGGCGGGTATGCGCTATGTGGTATTCACTACCAAGCACCACGACGGCTTCTGTATGTTTGACACCAAAGAAACGGACTACCGGATCACCAGTCCTAATACGCCGTTCTCTAAAAATCCGCGCGCCAATGTCACCAAAGAGATCTTCGATGCTTTCCGGAAAGACAGCTTCATGATCGGCGCTTATTTCTCCAAGCCCGACTGGCACAGCCAGTACTTCTGGTGGTCTTACTATCCGCCAAAAGACCGGCATGTGAACTACGATATCAAAAAGTTCCCCGAGCGCTGGAAGAAATTCAATGAGTTCACTTACAACCAGATCGAAGAATTAATGACCGGCTACGGCGGTGTAGATATTCTCTGGCTGGATGGTGGCTGGGTAAAGCCCGGCGGCAAGCAAAGCATTGATATGCCCGGCATCGCCAGCATGGCGCGCAGTCATCAGCCCGGACTGATCATCGTTGACAGAACCGTTCCCGGTGAATTTGAGAACTACACTACGCCTGAACAAACTATTCCTGAAAAGCCACTGCCTTATCCATGGGAAACCTGTATGAGCATGGGCGATTCCTGGAGCTATACGCCCACTGATAAAATGAAACCATCCAAAGTGCTGCTGTCAAACCTGGTACAGATCGTTTCAAGAGGCGGTAACTTCCTGCTGAACATTGGTCCCAGCGATAAAGGCGACTGGTCGCCCGAAGCCTACGATCGTTTAAAAGACATCGGCAACTGGATGAACATCAATGGTGAAGGTATTCACGCCTCAGAGCCCGTTGCGCCTTATTCTGAGAACAATATCTACTTCACGAAGTCTAAAGATCAGCAACACCTCTACGCCTGGTACATTGCAGAGAATGATAAAGTGCTGTTGCCATCAGAGATCTCTTTCCGTGTAGTAGAAGCGAGGAGGATCAGTAAAGTAGCATTGATGGGAAGACCTGAAAAACTGAAGTGGAGCTTTGAGAATGGCGTGCTGACCATCAAGGTGCCTGCCAATCTGCAGAAGCAATCCGGCCTGCAATATATTGCCGGCTTTAAGATAGATACAGCTATATAATTTGAAATTGTCGGGCAGACAGGGCGCCTATACTTTTTCGGGAATACGCTGCACTTTTAACTCGCCGTCTTCCAGGTAAAAGCTATGGGTGCCCGCCCGGTGATTCAGTGAATCAAATGAGAAATGTACTTCCAGGGAACGCCCTCTTAATATGAGCAGATACTGCCTGATGCTTCCGGCAGCTTCATTGAGTTTGTGCCTCGTCTCCATAATGTCCCTGTCTAATTTTTCAATTTCATCGTGTGCGCTTAAAATTGGAGCGGCAGTGTGTGTAGTATAGTTATTACCAGGAGAATGATGTTCTTCTAAAAGATGCTGGTATTTTGCCTGGGCTTCTTCCCTGGCACGGAGGTATCCTTGCAGCGAGGATTCAAGATTTAGATAGTCCTCCAGAACAGCCTTTATTTGTGCTTCCTTAGACATGACAACTTATATCTCTATCTAAAGTTACGAAAAAAAGCAATGAGCCGTTCGTAAACAAAACACTACCGTTCGTATCCTTTTTTGCATGGAACCGGTTTTTCAATATAGATTTAGTGGACATACATAAACAGCTATTACTTAAATAAGTAACGTTTGTTCTTTGACTCCTTTTTATAATTGTTTAATCACCCTTGTATGAAAAAAATTTACCAGATCTTTATTGCGTTACTAACCATTTCCGCCTCCCTGAAAGGCCAGGTTACAGTAACAGCCACCGGAGGCGCATTCAGCGGCGCTTACCCCACTTTAAAAGCTGCTTTTGATGCCATCAACAATGGCGATCACCAGGGAGCGATCAACATCCGGATCAATGCTTCCATTAGGCTGCCGCTGCTTATAACGGTTCTGTCCAGGGTATTTTCAGCCGTTTGTATTCTACTGCTCCGGGTTCCTATATCAATAATTCCATCAGCGGTAATACAATCGATACGCTTTCCTCTGAAAGCAGTGGCTACTCAACGGTGGTCATAGGTATTGGTAGCCAGGCTCCGCATAATCTCTTTTTCGACATTGATTCAAATATCGTTCATACACTGCGTAATGCGGCAGCTAACACAAACGCGATCAGCGCTGCGGCAATACAGGGCATCAGTACCAACCTACCTTATCCGGCGCCCGTTACCATTACGCGCAACAGGATCTATGACCTGGAGAGCACTACTACTGCTGCCTCCACCGTTGTAGGTATCAACAGTGCGCATAAGAGTAACATCCATCCTTATACGCTGTCAAAGAACCAGGTCTATGACCTGAGGAACGGACAATCCGAAGGTGGCTCGGTACTGGGCGTATCATTAAGAGGCGGCTCCGGTACGGGGAAATTCATCATAACGAATAACATGATCTGCCTTTATCCTGAACGTGTTACCGTATATGGTATCATCCACAATGCTACGGCCACTGATATGCAGCTGTATTATAACAGCATAGCGATAGGTGGCACCGCCGCCGGTAGCAGGTATTCCGGCGCTTTTTACAGAACATGGGGTGTGAATACTAATATTTCCGCACGCAACAACATCTTCCACAATAAGCCACAAGCTGTAAGGCCTGTGGCTTTTTCATGTTATCAGTTAAAGCATACGCTTCATACCTGCAAAACTGCCTATGATCAATCCCGTTTTATACTGGCCCGGAGATCACTAGCTTTATCTCCATAACCAATACCGATATGAAACAAGTCAAGCTTTGCCTGCTCTTCATCTGCCTGTATACATTGCCTGTATCCGCCCAACAAGGGACCATTGTAAATGAAACGCTGTCTTCAGTCATATTGAAAGAGAACCGTACCGGTCTTGATCCCAATCGTAAGGTCAAGGTGTATCTGCCGCCTGGTTATGCTGCCTCCGGTAAGTCTTACCCGGTTGTCTATTACTTTCACTCTTTCTTTTCCAACCCTGATAAGCTTTTCGAAGACACGAAGCTTCCTGCATTGCTGGATCGCGCTTTTGCCAATGGGGTGGTAAAGGAATTCATTCTTGTAGCAGCAGATTACACATCACCCACCATCGGCAGTCTCTTTGAGAATTCTCCTACCACCGGCCGCTGGCTGGACTTCACCGCCAATGAGCTGGTGCCCTTTATAGATAATAAATTTCGAACCATTCCCAATCGTAACAGCCGTGCCCTTTGCGGTGATTTCTTTGGCGGCCGCGGCGCTATCGCACTCGCTATGACACATGCAGCGCTTTTTAGCGTGGTGTACGCCATGCATCCCGTTGCCACCGGTATGGGCTACATTCCCTGGGCTACACTCTCGATCAACTGGCAGGAGATCTACCAGGCAAAGCAATTTAAGGACATCAAGTCCACCGGTTTCACGCCGATCTTTCTGGCCATCAACCAGGCCTTTCTGCCCAATGCCAATCGTCCGCCTTTTTACTGCGATTATTTCTATGAGATGGAAAACGGAACGCCCAAACTGAACGTGCCTAATACCCAAAAGCTGAAAGGGGCTTTCCTGCTGGATCATATGCTCGAAAAATATGCAGACAGTCTTCGCACTTTGCGTGGCTTCGCATTCGACTGGGGCCGTTATGACGGCAACCAGGATCACGTGTACAGCGCGGTAGACTTCAGCCGTAGCCTGGAAGATTTTGGTATTGAGCACGAAGCAGAGGAGTATCGTGGCGTTCCCTGGTCTGTTAACTGGGCGCAATACGGTCGTTTCAATACGCGGGTACTGCCCTTCTTTGCGCGTTACCTGGTGTTTGAAGCGGGGAAGTAGGGCGCTGCTCAACCGTATTTATTACCCATCGCTGACCCGCACGCTTTCATAATTAGCCTTAACTTTATAATAAATTAACGGCCTGTTAATATCTGGTTCATAGTTTGTGTGTTGTTTTGAAAAACGATGTGCGCATGAGATACCAGCTTTGGGTTATTGCCTTGTTCCTCTCCCTGGCTGCTACTGCTCAGCCAGCCTTTAACAAGAAGAGAAACATCTTCATTATCACCACGGATGGCTTCCGCTGGCAGGAGATCTTCAACGGTGCAGATGCCGCCCTGCTTACGCCCGAATTCGTAAAGGATACCGCCATGATCCGCCAGCTTTACTGGGATGATTCCGCAGCTATCAGGCGCCAGAAGCTCATGCCTTTTTTCTGGAATGTGATCGCTAAGCAAGGCTGTCTGTACGGCAACCGCCAGTGGAATAACAAGGTAAACGTGCGGAACTTCTACAAAATATCCTACCCCGGCTATAGCGAAATGTTCACCGGCTTCACCGGTACCCGTTTCGTGGCCAATCTCCCGGTGGTCAACAAGAATACCAACATACTGCAATTCCTCAACCAGCAAAAGGATTACCAGGGTAAGGTGGTCGCATTTAGCTCCTGGAACGTCATTCCGTATATCCTCAATGAGCGTTCCGGCAGTTTTGGCGTCAATGCCGGTTATGAGCCACTGGAGGACACTGGTGATACTGCTGCGGTGATCAATCGTGTACAGACCTATATCACCGATAAAGGAAATACCCGTTATGATATGTTAACCTGGTTAAGCGCGCAGGAGTATATCCGGAAAAACCATCCCAAAGTAGTGTACCTGGGCTTTGGCGAAACCGATGAATGTGCCCATCATGGCCGCTACGATCTGTACCTGCAGAAAGCCGCCGATGTAGACCGGATGATCGGCGCGCTCTGGTACTACGTACAAACAGATCCTTTCTATAAAGACAATACCACTTTTATCATCACTACAGATCATGGCAGGGGAAAGAACCCTGCGGCCTGGCAAACCCACGGTTTCTGGGCCAAGGGCTCCGGTGAAATATGGCTGGCAGTAATAGGGCCGGATATTTACCCCGGTGGAGAGATCAAAGAGGAGCAGAAGATCTGGCAACAGCAGATCGCTTCCACTATTTCCATGTTGTTAGGAGAGGAGTTTGAAGCAGAACATGCAGTGGCCCCGCCTATACAGCTGATAAAGGCCAGAGAAAAAGACCAGTATGTTAGTAATGCAGGTAAATAGTCCCCCCCCAAAAAAAATAATCTAATCATCTAAAAGGTCTTGCTTATTTCAATTTTTAATTGTAGGTTAGACCTTTATTGTATTTAAAGCATAGGACTATGCTTGCTGTAAAGATTAAGTAACCCGTATTTATTTACCAAATTCTAAAGAAGCCCTCAAACTTATGAGCATTATACATTGTACGACACCATAAAGCGTTCAAACTATTCGTCAGTCTTTTTAACCCGGAACAAATGATAGATTTGTACAGCTACCCTATTGTCCTCTTTTTTTGTTAATCATAAACTATAATTATGGAAAAAACGCCAAAGTTTACTTTCGACGCAGAAAGTAAAGAGTTGTTAGACAAGGCAGCCAAAGCCCTTGATGATGAGCAACTCGACCTTTTCAAATCTATCATGAACGAAAAATGCGGCGCTGTTTCAACCAGGCCCTTCCCCGAAGGAACATTTTACAAAATTCCTCCTCCGCCCCAGCCAATCAGGGTAGAATAGGAAGCCGCAGAACAATGGGTGCAAACATGCTGCGCCCATTGTTATCAGCCTAATACCGACGCTTATGGAAATTAAACAACTGGTTTTGAAAGTTGCCAGCCGGTGTAACCTGAATTGTACATATTGCTACATGTACAATATGGGTGATCAAACCTTTTCGGCTCAGCCCAAGCTGATGTCCGATACTACCATTACATTATTGCTCAATAAAGTAAAAAGATATTGTGTAACCAATAATATTAAGGAGTTTGACTTCGTTTTGCACGGCGGAGAACCTCTGCTGGCAGGAATGGATTACATCAGCAAGCTGCTTGGAAAAGCGAAGGCTATCCTGTTGCCGGAAGTTACCCCCCGTTTTTCCCTGCAAACCAATGGTGTATTGATAGATGAGCAATGGAGCAGGTTCTTCCGGGATAATGACATATTTGTAGGCGTTAGTATGGACGGACCGGGTAAGGTGCACGACCTGTACAGGAAATACCACTCAGGAAAGGGATCTTTTAATGATGTCTTAAGCGGTATCAACACCCTTTCCAGGCACAACGAGTTTGGCATATTAAGCGTAATAAATATAGATGTCGACCCAGCCGAATTATATGAGCTGATCAAATCCAACCGCTTTGATAACGTTAACCTGCTCTTTCCGGAAGCGAGCCACGACAAGCCGCCACTGCAGGACCCGGACTATTTTGAAAACCGTAGAACGGCCTATGCAGACTGGTTGATACAACTCTATACCCTTTGGAGGAACGATCATCACAACAGGCCGTCGATATTTATCTTCCGTCAGATCATTTCACTGATACTCGGGATGCCTGATATTGGAGACGAGCTGATAGGCACTAAGAAAAATACGGTGATGGTGATCGAAACAGACGGTAGTATGGAAGCTGCAGATACGCTCCGCATTGTTGGCAACGGGTTTACCAAACAGGGCCTGAATATCTCAGACCATGACCTCGAAGACGCCATAAATAACCCGCTTACGGCACTTTATATCAATAGCCATCAGGCATTGAGTGCGCAATGTGTCAACTGCCCCATAAAGGATGTATGCGGTGCAGGCATGTTGGCGCACAGGTATAAAAAGGAGAACGGATTTAATAACCCAACAATATACTGCCATGATATGATCAAATTGATCACTTGCATACAAAATGACATTGTCAATTCCTTCCCCGGAACAGTGATGAGCGAAACCGGTGTAAAGGCGATGACCTTTGAAGATGTGATCAGTATGCTGGAGGAAGCGCCTGCCACTGCCATAGGCTGGGAGGATGGCTATCTGGAAACCTTCAGGGATTATACCGGCGTATAAAAAACAGCTTATGCCAGTCAGACAACTTGTACTAAAGATCGCCAGCAGATGCAACCTGAATTGTACCTATTGTTATATGTACAACGTGGGCGATGATACTTATAAAAAACAACCTAAAGTGATGAGCCGCGAGGTGGTGAACGAAACCCTGAAAAAGGTCAGACAGCACTGCGTCACCCATGCACTGGCGGAATTTGACTTTGTGTTTCATGGGGGTGAACCTTTGCTGGCTGGAAGGGAGTTTTTTGAGTACTTCATTCATTCGGCAGATGATATATTAGGGCCTGGTATCAGTTACAGTATCTCTGTACAGACCAACGGCACGCTTATTAATGAGGATTGGAGCCGTTTTTTCAGCGAAAACGGTATCCTCGCAGGTGTCAGCATCGATGGTCCTGAGACCGTTCATGATAGTCACCGGAAATACCACTCCGGCCGGGGTAGCTTCCAGGATGTGATAAATGGGTTAAGGGTTCTCCAGGAGCACAACCCGGCTAGCGTTATTACAGTTGTTGATCCCTATTCAGACCCTGCTGCGCTTTATATGTTATTGAAGCGTTGGGGAATAGAAAGATTGAACACCATAATTCCTTACGCCAACTATGATTTTCCACCGCTTCAGATCACCGGTTATGTTGAACAGGGCCTTACCTTATTTGCAGACTGGCTGATCAGGCTTTTCGATATTTGGATAAAAGACCGGAAACCCAAGCCATCCATTATGTTATTCGATCAGATCATCTCTCTCGTCCTGGGTAACGAGGATGCCGGGAATGATGTATTGGGCAGGACCCGGAACGAACTGCTGGTCATAGAATCCAACGGTAGTATAGAACCAGCGGGGAGCCTGAAGATCTGCGGGAATGGCTTTACCAAGCAGGGCGTGTCCATTTTGAATACCGGGATTGATGATGCAATGACCAGAGAACTGGTCGAAATGTACTATAACAGTCATCAACACCTCTCGCCAAAGTGCAGCCGGTGCATGATTAAAGATGTTTGCGGTGGCGGATTGTTTGCAAGCAGGTACCGCTCGTTATCAGGCTTCCTGAACCCATCGGTTTACTGTCTTGATTGGATGAAACTGATCACACATATCCAGAACGCGGTCATTGACCTGTTCCCACCCGGAAATATTGTTCATGAATATATTACCAGGCTCGATTACGAACATCTCAGGAAAGACTACTTTTCAACAACAGTAATGCAATAACCTCAATAAAATAACGAACATGAAAGTGGATAGCTCCTACATTTATATAGACAGCGGCATACTCGCAACTATCAACCTGATAGAGATGTTCGATGTGAAAGTTTCCAGGGAAAGGATCAGGTCCCTGTTCAGGCAGGCATGCGACGGGCGAGGCGCCACTATTAAAGAAATACGGGATGTGATGTTACAGGTGGGCATTAAACCCCTGCTTTACAAGGTTGAAAAATTATCGGACCTATGTTCTCAGAAAAATCCTTTTATTACCTGGAGGAATATTGATGCTGATTACACGGAATTCCTTTGTGTTTTAAAAGTGTCTGAGGACGAGGTAGCGTACATTAATGAATACGCCGTGCTGGCGAAAGAACCACTTGCTGCTTTTGAAGCATCCTGGCCAAACATCATTTTATTGGCCAATCCCCAGACAGGCATTGAAGATCCCGACGAGGTGGATGGTGAGGAGAACAGGCGCTCCACTTTCAGTAAGGAGATCCAGGTGATCGACAATTTCATAGATGATCAGCTTTGTGACCGCATTGTTGCATATTGTATTGAACACGGACTGTTCAACAGAAGTAAGGTATCGCTGTCCGATGAGGTCTCTTCCAGCTACGGCGGAGAAGTATCTGCCTACAGAACAAGCGATACGGCCAAGATTATCGACTTTTCGGAGCTGGAGGGATTAGAGGACCTTTATACGAAGATCGCAGCTCATCTGCAGGTCCCGCTTGAATATATGGAGCGCTTCCAATGTGTCAGGTATACGCCGCGCACTTTCTTCTCTCCTCATTTCGATACCGGGCCGGAGTTTAAAAACCCCCGCCGTTATACGATTATCATCTACCTCAATGACGACTTTACCGAAGGGGAAACCTGCTTCCCTGAGTTGAGGTTGAAGATCCGCCCCGTAAAGGGAAGAGCGGTTATTTTTGATAATTTAGGGACAGGCCAGGAAGACATTAACCCGCTTTCACTGCATGCAGGACTTCCGGTGAAAGAGGGTAATAAATACATTTGTACGATCTGGACCAGAAAGGAAAAGTTATGAACGGCGCTAAGGTATTTTCTCCGGATGTTAAAGTTTTCCTGGAAAGCCATGACCCGGCGTATGAAAGGCTGTCTGTCTGCAGCGGCAATGTGAAGGCTGACACTGTGGATGATCTGCACAAAGGCCATAAATATGCCGCTCAGTCCTTTAAACCCAGCGCCGACTGGCGGCCGCTTACCACGGCTGAAATGATGCAGGTGCTGAGTCTTCGCCCGGACCTTGACTATAAACGGAATATCGGCTTGTTCAGCTTGCCCGCCGGACTGAAAGCGCTGTTGTCAGAACTGGGGCTGGGAAAACTAGACAGCCTGGAAGCGGCTAAACAAAGGATAGTGGAAAAAAAGGAGCTGTTCGGTCGCGTTAATGTGGCGCTGAACCGGTTTATCGGCAAATTCAGTATGCCCGGATCCTTAGTAACTCCTTATATTCACGGCATCTTTTATAATCAACCCGGTCTTGAGACCATCGGCGTCTCTGATAAGGGTTATATAGGTATGCATATCGACAACGGGCACGCCTTTAAGGTGGATCAGCTGTCGGCGGCGCCTAACAGGATGTGTATTAACCTGGGGCAGGAAGACAGGCATCTGTTGTTTATTCCCAGAACCTCCGGGGAGATCCTCAGAAGCCTGCAAACTACTATGGATATTGATACGGCACGCTACAAAGAATATCAGCTTACAAGGGACTTCCTGTCTGCTAATCTGGCTTGCCCTGTGCTGAAATTGAAGCAAAAACCATATGAAGCCTATATTGCACCTACCGATAATATCATCCACGACGGCTGCACCGTGGGCATGAAAGAGATGGATGTATCACTTGTTTTAATAGGCGAATTCGGTGCATGGCAGACGCAGCCGGCACCGCGCTAACCAGATTGTATGATGTATAATTCAGTTATAAAGTTTTCAATTTTTTGTGCCGCGTGCTTCCTTCTTAATGTAGCCGGTTTCGCTCAGGATAGCCTGGCGGTAAAAGACACGGTCGTGTCGTCCCGATCGCTGAAGGAGGTAACAATTACAGACCGTACACCCAGGATTGAGCACAAGATAGACAGGGTGGTGTTCAATGCAGATAAAAGCATCGTAGCACAGAACGGAACGCTTTGGGAAATGCTCCGGTTGGTCCCGAATGTACGGACGCAAAGTGGCGGAGGAGTAAGCGTTGGGGAGAAATCAGCTACTGTTTATATAGATGACGTGCCCGTTCAGCTGGCCGGACAGGACCTGGCCAACTTCCTGATGGGCTACAGTGGCGCCGGTATTAATAAAATTGAAGTGTTCAACGTGCCGCCCGCAAAGTATGAAGCAAATGGAGGCGCCGTCATCAATATCATCACAAAGAAACGACTCACCAACGGGCTTTATGGGGATATTGGCCTGAGCCACCAACAGAGCACTTACAGCAGGCAGCGGGCCTCCCTGAACCTCAACGGAAAGTTCCATAAAATTGATTTTTCCCTGAACGCCAACCAGACGATCGGAAAATACCTTACAACAGACCAGGAGTATATTGTCTATAATACTGCAGGCGTTGTTTCAAACTGGGACATCAACAACCGGCTGGTGGAGAAAAGACCGTCCAGTAATATCCTGGCAGGACTGCGCTATACGGTTTCCAAAACATCCAGCCTCAGTGTGCAGCTTACAAAGAGCTACATTAAGAACGATGGCGCAAGCAACATACATAGCCAGGTGCAAAGCCTGTCAAAGATCGATTCATTGATTGACACCCGGAACAGCTCATCCTTTCATTCCAACTACACCAATCTTATCGCCAATTATAAATCAGCGATAGATACGTCCGGCGGAAGCATCAGTATAAGCGGTAACCAGCTCTGGTATAGCAATGACCCAGAGCAGTACCTTCAAAGCGCTACTTTTCATGGAAACGGCGACCCGCTTTCAACCTATGCAAACATCAGCACCTCTCTCCAGGATACCAGGATCAGCGCTGTGCAGGCAGATCTTTCAAAAAAATATGGTGCTTATTATCTGGACGCCGGCATGAAGGTGTATTTTGTCAAAACCAACAGCGATCGCAGCCTAAGCGAAGCCGCCGGTAAAATGAACAATGTATTTATTTATAAGGAGAACAATGAAGCGGCTTATTTATCTGTATACCGGGCATGGAAGAAGTTCGCCGCCAAGCTGGGATTGAGAGGGGAGTTCACACAACTGGATATATCCAGTAAAGGAATAGCCTACGACAGTGTTAATACTTCGGATTATTTCAAATTATTCCCAACACTTTACCTGGACTATTCGCTCAACGGCTCGAACCGGCTGGTCTTCTCCGCCAACAGGAGGATTGCCAGGCCCGAGTATTACCGTCTCAATCCATTTGTCAATTTTACCACTCCTTATTATACTACTTCCGGTAACCCGTATTTGCGCCCTTCCATCGTTTCGACACTTAATATGGATTATATTCTGCAGAACAACTATACATTTTCTCTTTTTTATACCCGTACACAGGACAGGTTCACCGATGTCACGGTACAGGACAATGAGACGAAAAAGTTCCGGGATATTCAGAAGAATATCGGCACCAGCACCAGCATTGGCTCCAGCTTTTATTGCGACCTGTCACCCGCATCATTCTGGCAAATGAGCCACTTCCTGCGCTTAGCCTATAAAACGGAGAAGTCAACGGACCCGGATCAGCCTTTCACCTTTCATAAGTTCGTATACTACTATAGCTTTGATAATTCAGTGACGATAGATACGGCAAAGACCTGGACTGCCGAACTACATTTTTATTTCGCCAGCTCAACGATCCAGGGCATATTTAACAATGATAAAATGTATAATCTTTCATTGGGCCTCAGGAAAAGAATAAAGAAGTTCTCTGTTTCGCTTACCGTTAATGATATTTTCTTCAGCGACTATTCAAGGATCAGGGTCCATTATCGTGATCAGAACAACGGATTTACCTTTAAGAATGACAGCAGGTCGCTTACACTCGGACTGCGATATACTTTCAACAGGAAAGCTGCAAGAGACAAAGGATTTGAGAAGCTGGAAAGCGGCAGCGAGGTAGATCGCGTAGATAACAGCAAATAGGCTGATAAATTGACATAACAATGATTACAGCAGGTGCAAGATTATTTATGGATGCAAGGCATGTGGACGTACGGGACCGTATTCACCTCAGCAGCGGCATCAGGCAGGTGACGGCTGACCCTTCTTCTTATGGCGGAATGTATTACGTAGACAACCATTATAAGCCCGGGCTGCCATGGAGGGCTGCAGACAAAACTGAAATGGCTGCCCTTTTGGCTCAGGGTCACGATTTTGTGCCGGCCACCGATCTCCAGCTGTTCCGGCTACCGGATGCTATCATAGAAAAGTTTGCGGAACTGGAAATATCCGCTGCTGCCGACAGGCAGGCCTTGTCCCGGATACTCAGTGGCAATGAGGCAAAGATGGCGGAATTGAACCGCATGATGGAAGCAATGATCATATCCATCCTTAAGAGAGATGGAGCATATTCGTTCCGCGGCATCTACTTTTCTCCCATGAACCTGCTAACAACCGGTTATAATGACCTGAAGCAACTGGTGGGCCTGCACATTGATAATTCCACCGGCCGGAATCAGTTTGTGAGCCCGCCTGACACGATCCGCCTCTGTATTAACCTGGGCAGGGAGGACCGGTATTTCCTCTTTGTGAACAAAACCATCGATCAGCTGATAGCGATGGTGGAAGCATTTGAACCGGTAGACCGGCACTTATTGACAGACACGCAGCTGATAAACCTGCTGATCCGTTACTACGACGGCTATCCCGTTGTCAGGATCAGACAACGCCCTTTTGAAGCCTATCTGATGCCTGCCGATAACCTGATCCATGATGGAAGTACGGTACACAGTACCTCCACAGATATCACCATGACCTTTTCAGGAGACTTCACCTATTTTAAAGAGAACAATAAAAAAACAGCAGATGCTTACCGAGGGAATACATATCCGGATCGATCAAAGTGAACAGCTTTTTAAAAGACTGTATATAAACGATGGGATCCAGGCTTCTGATAAAATAACGGGCAACGCCGGCGGCACCTTCGAATATCTGCCCCGCAGGTTTGTTCCCAGGAAGACCTGGCGGCAGCTGAATCCTGACGAGCTTAAAATGCTGTCTGCTGCTGAAAGCAATGCGGCCTTGTCAGAAACGATCAGCCTACTTCGACTGCCTGATCATATTATACAGAAATTTAAGGATGTAGGCGTCGAAAAACTGGAGGATGCAGACCAACTTGCTACGCTCCTGGTAGCCAGGAAAGAGGATTTTAAGGAATTAAACAGCCAGCTACAAAACTTTCTGTATTCCATTGTGCCTGCCGGAGGCTTCCTGGAGTTCCAGGGTATCAGGGTAGGGAAGGGGAACCTGGCAACCACGGCGCACACGCCCGGCCTGAAGCTGGTAGGTATGCATATCGACAATGCCTCCGGCCGCGACCTGCTGGAGTTCCAATCTGAAAGAAGAAGGCTCTGTATCAATCTCGGAATGGAGAACAGGTTTTTCCTGTTCATTAACAAACCGGTTCGCCAGCTGGTAGAGATGGTTTCCAGCCGTAAACCGGTAGACAGGCAAACATATAGCAACAACAACTCCCTGTCAGACGACTTTTTCAATTTTTACCCTGATTACCCGGTCGTAAGGATCACACAAAGGCCGTATGATATTTATATAGCGCCCACCGACTGCATGATCCACGACGGCAGCACTGAGGGGAGCACGAAACCCGATATTGACATGACTTTTGTAGGAGACTTCAAGTAAAACTTTTACATATATGCAAACTGAATTTCAAACGAAAGGGTACCTGTATATTGAGCAGCTCCTCAACCCCGGGATGCTTTACGAGTATATAAAGAAGCTGCATCAGAATGGGTTTGGCTATGCAGATATCCAGGTGCCGGGCGCAAAAGTATTTTATAAGGAAGGTATGTTTGAAAAACTGCTGGATGGTGTCAGGCCGATGATAGAAGCATATTCAGGATATCAGTTATTTAATACCTACAGTTTCGTCCGCATGTATGAAGCAGGAGACGTGCTGAGGCCACATAAAGACCGCGAATCCTGTGAAGTTACGGTGACGATAGCGCTCGGCCATGAGGACAGGCCATGGCCTGTTTGTCTTCTTGATAAAGAAGGAGTAACACAGTCGGTCATCCTGAATCCGGGAGATGCCTTGATGTTCAAAGGAATAGAAATGCTTCACTGGAGGGATGAGAATGTATATGGACCATGTATACAGGCCTTTCTTCACTATGTTGACCAAAACGGTCCGTATGCGGAGTTCAAAGACGATGCTCCTCATAATGAAACGGGGACTATGGAAATGAATAAAAAAGGTATGTAGCCAGCATTATGAAAGCAATAGGCCTTTCACAGATCTTTCATGTCTACAGAAAGCGGATACTACTTACCTACCTGCTTTTTACTATCGAGTTCCTTCTTTTCCTGGCCGGTCCTTATGTACTGGGTGTCGCGATCGATTCACTGTTACACGGCAGCTATACCGGAATTGGGCTCTTTATCGCACAGCATTTAAGCCACTTGTTTGTATCCCGGGTTCGCCGTTTGTACAACATACGGGTGTTTACAACCATTTATAATGAAGTGGTGGTGGATGTCATCAACCGCCAAAAAGAATCAGATACAGACAGCTCAAGAATTATTGCAAGGGCTAACCTGGCAAAAGACCTGATCCATTTTTTTGAATATGATATCACCTCCGTCTTCAATTCGGTATATTCAATACTGGGCTCCCTGATCATTCTCGGCTGGTACGATTTCGGGCTGTTCGCCTCTTGCATGTTGTTGATCGTTCCCTCTCTTTGCCTGAATTATTTCTTTAATAAAAAGAACAGGATATTTTATGATAAAAAGAACTCCGAGCTGGAGAAGCAGGTTAAAATACTCCAGACAGAGCCGATAGGAAAGATAAAGCAGCATTATCAGCTCATCGCAAAATGGGACATCAAGCTTTCCGATATCAGCGCATTGAATTTTACGGTGATGGAGTTTTTTGTACTCGGCCTGATCGTTTTTACACTGATCTACTATTGCAATAAGCATCACGGAGCCAGCTCCGGTACTATACTGGCCGTATTTCAGTACCTGATCAAATTCATAGTAGGACTTGACTATGTTCCTATACTGAACAGCCAGCTCGCCAATATAAGGGATATCCAGAAGAGAATGCAATCCGTGGAGGCTGTTGAAGAGAGCCATGTGCACCTTACCTCCTAACCTGGAGGTAACTACTTACCTTTAGTATAGTGACCATCATCCTGTAGATCATAGTGGTATTTTTGTATCATGAATCAAGGGATGACAAGGTGATTTCGAGATCATGATGGCAGGTAGCGGTGTGGTGCATACGGAAACCATCGCCGAAAAGACCAATCTGCGTCTGCTGCAAATGCGGATGAGCCCTCCTAGGAAAGACAGGCAGGCATTACCGCGCCTGCATGATAAACGGTAATATAAAAGTAGGAGAAAAGCTTTTAAACCAGGACCAGGTGGGATGGCTGGATCTTCTTAACGATGACAGCCAGAGTGAATTGTCAATAACTGCGGGCGAAGAAGGGGCGCGTTTGGTGATATATGCAGGGAAGCCAACAGGAACTGAGGTAGTAGTACATGGCCCTTTCGTTGCCGATACACCGGAAGATATCAACCGCTTATATGCTGAATACCGGCACGGTAAAATGCAGCATATATTGTCGGTTCCGGAAGGGCAACGCATAACATGGTAGTTCAGGAGTATTCAATAGTAATACCTTTTTATAAACTGTGTAACAGTTGTAGGTTTAAAAACAACAGCCGCTCAGATCTTCATCAGAGCGGCTTTTATTTTAAGGTAGAGTAATCAAATTGCCGGTGCCGCCTGTGTTGCCGGTAATTGACTGCAGGGAAATATCACATGCCACAGGCTATAGCGCAATTCTTCGAGTGATTCCCTCTCTTTTTCATGTTGTTCATATCTGAATATATCATACAAATATTTTTCATTTTCCAGGATTTCTTCAGTGATATATTGTGAATGATACTTGTTGAGTTCAGTAACCACTGTTTTTTCATCGGTTTTAGTAAGAGGTACTGGCCCATATTCGCCTGCTTGTATGTTTTCTGAAGCGTAAACGAAGATATCTTTCCCTTTATAAGCAAGACAAACTACCGAGTAATCTATAGCGCTGTTCAGTTTTTCCGTGTATGTACCCTCATCATAAGACATCCTGATGTAACTATTGAGCTGCCTGGGGAGCAGGTAAAAGTAGGTCCGGTCATACCCCGTGTCTACGACAAAAGAAACTGTTTGATAATTGATGATCGCTTGTTTTCCATTGGCGCTAATCGTATTGGATTGTTTGCTGAGGGTAGCTTCCATCACTTCCCTGTCAATATTATACCAGCCGGTGCTGGTGATGCTGGCGGTATATACACTTCTGGCGGCTGGAGCAGGTGGCGGGGCATTATAGCCCAATTGCTTATATGCAGATTGCATATTGAAGGCAAGTTCTTCTTTAAAATGCTTCAAATAGGCTTCATCCACTTTCTTTTCATACTGCTGTTTCCGCAGCATCGTTGCTTTTCTCAGTGAGTCTTCTTTTTTGCGAAGTGCTTTTTGTGTTTCGGCTATTGCCGTTGCAAATGCTGATGATTTTAATTTATAGTATCGCAGCAGTCTTTGCTTTTGTTGGGTGTTGGTTTTTACCTTCCCGCCCTGCCGGCTTGCAAAGGAGAGGAACTTTTCTTTAAGCTTGCCGGTCAATTTCTCCGCTACCATTCTATCTATATCCGATATCGGTTTGTCAAGGTTTTTTATATATAATTCCAGGAGCTCATTGTCGCACGTATAATGCAGCCAATGCATACGTTCTTCAAATTCGCGTGTGGCAATAATGGTCTGTTGAAATTGTTCAGTCCAGATGGCTTTGACGTTGGAAGGATTGATACCGCACGGCGACTTTGATGAATCATTTCCGCCAGAGCTGGGAGTAAATGAATAATACACGCTATCTGTAAATGCTTTATTGAGGGTGTCATAACCCGCGGTAAAGAGCGTGAACCTGTAGTTGGGAGGATAAAAGTTCAGGTCATTGATATCCACCGGCACGAGATCATGTTCCAATGGAACAGGGCTTGTCCAGTCGATAGTACTGTCCGGCGTTAGCTCCCCTTTGTAAAGCTGCATACCGCCCAATACGTTTTTAGCCGGGATCTCTGTATATATAGGATATTTTATCTTCAGCGCTTTTCCCCCTGACGTAGCCTGAATGTAAAACATACCTCCTGTTTCCAGCAGGCGATCACCTGATTTTGTAGACAAACCTGATTGCATGATACTGGCAGCATCGAGCGCTTCTTTGATTACCAGGTCTACCGGACCGCTAACAATGCCATCCCCATCCAGGAAGGTATTAGCCGATATAGAGAAAGTAATGCCGCCAGCCGTTTCCAGTATCGTATCTGTAGCCGGGTTGATGCGGAATGCCTGGACGGGCAGGGGCGTGTTTTCCTTTGGTACCTGGTGGAGATGATAAGTATGTTTTTTATTCAGATAATAGAATACTGCTACGCTTAAGATCACTATCAGTATAATGACAGAGAATAGTTTTACGAGCTTGTTTATTTTGTATCTCCTGGCGGCGCGCTGTACCGACATTTTGAGCGCTGTTCTTTCCAATCCTTTATACACCTGCTGCTGTAGTTGTAATTTTTCCCGCAATTCGGGATCAGCAGACAGCTCCAGTTCAAAAGCTTCTCTCTCAGCCGCGGATAACTGATTATGTAGATATGCTTCTATTCGTTCAATAAGAACTAATTCGTTACGCATAGTTTAGGCATTTTGCATGAATTCCTTTAATTGATTCCTGGCTCCCTCCAAACACTTGTACTTTTGGTTTTTTGCCGTGTTTTCTGAACTGTACCCCATCCGAACAGAGATGTCTTTTAGCTTCATTTTGCTGTGGTAAAAGAGGAGTAGCAGTTCCTTGCAGCGTTCCCCCAGGGCTTGCAGGGCTTTTTCTGCCAACTGGGCATTCTTTTCCTGTTCGATGAGCTCAGGGAGATTGTCGGCTAAAGGAATGTGGTCTGCAGCGTCATCTGCAATAGGGATCTTTTGTCTGCGTTGCTGATCATTCCAAAGGAAACGGCAGACGCTGAAAAGGTAAGTACTGAGTTTGGCGCTCAGTATAAAATTGCCGGTCTTGATCTTCCGGCATAGAATAATTAAAGCTTCCTGGAAAATGTCCTCCGCATCCTCGCTGGTACCGCCATTGGAACGGATCAATTTCCGGATCATAGGCAGGTGTTTGTATAGGATAATCAATGCTTTATCAGGCTTATCCATTGCGATGAGGCCAATGATTTGTTCATCCCGCATAGTTGGCGTTTATAGGTATATGGTAGGAAATGGGAAAGGTCACCCCGGTATCCAAAGATTTTTATTATTTCAGAAGCGAAGGAACAACATTTAGGGGATAAATTTAATTAATTGTCTTGTTTGGCCTGATCCTGTAAATTAATTCCTCATATTAACCGTTATCGTCGCCTTATCCGCTACCAAAAACTTCGTATTCGCATAAGTAGGATAAGCACTCACATTGTTTGAAAGACCATAAGGCTCCACCGGTACTGACATCACTTTATCAAGGGATTTGTTATTATTCAGGTCCTGGAAAATAGTAACCGCATACTCACCGGCCGGCAGCCTGGAAAATACAATACCATTCGTTATCCGGTTTGCCGGTACCTGAATCTTTGAACAGGGCGCCTTTAAAAACCCTTTTTCCGTATTATATAAAGCGACATAAAAATTGCCCTTAGTGATCAATATGTTTTTAACATTCACCCGTATTGTACAGTTTTTCTGCGCAAAGGACTGGCAGGCTATCAGTAAAAGCCCTACTATAAAAATCGTGCTCAGGTATTTACGTTGCATAGATATTTATTATTGAATTAAAAAATTAAAGCTGTTTGGCCGGATGATTAAGCGGCATATATCCGTTCTTTTAAAAACCCGTTTTTGTATAATAAATGAATGTCCGATGCCGGTCTTTCACCAATGGCATCCATATTTCCCTTGTCAAAAAGATGGAAAACGTCTTCGGTTAACTCCAGAAGCTTATAATTATCTTTGTTCAGCGCATAATATTTATTGTCAAGAACAAAAAGACCGACATTGTCATTGATTGTAATGGCAGATACATCAGGGGCGGCTGTCGCATCCATATTCAGCCCGCTAAAACCTTCAATATCCAGGTATCGGTGCAGGAAAAGCCAGCCTTCCCACTGCACGTAATGTTTTTCAAGTGCTTTTTCCAGTATTCCATACAGGTACCGGGTACTATTCGTAATATACGCTCCAGGATCTTTTTCTCCTTTTACCGGAAGGATCGGGTCGTATATATTCCACCTGGGTTTCAGGTTTTCATCATAAAACGACAGCATAGGAATCATGGGAGCTTTCAAATAAAAAGAAAGTGTTGCCAGCCCTGTTCTAACAAAAATTTCCTGGCCGAAAAAAGGGATCTTCAGGCTGTTATCCCGGTTATAGTACCCGTTTGTACCTGCATTCCCATCTACATAAGCCAGTACGGAGTACCCTTTTTTCATCTTCCCCATGATTTGTACGGTAAGATCTGCTTGATCAGCGGGGTACAGTACCAGGTCCGAGCTGGAATTGAAAGTGTTTTTAACCAGCTGAAACTGATCAGTCATTTTATCCGCGTTGTGCTTATACGCAAGGGGATCCGCAATCAGTACCACATCAATATTATACTTAACCAGGAAAGCTATTGCGGATCTGTATGATCCCGAATGATAGGAAACAAACAAGGCAGGCAGGTGTTTCTTTATTGCGGTATAATCAAATTCGGCAAAATCATCTATCCCGCTAAATTGCGCGCTGAACTGCGTATCGATATGCTGCAATACCCGGTAAGACAGGATATCAAAATAGGTATCCTTGTGTTGTGCTACCGGTAAGGTGGGCAAGCATTTTGAAAGGTTGGCAGAAAGGAATTGGAATGTCTGCAGGTCGTTGGTCTGCCACCTTCTTTCAAAAGATGTTCTTAATTCCTGCTTGCTTTCTTCGAATATATCCAGTCGTAATTTAGATGGATGCATATTGTTGCTCTTTTAGAAATTGATTAATGTGGTAATACATTTTTCTCGGGTTGATGATATGCGCTTCTCCCTGGAGCTTTTTTAAGCTCAGGTTTTCCAGGTATTCATTAAAACAGTCCAGTGTTTCGGCATCAATCACCCGGTCGTCTGATCCGTATAACAGCAAAGTCCTGGTAGCTTGTTTCTGAATGGCAATATTGGATGTACGCAGGATATGATTGATCTGCTGCAGTATAGGGATGCTATCTGGTATTGCCAGCTTCAGATTCGAAAATTTCTGTAGCCCCAGTAAGGGATTGCTATTAATATCTGCGTACCCGTGTGAAAAGAGGGTCAGCACCCGGCAAAACAGGTACATGTCTATTTCACTGAGCTTTTTCAAAACAGACAGGATCTCTTTGTCCCTTGGCAGGATCTTATTAGCACACGCTATCAGGATAGCCGACTTAAGGTTGTGAGGCTGCAGGTTTAAAAGGTGCTGCACCAGGAGCCCGCCATAACTATACCCGATCAGGTGAATGGGCTTTTCAATTTTGTCCAGTATCTGATCGTTCACATAGCGGGCAAGCTCATTAAAGCTGTTCAGCCTGATAAACGGGCTATTGTAACCCGGGTATTCATAAAAGATTACTTCAAACCGGTTCAACAGACGCTCCGGGATGGTGTTTCTCCAGAACCGGCTATCGGAGCTGAGTGGATTGAAAAACACCAGGCACTCTTCGGCGCTTTTATTTATGCTCTGTACCATTTCATTCTTTTTAAGACGATACTTGAGAATATTTTCCGGTATCTCCGGGTAAACAGAGATATAATAACGATAGTAAAAATGCGCTTAAGCAACTCGATGGCCGTCAGGAAATTAAAGCTCAGGTAAGGAATATACCTGATCAGCGTGATTGTTTTGAGTATGGATACATATATAAAGGTGAATACAGAGACAGTTATAGCTATGATAAACAATACACGAAGAACAGAGTATACTGCCAGGATGATTTTCCTGAAACTAAGCTCCCAGGGCCTGCTCTCTTCAAAAGGGTCTTTCCTGGTAACAGCGTCCAATAGCAGTTTGTTGGATGTTTGTATTAAATTAGGTACGCCCAGCAGGTCAGACAACACCCAGTAGCCATCGAGCTTTAAAAACGGTACCAGGTTCATTACAATAAGGACACTATTGAAGAGGTATATTTTCCATAAAATGTTCTGCACCACCTCATTTGTAACCATGTGCAATGCTGCCACGATACCTGTACTGATAGCCAGCTGAATGAAAATCCCTGCCAGGTTGACCTTGATCCTGTTGGCTTTGGGCATCCTCCATATATCCGTCAGATCTGTATACATGGCCGGCATAATGGTGTAAATTCCCAGACCTATACTCCTGGCTTTTATACCTGATTTAATAGCGGCCGCAACATGCCCCAGTTCATGCACAAACATGATAAAGAACAAGGAAAAGTAAGCGGCAACCCAGCTGAGTATTTCGTAGCCCTCCGGGATATATTGACCGGCTACTTTGTTTTTTGCCCCATAGTACAGCGCTATATTTACGCCCGCCAGGATGATAAGAAAGGGGTAGAACCACTTTCCAAACAGGAAGGTTAGCGGCTTAGCCAGCACTGTAGACTGTTGGGAGCTGAGGATTTGTTTCTTTACCCAAAAACCCTCGGAAAGATCCTTTCCTTTCTCTTCCGGAGTGTTAAATATGGGCAACACCTTCGTTTCTATGATTTCTTTAAGGGTGGCCAGGCTGATATCCGCGTTATTGCCAAGATAAACAAGCAGGTCCTCCAGGTGAGTTGCCTTTTGGCCTTCCCTTAAAATCCTGTACATGAATTCGCCTATCTTATAGTACTTTCCTTCATAAGAAAGAACAAATTCGTTGCTGGATACGCAGGAGATGGCGTAATCATAGTTCAACAAAGAATTAGCCGTTTTCAATTGATTCAAATTCATATAGTAGATGATTTAAAAGGGTTAAAATGTTGGGCATTTTTACGGAAATGCCCAACATTAGTGATCATAAATTTCCGGGTAAGTTACACTGTCACTAACTTCCTTCAACAACTTATAACACCTAGTTTGTGCGATGCCTTGCTTTTGCATGGTAATCGGTTTTAGATTGTTATAAATAAGATTCCTCGTGTTGTTCTCCGGTTAGAGACTGCTTTTGATTAGCAGTTGATGGTGATGTCTGCTTCAGCGGTCATTTCAAGACGAGCTTCCAGCTGTACGATGCTTAATTCTTTCATGGTAATTGTTTTTTAAAAGATTAATAAATATTTGTTAGGGGATGCTGATTGCATTAACTGGCAATACTCAATTGCAGTTGATAGTGATATCTGCTTCAGCGGCCATTTCAAGGCGAACTTCCAGTTGTACGATGCTTAACTCTTTCATGGTAATTTGTTTTTAAAAGATTAATAAATGTGTTATTTTTTTTTAAGATGCAATTGATCAATTGCAGTTAACTTCGATGCTTGTCATTTCCAGACGAACTTCCAGTTGTGCGATGCTTAATTCTTTCATGGTAATTGTTTTTAAAAGATTAATAAATGTGTTGTTATTTTAAGATGCGGCTGCTGATTAGCAGTTGATCTCGATGCTTGCTTCAGCGGTCATTTCAAGACGAGCTTCCAGTTGTACGATGCTTAACTCTTTCATGGTAATTGTGTTTAAAAGATTAATAATGTGTTGCTGTTTCAAGATGCGGTTGCTGATTAGCAGTTGATGGTCAGATCAGCTTCAGCGGTCATTTCCAGACGAACTTCCAGTTGTACGATGCTTAATTCTTTCATGGTAATTGTGTTTAAAAGATTAATAAATGTGTTGTTGTTTTAAGATGCGGCTGCTGATTAGCAGTTGATAGTGATATCAGCTTCAGCGGTCATTTCAAGACGAACTTCCAGTTGTACGATGCTTAATTCTTTCATGGTAATTGTTTTTTAAAGGATTAATAAATGTGTTGTTGTTTAAGATGCGGCTGCTGATTAGCAGTTGATCTCGATGCTTGCTTCAGCGGTCATTTCAAGACGGGCTTCCAGCTGTACGATGCTTAACTCTTTCATGGTGATTTGTTTTTAAAGATTAAGAAATAGAATGATGATTTGATGTTACATTAAACGGTCTGGTCTGGCGCTACAGGCAGATTCCAACCAGGGAAGCAGTTGCCGTCTGTGGTTTCAGAAACCATTTCGAGACGTACTTCCAGCTGTACAATGCTTAATTCTTCCATGTTAATTTGCTTTTAAGGTTAAAAATGAAGGTATCAGGTACTTGCAGTTTTTTCGATGCCGCTTATACAACCGACAGGTGCGTTACATCATAAATGCGGTCGGAAAGTGTTCCGATGGTTTTGAAGCTTTCTTCGCCAAAGTCAGAGGCTTCCAGCTCAAATTCAGACATCAGCACAGAGGTAACTTCCAGGACGGCCAGGGAATCATCGAACAATCCCGGGTTTTCGTCGGTTCCGAAAAGCGGCTGCTCATTGGATAATTCTTCAGGAGTTTTCTTAAGGTTTAATACACTAATTAGTATTTCCTTTGTTTTTTGTTCAATTAATTTGCGTTCCATAATTATTAGTTTTTTTGGTTATTATATTTAGTTATTAGAATGCTCGCCATATTTCCGCCAAACCCGAACGAGTTTGACAGGACTGTATTCAGTGGGATGCCGGATTTGTTCTTCGTGACAAATTCTATCTTTTCAGATGCCGGCAGATCAGTTGCATCGTAGTTCGCATACAGCGCATTGTGCCTGATGCTGAGGATGCTGATGATGGCCTCTATGCTGCCCGCTGCGCCCAGGGTATGCCCGGTAAGGCATTTGGTTGAGCCTACGAAGGTTTTGGATGTCTTTTCCTGTAAAAATGCCTCGCAGGCCTTTAGTTCTGCACTGTCGTTTTTTCCGGTTCCGGTCCCATGGGCATTGATATAATCCACATCTTCCACGTTCATACTGCCATAGGCCAGGGCACTCTTCATACATTTCAATGCGTACTTACCGTCAGGGTGGGGGGCCGTAGCATGATAGGCTTCGTTTAATATGTGGTATCCCTTTATTTCCGCGTAGATCTGTGCCCCCCTTGCAAGTGCCGAGTCCAGGCTTTCCAGGATCAGAATGGCGCAGCCATCGCCCAGGGACATTCCATCTCTTGTATTACTGAAGGGTTTGCATTTTGTTTTCGAGATGGCGAGCAGGGAATTAAACCCAGTATAGGTCAGCTCCGTGAAAATATCCATGCCTCCGCTGATCATAATTTCCGCCTTTCCATTCTCGATCAGGTCAAATGCCCTCCCTATAGAGTTCGTGCCGGAGGCACAGGCGGTAGAAATGGCCGAAACATATCCTTTGAGTTTAAAGGCCCTTGCTATTTTGCCCAGTATTTTGGGTGTTGAGTACAGCGCCAGCTCATAATCATCTTCGTTTTTCTCCACTGTCTTTTTGATCCGCTGCAATATCGGGAAGCTGGCTCCTACGGATGTTCCGATGCATAGGCCGGCTGTGTGCTGCTCCAGCTCTTCCTCCGATAGCCGAGCGCTTTCCAGCGCTTCGCTGATACATTTAACCGCCACCTCGCTCATAATGGATACATCTGTTTCCCAGGAGTCCTTATACAGTCCGTAATCCATCATAAATCCTTTGTTGTTGGCAAACAACTTGTGGCTGGTGGAAAACCGGTCCTGGGGAATGGCATCGTATTTTACCCTGCCATTTTCAAGGCTATCAGTCATTTCGGCTATATTATTGCCTAAGGACGATATCGCGCCTATACCCGTAACAACAACTCTGTTTTTCATGTTACAATGTTTTTAGTTCATACCTCCGTCGATAACGATTTCCTGGTTGATCAAGAACTGGGGAGATTCCAGCGCCAGGTAAGCAATCAGGTTGGATATTTCGTCAGTTGTACCCATTCTTTTCAGCAAACTGTTACCCACTCTGCCTGTCACATATTTATCGGGCAGGTTCTCCACCATTTCTGTTTCTATAAAGCCCGGGGCCACGCAGTTGATAATGATGCCCATGCCTCCCACTTCCTTTGACAGTGATTTTGAAAAGCAATTGATGGCTGCTTTGGAGGCCGCATAGGCAGATTGCCCCGGGTTTCCCTTAATCCCTGCCAGCGAGGTCACATTAATGATCCTCCCGTTTTTTCTTTTTATCATCGAGGGTAATACGGCACGGCAGGTATTGATAACGCCGTTCATATTATTATACATCACTTCCCACCACTCTTTTGAAGACGTCATGATAAAGGGTTTGGGATTGGCGTTGAGCTTACTATCCCGGATCCCGGCGTTGTTGATAAGCACATCCACCTCTTTCAGAATATCCCGCTGCTCCCTGAACAGTGCTTTCACTTCTTCGTCATTGCCCATGTCACATTTAAAAGCCTTTACATGATGGAAACCTTCTGCCTGCAGTGAGGCAACCAGCTCCCGGGCGCTTTCTGCTGAATATTGATAGGTAAAGGAGACATGATGTCCACGCTGAACAAATGCTTTTACCAGTTGTTTTCCGATTCCTTTTGAACCGCCTGTGATAAGAATATTTTTCATGGTTATAGATTTAAAATGTTTTCCTGAGTAATAGATGAGAACTGCCGCCACCCTCATGAGCTGTGTTTACCAATGCATATCCGAAGTCGGAAGGATACTGCCCGAAGGCAACCGGTACCGGGAAACGGTTATTGTAAAGTACCTGGCTCGCGATGCTGGCCCCCATGATACCGCTCGCCGATTTCATATCCCCGGTATATGCTTTATGCCGCAGGCTGTAAGTTTCGTTGCTCCTGTTCAGGCCATCCAGCACATGCCGTTCGCTTCTTTCCATCTGTTCAGCGGTTGTATAGGCACTGAGGTAAACTACCTTCTCTTTCGGTTCCAGTATTGCCCTGAGCGCATCAATGGCAGTTTCAACAACATCGGCAGAGCGCTGGGTGGTATCCTCTATATTCCGGTAGTCGAAGCAGCTGCTGTATTCTACCAGTTCCGCATACCTTCTGGCCTTTCTCCGCAGGGCGCTTGCTTCACTTTCCAGCACTATAAAGGCGGCGCCGTCTCCCAGGATGTTTCGCTGGCTATTGGTTTCGCTTGCTGTTGCACTGAGCGCATTGGGATGGTCAGCTACGCGCACCAGGTGGTCGTTTTCCTGTTCACTCAGCACCCTGTATTCCGTATAGTGGTCTACTCCTCCGCATATCACGATCTCGGCTGCGCCTTTCCTGATCAGGTCAAACCCGTAGGTAATACTGTTTGAATTATAGATCAATGAGCTGGGACCGTTTAATTTGAATATTCTCGAAATATCTCCCAGTACCGTATTGGCAACTGTTTTGGTAAATTTTACCGGGCTTATTTTCTGAAGGCCGTAGCGGTACAGGTCGTAGAGATAATCCTCCACAGAAGCGGTTGCGCCCAGGCTTGTTTCTATCACCAGGCCTATCTCATTGTCCAGCGCTTCCAGCACAATCCCTGCATCATCAATGGCCTTTTTGCAAGCCAGGATACCGAGTTTTGAGTATTGCTGGGGAGGAAAACGATCATCCCATTTTACCTCATTGTCAAATTCTACTGCAGGCGTCTCCCCGAAAAACTGGGCTTGTATACCGGCATGCTCCCAGTCGCTTTTTACCCTCAACCCATTTTCTCCTGCCAGCATCTTTTCCCACGCGGCTGCCGCGCCGTAACCCAGGGCTGATATGTTGCCCAGGCCTGTTACCAGAATTTTTGTATTACTTTTCATATGCTGATAGATAAGGTTATTTCAGCTTTGCATACCACTTCACCGTTCACGGTAGCTATCGCTTTATACTCGCTGAAGTTTAAAATATTGTTGATTCGTTCAGATGTGATGACCAGCTTCGCCCCTGGCAGCACTTCTTTATAAAACACTGCAGATTTTACCTTTACCGCCTTGCCGATCCGTTTTTTCTGCTGGGGTGTTGCTTCATTATCCGGTGTAGTTACCCTGTTGAGGATACCGGAGGCCTGGAACATTGCTTCCAGGATACATACACCTGGCAGCAGCTGGTAACCCGGAAAATGCCCTTTCAAAAAAATGAGATCTTCCCGTATTACTGTTTCTGTTGTGATCGTGCTGCTAAAATCGGTGTGCAATACCCGGTCCACCAGCAGCATCGGTTCTCTATGCGGTAAAAGCACAGCGGGTTTTAGCGTATCAAAATCTGTCGTTGTCATATAATCAATGTTTTAATTTGTTCTGTTGTATCCAAATAGGTTGCAGATGATATGGATACCATGTAGTGATTTTTAACAAGAAACTGCCTGGTATAGTGTTCTTCCGATAGCAGCCGGCCATAGAAAATATCCGCAAGCCCTTTATCATCGTATAATTTGGCTATTGATTCTATCTGTGTCCATAGCGAGAAAAAATCCATTGTATCTGCTACCTTCCTTTTCGTCAGCTTTTCCAGTAATTCCCTGGATCTTATTCCCGGCTGCAGACGGATGTCTTCCACATCTATACCTATCTTATGGTTGCTAATCACGCAAACCACTATACCTGTGCTGTAGGAGATGGATATATTCGGTTCGCCCGTGTCCATCATCAACTTTCCATGCCTGTTGTAATGCAGCCCTTTCAGCCCCGATGTATCCAGTCTAAGTTTTTTGAAGATCTGTACCAGCATCAGCCTCGAAGTGATCCGCTTTAACTGGTGCCCCGGCCCCGGGGACTTATCCAACCTGCCCACTATTTCATCGCTGAAGTAACAGCGTAGCATGTCCATTTTGCTTTTTTCAGCCTCCGGCACTACTTCAGCTATGAAAACATGGGTCATTTATAGTAGGTATTGTTGAACTCTATCAGCTTCAGATGATAATTATCACCGTAGTGCAGGTCATATTTCTCTTTCAGGGCCTGCTGTATCTCCGGAACAGAGATCTTATTCCTGTGAAAGATGCCTATTTCCAGCTTATCTTCCTGGTCTTTCCGGATGTTTACTTTCAATATTTCCGGGGCATGGTACAGCTCATCCGACAGGCTGTTAAACCAGATGATCCTGTCTTTATACTCTATATAATCACCTTCCCTGCCCAGTACAAAAATGCGGTTGTCTCTTTTTATGCAGATGTCTTTTGTGGTGAGCACCGTATCTGATTTAGGCCGGTCCAGCTCGTTCCCTTTTATATACCCGAGGTAGATAGAGGGACTGTTTATCTGCAGATAGCCAATGGGCGTATCATCATATTTTCCCTGGTACTTTTCGCTGGTGGACACTTTGAGATTTATGCCGGGATTCACGCCTCCTATACACAGCTCACTCTCCGGCTCGGGCGGCGCGGTGTACCTGTTGGTGGCTACCCTTGGCCCTGCCTCTGCTAATCCGTAGGTACTGTAAACAGGGCAATTGAAAAGTCTGAATATTTTCTGAAGCGTAGGCAGGTGTGGCTTGTCGCCTCCCAGTGTTATAAACTTCAGGTTATTTTTGAGCTTTGGAATTTTCTGGTAGTAGTAGAGGATAAGCCTGGCCAGCAGGGGCGTCATAAAGACGTTAGTTATCTGATGCCGCTGAAAGAGCTGTGGCAGCTGTAATATTCCCAGGAGTCTTTCGCCCAGTACTATCCTGGCCCCTGTAAAGAAATGCGTTAGGAATTGTGCGATGAGACCGTAGGAGTAAGACACCGGCAACAGTATCAAAGTAGCATCTTCTTTCGTGACAGACAGCGCTTCCCTGTTGGATGCTATGTTGGCAATTGTTTGCTGCTTACCCAGCAGTATCTTTTTGGGCGTACCGGCTGTTGTTCCGGAGCTTGACACTATCAGCAGGTCGTTTTCATCGCCCACATAAGCATCTTCGTGTATATTATAGTAAAGGTGGTCGCTTTGTATGATCTCCAGATCTGCTTTTTCAGTGAGGCTGTCTGCGATGGGCGCTTCCGAAAAGATCCCATTGAACTTCAGATCGGTTATTTTAGAAAGCGCTCCTGCTTCTACAATAAAAGGGATCAGATCACATTTCAGACAGGAGAAGAACAACACCAGCGATTTGAATGTATTCTTGTACCCATAAATTACAACGATGGTGTGCCTGGCTATCTGCAGCTTTTCAATACCGGAAGCGATATCGGCAACCTGGCCGTACACTTCACCATAAGTATAACTCTTCGACTGTGTGGCATCCACTATAAGCGAGTCCTGGTGTTCTTTAAACGGGTTGAAAAACGCTTCTTTATACATTTGCCAGGGCTTTAAGGGTGATATGTTTTAAACAATCGTCTGCTATCGTTGCTACATGGGCAGACAGGAATTCCATATCTATCTCCTGGTGGCTTACAAACGTCACGTCTTCCAGTCTCTTTTCAACAATGAACCGCATCAGCCTGGCTTCATAGCAGTCGTTTTTGATCACGATGGATTTGCCGATACATTCGCCGTACTGCTGGATGTATTTACCTTTCTGTATTAAACCGGAAGCTTCCTTTGCCATCATGGCATAACAAAAAGCCTGGTAGGCATATTTCTCCGGCACCGCCAGATCCGCCTTTTTGATCGCATCGATCAGGTCTTCTATTTTTGCTTCAGCATGCACCACCTTGTAGAAGGAATTGGATACTGTGCTGTAATTTTTAATTTCCATGATTGCTATTTTCGATTTTGATTGTGTCCTAAAATTCCGGTGAAACGCTGTCCTGAAAAATTTTTTTAGACAAGATGACCGTTTCTACACCACCAAATTCCATTTTTATAAGATCTTGTTTCATCTGGCAGTAAGATCAGAACTGTGATTGTTGTCGTTTTGTTCGTGATGATCATTCCTGCTTTGATGACTCAAAACTCGTATAAAGCAATTGTGGTAAAAACTCTTTTAGACGAAAGTGAAGCTTGCCCCAACGAAATACTATTCCGTTCAGACATGACGGTAATAGGAGTGGTGGAAAAGGGATGATTGCGGGGCTACATAGGGGCCTTAAGTCCCGTCATTGCGAGGAGTTACAAGGGAAGGATGCTTGATTGTACCGTCATTGCGAGGAGCAATAAGGGAAGGATACTTGATTATACCGTCATTGCGAGGAGCAGTAAAGCCTTTTGTGCGCGGGGCGACGAAGCAATCTCCTAACGTAATCTTCGCGGAGATTATGGTAGGAGATTGTGCTAAGAGATTGCTTCGTCGCCCTACGCTCTAATCCTTGCTGCTCCTCGCAATGACGGGGAGGAAGACCCATAACCGCAATGACGGGACTGAAGGCCCGATTAGTAATACTAAAGGCTGGTTCTATAGATAAGTGGATTCCTTATTTAACAGGTGAGATGCAGCAGCAATACTGCTATTTGTTCTTGCCGTCTATGCCCAATCTTTCGATCAGCTCTTGTTTATGCTGCTTTGAAATAATGATAGACTCATTATTCACCAGCTCAATAGAATTCCCAAGCACCGATTTTATAGCAGGAATGTGAATAATGTAGGATTTATGTATACGGATAAACTGGCTCTCCGGCAGCACTTCCTCTATACTCTTCATCCGCATATAGGTAACAATACTCTTTTGTTTGGTGACTATTTTGATATAGTCTTTCATTCCTTCAACGTATAGAATATCCTCAAAAAGTATCTTGGATAAACGGAGGCCATCCTTTACAAAAAGGTGCTGCACCTGTTGCTTATTGTTTACTACGGTGTTTTCTCCGCTCTTCTGATCAATGTCTTTTTTGGCCTTGTTGATCGCTTTCAGAAAACGTTCAAAGGAAATGGGCTTTAGTAAGAAGTCTACTGCATTCAGATCATAACCTTCAATAGCATAATTGGAAAAAGCAGTGGCGAATATAATGAAGGGCGGGTTAGACAAAGACTTTATGAGTTCCAGACCATTTATCCTGGGCATCTGTATATCTGTTATCAGGAGCTCTATGGTGTCTGTCTGCAATACATCTATTGCATCAAAAGCATCTGCACATGATTTTACAAGCTCTAAGAAGGGAATGCGCTCAATGTGATTTTCCAAAAGTTCTCGGGATAGGGGCTCATCGTCAACGATGATGCATTTTATTTTTTTGCTCATAGTCAAATAAGGATTATGTTAAGGTTGATACTATGGGAGTCGGGATTATTGTTGATCGATAGGGTATATTTATCCTGGTATAACAGGGAAAGGCGTTTCTTGGTGTTGGCAATACCTATTCCCCCTGTTCCGTTTCCATTGTTGTGCTTAAATAGTGCTGCATCGCCTTTACTGTTGGCTATTTCAAAATAAAGGGTATCGTCCGCCACCTGGAAGGAGATCTTCAACCAGGGATTAGTAGTAGTAGTGTCCAGCCCATGCTTAAATGAATTTTCTATAAAAGGAAATGTCAGCAGCGGAACAATCTTATATCCTTTAAGCGTAT
>Ga0102590_1001427_pt1 | contig 36566 bp, 42 predicted proteins | sample AraplaMF_Col_mMF_FD_76859 | JGI IMG/M metagenome (GOLD analysis project Ga0102590, IMG submission 76859) | Arabidopsis root microbial communities from the University of North Carolina, USA - plate scrape MF_Col_mMF | ecosystem: Host-associated > Plants > Roots > Endosphere | place: USA... | reverse complement strand
TGCTTGCAGACATGAGCCACAGCGCCCCGCTTCACCTCGGGCGTCACCATTTTTTTGAGGCGACATCCTTCAAAATGGCATTGTCCAGCATGGTTTCGGCCAGCAGCTTCTTCAGCCTGGCGTTCTCGTCTTCCAGAGCTTTCAGCTTGCGGGCATCGGACACCTCCATGCCGCCGAACTTCGACTTGTATTTGTAGAAGGTCGCTTCGGAGATTCCGTGCTTGCGGCAGACATCGGCCGTCCGCATGCCGCTCTCCTGCTCTTTCAATATCCCGATGATCTGCTCATCCGTGAACCGTGAATGCTTCATCCTGTCCGTCTCCTCAGAGTAACGGACTCTACCAAAATTTGGAGGAAGTTTAGGGTCTCAGGTCACCAGGCTTCCTGGTTGGGAGAACCTCCAATGTAGTCTCCATGGAAAAACTCCCTTGCTCGCCCATGGAAATGCGATCACAGATTAGGGCGACAAGGACAACGTGGGAGCAGAACAGCGGTTACGGTAAAACACCGGTTACCACTCATGCGAAACAACGGTCGCGCACCTCAACCGTCGTCCTTGCGTCCCGTTTAGGTCCTTATCCACCGAGCGCTCACCTACTGTGCTAGATACGTGAGCTCCCCCTGGATTCGGAACTCGCCTTACCTGTAGTCGTTGAGCGCGAAGCCAACGAGACATAGAAAGGGTCGCGGCCCCAAACCTCGGACATGATGTCCATTATCTCTGCATTGGCGGAATTCAGCGATTTCATCGCTTGCTCGTACGACGATCGGCCTACCTCTCCGCTTGAGAGCTCATACAATGATCGGCCTTTGTCCTCCGCTCGCCGGATCGCGTCCGACTCCCAGACGGTTGCTGTCAACAGATCATCCCCCATGATTTCCCGCAAATTTGCGATTGTGTTCTGTTGTGAAACGTCACGCGGATCGTGCCTTATGACCAGACATTTGACGAAATCATGATTTTTGGTCCTCCCAGCCTCTTCGATCTGTGCGACGGAATGCTTGAATAAGTAGAGGACCGAGGTCATTGACACTATCTCAGGCACTTCAGGGCGGACCGTCACCAGAACGCCGGTTGCTGCTTCATATGCACCCACAGTCAGAAAGCCTCCATCTCCACAGGCGAGAACGATCACGTCATAATCCGCCTCAACTTCCTTAAGCGCGGACACTATCCTGATGCTCGCGTCCGGGTACCTCAAGTTCTCGCTATGGAAGCGCCGGCCGCATTCGTCTTCAAAAATAGAGAGCTCGGAAGAGCCCGGAACGAGATCAAGACTATCGAAAGGGGTGGGGCGGATCACGGACCGCAGACTTTTCTGATCGCCATCAAAGCGTATCGCCGCATACATGCTCGCATTGTGGACTGGATAACCAAAGGAGTAATAACCAAACATGCAAGACAATGAGCTGTTCGAATCGAGATCTATAGCGAGAACACGGTACCCTTTAAGTGCAAGGTCTTGGGCTAGATAGAACGATGTGGTGGTGCTTGCGGGACCGGCGGCTACCGCAATGATCTGCAGCTTATCACTCTCGCGTCGCCGCGGCCAGAATTTCAGAGCTTCTTTCGGACGAGCTTCAGCGAGATGCTCACGGAGTTCGTTGATCTGTCCAAGTGTATAGGAGCGTCGTCCTGCGGTCCCAAGCTGCGGGGTCGGGCCTTGCCCATCAATTGATAACTGGCGCAGATAGCTGCCCGAGACACCGAGAATATCAGCGACCTCGCCTAATGAGAATAAGCGCAAGGTCCTGGGGTCTGGAAATGGTACTCTCGTAGCCACGCCCTCTGCCCCTAACCAATCCCAGATGCTATCGCAATAGCGCTCAACGCGGTCCACTATACGCTCTTGATCGTCTGGTTTCTCAGAATGTGCCATAAATAGCCCCGTGACGGATTTCATGATAAAATGACGGTTCTATTACGAACTTAGGTAGGCAGCAGTCAATATGCTTCGCCTCGTCGCTCTATCTGCGTAGCGGCAATCAAAGTGAGATTCGTATTCCCTCATCCGAGAATTCTCCCGAACGGATGGCATACTGCCTCACCATAATGCTCCTTGTACGCCGGTGAAGCTCTGGCGCTGCTTTGCCTCGCCAGGTTCGATTCCGAAGATCATTTTATGCGCGCGATTGCAGCGCCAGCCTTTCACCCGTCCTTGCACCCTACGGATCAGTCCATCTGGATACTCGCCTGGATAAACGCTTTGAAGCCGCTCCAGTAGCTCGCGACCGGTTTTCCATGGCTCATCTTCTTCCAACCATGTGTAAAGTGTCAATCAGCATCCAAAATTTGCAAGCCGAAACACATGGAAAGATCATTTGTGACCTTAACCAGCGGTGGGCCGCCGCCGCTCGCGTTTGAGTTAGGCTTCGCTTTCGCTGTCGGACGAAGCCCCTTTCTGTCCAAGCAAAGTTCAGTGGCATGTATGACGGCCTCCAAGGGGTAGTAGTTTAGTGTTTCCGGCAGATTGGTCGGCTGCAAGCGTGTATTCGGCCTTTCGCTGCGGCCTATTTATGCCGCTGGCCCTGATTGATTGACGGGCCATACAATCTAAGAGCCTGAACTCCATTCGAGTCAGATTCAGGCCTTTTGATCCCGTCGCGTGATCTACCCACACCGCATGCGCATAATGGTCGATTGTCAATTTGAATTTCGGCACAACACCCACCCTGACGGTTTTTTCGTCAAACGACATTTTTATTCCGTCATTAGTTAAATGATGCGTCTCTCTTTGGTCAAGTTTGTCGCCCTCTCGTGCCGCTGAACTCGCTGTGCCCCTTCGCCGCAGACCGTTCGACATCGCCAAGAATCGTCTATTATCCGGGGCACCAGGTGCTCCGCTGCACAATCCGCGTGACGTCGTAGAGCAGGAGGTAGTCGCATCTCTTCGAGACTGGGGGGGATAATCTGTTGACTGCGACTGTCTGGGACTCGAACGCAATCCGACAAGCGGCGGACAAAGGCCGATCATTGTATGAACTGTCAGTGGGAGAGGTAGGCCGATCGGCGTACGAGCAAGCGATGGCATCGCTGAATTCTGTGAATGCGGAGATAAGGGACATCATATCCGAGGTTTGGGGCCGTCCTCGAGGACTTTAGGTCGGCGGCTTCCCAAAAAGCCCATCGGACGGAGCGCAGAAGTGATAGATGATGTAGCGCGACGCTCAACTCACGATTACGGATTCGGGAGGTGCGCAGCGGGCGGCACATCGTGGGTAGCCTGAACAATGTTGGCGATATCGAAGATCATGTCGCGCGTTCCTCTATAAAGGACATTCAGTTTATGCTGGCTGCCTATGCGGTCGAATACAGGAAAACCAACTCGCATCAGCGGAACAGCGAGGCGTTCTGCGGCCTGTCGACCATGGGAATGCGTGACGAGTAGATCAGCGTCCGCGGCTAGCTGTTCCAAGTCGCCAAGATCACCCACCTTGACCGCATCGGTTGGTACTATTTGCAGCGCCTTTGAGTCCCCGGTCGTGGTGACCGCGGCTGTGATGACCGCCCCCATGCCGATAAAGAGTTGGGCGAACTGCAAGAGCTGGTCGGGCTCGCACGCGATGGCGACCTTCTTTCCTGCGAAATGAAAATGCCCGCTGAGCATCGCCTCCTGCAATTGCACGCGGCCACGACGGACAGCCGTCGGTGCGTTGTTGCGCGAAATCGCTGCAAGGAGCCAGGCGAAACGGTCGGCGTTATTCAGGCCCGTGAGCGATCCGAACATCACGTATGGCAATCCAGTTAGGCCCTGCAAAGCTTCAGCCGGTCGGCGCATCTGTTCGCCGATGGCGATGCACAGTGTTGCCGCCCCGAGATCGCGGATAAGCTCTACCTTCGCGCCACCGCGTGCGATCGGAATCCATCGATCGCGGACAGCTTCGTCAGGCCCGCCGGACACGTCAGGCAAAATGAGGGGTATTAAGCCGAAGCTCTCTACCGTTTCTCGCAGATGCTCTACATCGGAAACTGTGATGTTCGAGCCGGGCAGTATGACGACCGTCGCCGGATCGCGATCCTGCTGGCCGGGCCGCGTGATTGCCTCGATCATAGCCGTAACAGCCTTCGACCACCCCTCCTCCACCGCCCCTGCGAAGTCGGGAGTGCGTGCGAGTACCACTTCCGTATCAATGAGTTTTCTCGGGCGCGCGCCTTTGGCGTCGAAGATATCACCTGCGATATCTTCGTCGCGGGTTTCTGCCGCGGCGGTAGTGCAGATTCCGATCAGCCGCGGCCACGTGCGAGCTTTTAGCTTGACGAGAGCTTTCTCGAGAAAATCAGCGCCGCCCACCACCGTCGCGATCTGGTCCATTGCAGTTGTCTGCAGCGGGACCATATGCTTGAAATGCCTCACGAGCAGCACCAGTGCAAAACTGCTACATCCCTGGCTGCCATGGAGTATTGGCAGCGCACCATCGACGCCCAGGAAGGCCAAGGCAGCGCCCAATGGTTGAGACGACTTTAGAGGGTTGATCGCTGCCGTTTTTGTTGGGGTCAGGATAACAGCCATAATTTTTACCTCAATAAAAACCAGCTGTCGCCTCGTCGGCAGACCTCATATTAATGCGTGGCTCCGCCGATCTTGCGGTCGTAACGAACTGCTTCCACGGCGCCGGTTCGCGTAACTGCGCCCAGACCGGGTTGTGGATTGCCAAATCGATCTGGCGTGCTAGTTCCACCATGCCTGCGTAGCCGGCGTAAGCATGCTGGCGTTCCTGATTCACGTCGAGCCAAGGAATTTTCGCCTCAAGCGCGACGAACTGAGTGCGTCCGCCTGACAGCATGATATCAGGCTTGTGTTCACGTAACATCGCGTAGAGCTCGCTCGCTGCCATCGATTGGTGAAGGTGGTTCTCGTCCTTCAGCATCTGCTTGATTCTCTCCTTGTCCCTGGTCGTCGATTTCCTGATGGATGTACCGACAATTTCCATGCCGATTTCGATCAGTGCGTGCACGATGGACCAGGATTTCACCCCGCCGGTGTTCAGCTGAACGCGCTTCCCCTCAAGCCGATGCCGATACGCTTCCAGCTTCTTCCAGGCCCTCTCCTCCTCTTCTGCTAAGAGAGCCTCGACGTGGTGGAGCAACGCGGAACCAGCGCCTTTCCTTACGAGCAGTTGGGCGATCCGCCGGAGGGCTTCAGAGGTGCTCGAAATGCCATAGAAGGAGCCTTCGAAAAACGGAATGTTCCAGCGTTCTTCCATCTTGCGAGCAAGATTGATGAGAGCAGTTGAACACACCATCATAGCTGCACGTGACCGGTGGGCGGACGCCACCTGCGCGTAGCGCGCGTCTCCGGGAATGCAGGCGCGGACACGGATACCAAGTCTGTCCAACAGCGGTTTCATCAACCAGAATTCCCCTGAGAGGTTGAATTCGCCGAGTATATTGATGTCGTATGGACCTGGATCATCAGCCTCCACCGTGCCTATGACGTGCTCGAGCAGAGCCTCGCCGGCGCGCCGGTTACCGAGGTTCTTCGAACCGCCGAAGCCCGGCGACTTCACCGGCACCACTGGTATTGCGAACTTCTGCGCTGCTTGCCTGCAGACCGCGTCGATGTCGTCACCGATCAGCTCCGTGACGCAGGTTCCGTAGACGAAGATTGCTGCCGGCGCATACCCCTCCTTGATCTCCCGGATAGCCTTGAGAAGCTTTCGCTCACTATCTCCCGTCACTATGTCGAGTTCGGTGAGATCAGTGGTGAAACTTGTGCGCCAAAGAACTGGACCTGAAGACGCGGCGCCTCGATTGTCCCAGGAATTGCCCTCGCACGCGAGCGGCGCGTGGACGAGATGCGCGACATCGGTGATTGGCTGCAGCACGATCTTAGCTCCGTCGAAGGCGCAGCCACCGCTGGCTGCTGATCCCTGTGACGCGTTGTGACATGTCTCCTTGGCTTCCGTGGTGCGGAATATCTTGGCGGAGGCATCTCGCATTTGTGTCTCGATCGATGACATCTCGGGACCTTCCAATCCAGGGACGAATGGCCGGTCGACGCCCGGCCAAGCATTTAGCGCGTGAGGTCGTACGAAACGCCTTCCCACATGGTCTCCTGATCAAGCTCGTCGAAAATCTTGTCGAGAATGACGGTCAGAAGACGCAATCCGCCTTGGTAGCCCATGAGAGGAAAGCGATGATGATGATGGCGATCGAAAATCGGAAACGTAAGCCGAACCAATGGCGTGTCGGTGTCACGCTCAAGATACTTGCCATAGGAATTGCCGATCAGCAGATCCACTGGCTCCGTCAAAAGAAGCGAGCGCATTGCCCACAGGTCTTTGCCAGCCCACACCTGCGCACCTCCGCCGAAGGGAGAGGATGCGAGCAATTCCTTCATCTCCGCTTCCCAGGCTGCGGTGCCGTTGGTGGCAAGGCAATGTGTAGGGTGGCCACCGGTTTCCATGACGAAGCGCGCCATTGAGTAGACGAAGTCCGGGTCGCCGTAGATTCCGTATTTCTTGCCATGCAACCAAGATTGACTATCGGCCATGGCATCTATCAATCGCCCCCGATCACGATCGATAGATTCGGGAATTTCCCTCTTGGAAAGCTCGGATATCTTCATCAGGAATTCGTCCGTGCCCCCAATGCCCAGCGGGTAGTGGAACGAGGCAGTCGTCTGACCAAGCTCGCGACAATAGTCCAAGGTCTTTCGCGTATTGTAGTGCTGCAGCGATATTGTCGCCTCCGCATGTTTGGCTACCTTCACGTCCTCGATCTTGGTCCCTCCGTCATACATGCGGTACTCGCCGTCGGAAGGTGTGTCGAACTGGTCAGAGGCGTCTTGGATGAAAACGTAGGTCACTCCCATCGTGTCGAGCAGGCGCTTGATTTCTCGATTGTTGCCAACACAGAAACCGTCGAAGCCTGGAATAATGTTGATGAGTGCTGGCGTCGGCACGCGTTCGGTGCTTTTCCAGAAATTTTCCAGAATGCCTTTAACCATGCTGTCGTAACCATCGACATGGCTGCCGACGAAGGCTGGGGTGTGGGCGAAGGGCACGTCGAAATCGGCTGGAACGGAGCCTTCATTTTTGGCGTTTTCAATGAAGCCGTGAAGATCATCCCCAATGACCTCGGCCATGCAAGTCGTCGAGACCGCAATCATCTTGGGGTCGTAGAGCTGATAGGTATTGGCGAGCCCGTCGATCATATTTTTCAAGCCGCCAAACACAGCCGCGTCCTCTGTCATCGAAGACGAAACTGCAGACGACGGTTCCTTGAAATGGCGTGACAGGTGCGAGCGGTAGTACGCCACACAGCCCTGACTGCCGTGAACAAACGACATGGTCCGCTCGAAGCCAGCCGCTGCGAAAACCGCGCCGAGCGGCTGACAAGCCTTCGCGGGGTTTACGACCAGCGCTTCGCGCGCCAGATTCTTTTCTCGATATTCCCATGTCCAGGTGAATTCATATTGCGCTTCGACGACCTTATCCGGATGCGGACATTCGAACTTCAACTTCTTGCGGGCGAACATTTTCTCGTATTCCGGCTCGCAGAACAGAGGAACATGATCGAGAACTTTCTCGGCCGATTGCGGCATAGTTTTCATCCTTTTTCGCCGCGAGTGCGGCTGCGTGGACTTTGGAAGATGTCTAAAATGTTGTCGCTCAGCAAAAATTATTCATCATCCCGGCCACAACTGCAGACACCGCCTGCATCGGAGCAGTGCGTTTCTTTCCATGGCGGGTCGTAGAGGCCCCAGACCGGATTGTTGATGGCAAGATCCATGTCTCGGGCGAAAATGGCGAAGCCGTCATAGCCGTGATACGGACCAGAATAATCCCAAGAATGCATCTGACGGAACGGTATGCCCATTTTTTGAACCGGGTATTTTTCCTTGATGCCCGAGCCTACGAGGTCCGGGCGAATGGCCTCGATGAAGCTCTCGAGCTCGTAGCCAGTCACATCATCGTAGATAAGCGTACCTTTTTTGACATAATGGCCCGTGCGCTCGTAATCGTCGCCGTGGCCAAATTCGTAGCCCGTACCAACGATCTCCATTCCAAGATCCTCGTAGGCGGTGATGACATGGCGGGGACGCAATCCGCCGACGTAGAGCATCACAGTTTTGCCAATAAGGCGCGGACGGTACTTCTCCGTCACCGCCTGGACGAGAGGTTGGTATCTGGTGATGAGTGCTTCGGCCTTATCTTGGGTCTCCGGCCCGAAAAACGCGGCGATATTGCGCAAAGAAGCTTCGATCTGGGAAGGACCAAAAAAGTTGTACTCCATCCAGGGAATGCCGTACTTTTCCTCCATATGCCGAGCGATGTAATTCATGGACCGGTAGCAGTGAATAAGGTTGAGCGTAGCCTTTGGTGCACGCTCCACCTCCGCGAGTGTGGCATCTCCCGACCAGTTGCCGATTACCCGCAACCCCATATCCTCCAGCAGAATGCGTGAGGCCCATGCATCGCCGCCGATATTGTAGTCACCTATGACGTTAACGTCGAAAAGGCTGGGTTCGAAGTCGGCCTCTCTTTTATCGAAAACCCAGTCCCGTATCGCGTCGTTGGCGATATGATGGCCAAGCGATTGCGACACGCCACGAAACCCTTCGCATCGCACCGGCACGATCGTTTTGTCGTGCTCCTTGGCCTTCTTGCGCGCCACAGCTTCAATATCGTCGCCGATCAATCCGATTGGACACTCGGACTGCAAGCTGACACCATTGTTCAGTGGAAACAGTTGCTCAACTTCATCGATGAGCTTCTCGAGCTTTTTGTCGCCACCAAAAACAATATCCTTTTCTTGAAAGTCAGACGTGAATTGCATGGTGACAAAGGCATCGACACCCGTAAGACCGACGTAATAGTTGCGGCGTTGCGACCAGGAATAGTGGCCACAACCGACAGGCCCATGCGATATATGGACCATATCCTTGATCGGCCCCCACACGACACCCTTCGAGCCGGCGTAAGCGCAGCCGCGGACGGTCATCACGCCCGGAATAGACTTGATGTTGGATTTCACCCCGGTCTCGCAAAGCGCATCGGAGCCCCGCTCGAGTGCCTCTCTGGCCTTCGCCACGCCAAGGTGTTTTTTGCGGCGCTTAGCCGTCTTATCCGGATACTGCAAGAGTACCGCATCTATAAGCCTTGCGTTGAAATCACCGTCGTTCTCGTAGTCGAGGCTCATAGGGCCTTTCCTCTCTCGAAGGTTCGCATTGAGCCTCGACAAGGAGGCATGTTTGTCGATTAACACGGTGCGTCATCCGCTCCGCCCATCTTTAGGACGTCGCCTGCCCCTCATTCGCGAGAAGTTCTTCGAGCATCTGCTCGTCCGACTTCATGATCCCGAAGTCGAGCAGCATGTCCTCCAGTTCCTCCATGGTGATAGGAGTCGGGATCGTGCCCTTTCCCGAATTGGAGTGGATCTTCTCAGCCAACCATCGATATTCCGCCGCCTGTTTGGAGCGTGGCGCGTATTGGATCACGGTCATCTTTCTAAGCTCCGCGTGCTGCACAATGTTGTCGCGCGGCACGAAGTGAATGAGCTTCGAATTGAGCTTGGCGGCCAGGGCTTCGGCGAGGTCTAATTCGCGGTCGGTCTGCCGCTCATTACAGATCAGGCCGCCCAGCCGCACGCTTCCGGCGCTGGCATATTTGAGGATGCCTCTCGCGATGTTGTTTGCAGCATACAGGGCCATCATCTCACCGGACATGACGATGTAAATTTCCTGAGCCTTGTTCTCGCGGATGGGCATAGCGAAGCCCCCGCACACCACGTCTCCGAGCACGTCATAGGAGACGTAGTCGACATCGTCATAGGCGCCGTTTTCTTCCAGGAAGTTGATCGATGTGATGACGCCTCGTCCGGCGCAGCCGACGCCAGGTTCCGGGCCGCCCGACTCCACACATTTGATGCCGCCGTAGCCTGTTTTTAGCACGTCGCCAAGTTCCAGATCTTCGACTGAACCCTTCGTTGCGGCTAGATCCAGAACCGTGCCCTGTGCTTTAGAGTTCAGGATTAATCGCGTCGAGTCAGCTTTGGGGTCGCAGCCGACGATGAGGATTTTCTGCCCAAGTTCGACAAGGGCGGCGAGCGTATTCTGGGATGTAGTGGATTTGCCAATACCTCCCTTTCCGTAAAACGCGATCTGACGCAGAGCAGCCATTATTACTTCCCTTTCGTGTTCGAACCGACCGAGGTGATGCCGCGACATCGGACGCGGCTGCTTCCGTCGCAGCCCGAGAACAATTTTCAAGCGTCGTGCCAATTGAGTTGATTGATAGGGCAGAACGGAAACTGGTGCTCCCGCAAACACTTAGGGGGGATGAAATTCCGGACCGAAGAATCCTGAGTCGTGTCACGAAGCCGACAAAATTGACGACAATGTCGCACATATGTCGTGAGGCTCTCGGAGAGCCACGGTAACTCTGCGCAAGCACGTCTCCGTCGAATGAGCCGCACTTGACGCAAATGCTGGCAATTGGAAAGCGGCGCGGAGCTCTAGCGAAATCGTTTGCGGTCAAAAAATCGCGCAAGCAGTGTTGCACCTCTGCCGAGCGCATGCAGCCACCCGTGTCGCAAACCTGGCAAAGCTGTCGCACCGTTGGACCAATAGCAAACTCGACCCGCCCGAAACTCGCGAGTTAATCACCGCGCAATCGGCCTGGCACGACGAGTGCTAGGACCGACCGAGACACAAACTACTACATTTCGGTCGGAGCCAAAGACAGCATGAATATCGTGGTCTGCATAAAGCAAGTGCCTGACTCTGCACAGATCCGGGTTCATCCGGTTACGAATACCATCATGCGCCAGGGCGTGCCGACCATCATCAATCCTTATGATCTTTTCGCCTTGGAAGAAGCTCTCAAACTGCGTGACCGGTATGGGGGTAAAGTCACTGTGCTTACCATGGGCCCGCCTATGGCAAAACAAGCGCTGGAGAAAGCTCTGGCATACGGCGCAGATGAAGCGGTACTCCTGAGCGACCGTCACTTCGCCGGGTCAGACACCTTGGCAACTTCATTTGCTATCTCGCGAGCTATCACGAACCTTGGACTCCGCCATGCGCCTGAAATCGTGTTTACTGGCAAGCAGACGATCGACGGCGATACTGCGCAGGTGGGGCCGGGGATTGCCAGGCGTCTCGAACTGCAACAACTGACCTACGTAACGAAAATTGTCTCAGTCGATCTTCATGCCCGAGAGATCACGGTGGAGCGCCGTTCGGAAGGCGGCACACAAATGCTGAAGAGCCAACTGCCGTGCTTGATCAGTGTCCTTGAAGGCGTCAACGCCCTCCGTCGCGGCTCCGTCGCTGACGCGTTGCGTGCCGCACGCGCGCAAATACCGACCTGGCGTGCAGCCGACGCCGGTATTGTGGAGATAGCTAATTGCGGCTTGAGAGGATCACCGACCGTCGTCAAGCGCGTATTCGCCCCCACCCCAAGGGCCGAAAAAGCAATCCAAATCAAATTAAACGATGACCAGTGCGGTCCGCTGGTTGACGAAATAATCGCATCGATCTTCGAGCACCAGCCCGCATTGGAAGCGAGCTTTCAACCGAATGGGCTCACGTGAGAAACAAGGAGCATAAATGGAAGCCCACCAAGCTGAAAGTCAGTCTCCAATCGTCAGTCGCGCCAGCGCGAAGAAGGAATTGCCCAGACACTTCCGCGACAATCGGCACGTCTGGGTTTTCATCGAGCTGGAACGAGGCCAAGTGCATCCCGTGTCTATTGAACTGCTCGGTGAAGGACGCAAGCTTGCCGATAAGCTTGGCGTTCAACTGGCGGGAGTGGTTATTGGAACCGCGGAAGACCTGGGAGTTCGGTCTGCCATTGCGGAGGCGTTCGCTTACGGGGCCGATCTCGCCTATCTCGTCGAGTCGCCGCTGCTATCGGACTACCGAAACGAGCCCTTCACCAAAGCTCTCTCAGACCTGGTCATCCTTCATAAGCCGGAAATTCTGCTTCTTGGCGCCACTTCGCTTGGGCGAGATCTTGCCGGTTCTGTGGCAACTACTTTGGAAACAGGGCTTACGGCTGACTGCACCGAATTGGATGTCGATGCAGACGGCTCGCTCGCAGCGACCCGGCCCACATTTGGCGGTTCGCTGCTGTGCACGATCTACACTCTCAACTCTCGCCCGCAAATGGCGACAGTGCGACCCCGGGTCATGGCGACCCCCAAACGCGTGACCCATGCGATTGGACCTATCATTCGGCATGACTTGATGATGATTGAGGAAGAGATTGTCACAAAGGTTCTCGGCTTCCTTCCGGATGAACGATCGGAAAAAATCAACCTCGCCTATGCAGATATCGTGGTCGCTGGCGGGCTTGGTATTGGCACCGCCGAGAATCTGGAACGTGTGATGGTTCTAGCGAGGACGATTGGCGGTGAATTCGGCTGCTCCCGACCTTTGGTTCAAAAAGGTTGGATGGAGGTTGATCGACAGATTGGCCAAACGGGCCAGACGATCCGGCCCAAGCTCTATCTTGCGGCTGGAATATCAGGGGCGGTCCAACATCGGGTTGGCGTCGAAGGGGCTGATTTGATCGTTGCCATCAACACCGACAGCAACGCCCCGATATTCGATTTCGCCCATGTCGCCGTTGTGGCTGATGCAGTCGCTCTTCTGCCGGCACTGACCGCGGCGTTCACCAGGCGACTAGCGCCTCATACCAATCGATGCAAGTAAACTGAGGTGTGGCTAATGAAGGGCGAGAAATTTCACGCGATTGTCGTCGGGGCAGGTATGTCGGGTAACGCGGCTGCTTATGCGATGGCCATGCGTGGTCTGAAAGTGCTGCAGTTGGAGCGCGGCGAGTACCCGGGTTCGAAGAACGTTCAAGGAGCGATACTGTACGCCGACGCGCTGGAAAAGATCATTCCAGACTTCCGCGATGACGCGCCGCTTGAACGGCATCTCGTCGAGCAGCGCTTCTGGATCATGGACGGCGCGTCGCACACCGGAATTCACTATCGGTCGGATGACTTCAACGAACGGCGGCCAAACCGATACACGATCATCCGTGCCCAATTCGATAGATGGTTCTCGGCCAAGGTGCGCGAGGCCGGATGCACCGTCCTCTGCGAAACATTGGCCACAAGGCTTAAGCAGGATTCGAGGGGCAACGTGACAGGCGTATACACCGACCGACCCGGCGAGGCCATCTCTGCCGACGTCGTGGTGCTTGCTGAGGGGGTGAACGGCTTCCTTGGAACACGAGGGCGTTTGCGCGAAACTCCCAAGCCGGACAGCGTGGCACTTGCCGTGAAAGAGATGCATTTCCTACCGGAGGACGTTATCGCAGAACGCTTCGGCCTGACTGCAGACGAAGGCTGTGTGATCGAGGCAGGCGGTACAATTTCACGGGGAGTCCCAGGGCTTGGCTTTCTATATACGAACAAGGAGTCCATCTCTATTGGAATAGGATGCCTCGTTTCCGGTTTGGCCGCGGCCATGGAAAGGCCATACGATCTGCTTGAAGCTTTCAAGCACCATCCTTCGATCCGGCCATTGATCGCCGGGTCTGAGGTGAAGGAATATGCCGCGCATCTCATTCCCGAAGGCGGTTTTACGGCTATCCCACAGCTCTTCGGCAATGGGTGGGTCGTGGTTGGAGACGCGGCCCAGTTGAACAATACCGCACATCGGGAGGGCTCGAACCTCGCAATGACATCAGGGTATCTGGCGGGAAAAGCGATTGCAGACGTAAAGGATCGCGGCGGCTCGATGGTGAAAAGCAACTTGGCTTTGTACAAGAGCATGCTCGACTCATCCTTCGTCATCAAAGATCTGATGAAGCATAAAGAGATGCCAAGGTTTCTCCATGCCAACAGCCAGAACTTGTTTGTTTCATATCCAAAGTTGATATCTAAGGCTGCGCAAAGTTTCGTCCGTGTCGACGGAAATTCAAAACTCGACAAGGAAAAGGCCACGTCCGCCGCCTTCTTGAAAGCACGATCCCGGTGGGGATTGATTTCAGACGCAGTCCGGCTCGCCCGCGCGTGGCGCTAAAAGGAGATCCAGATGAAGGCCATCGTTAAACGGCGAGTTGAGGACAAGCTTTACCAGAACCGATATCTGGTTGACCCGGGCCGCCCACACATATCGGTCAGGAAACACCTGTTTCCAACCCAAAACCTGATCGCCTTGACGCAAGTGTGTCCGGCGAAATGCTACCAGCTGAACGACAGACGTCAGGTAATCATCGTTTCCGATGGCTGCCTGGAATGCGGGACGTGCAACGTGTTATGCGGACCCGACGGCGACATTGAGTGGACGTATCCACGGGGTGGGTTCGGCGTTCTCTTCAAGTTTGGATGAACAGCTTCTTCTGTAGTCGATACAGCCACTCGGTTGCAAACGCAGGGTAAGCAAACAATGACGAACCGGCTGATGGGGCGCCCCTACCAATTTGTAATTTTTATTGACCTTCAAAGTCCAATATGTAGCGCGGAGGACGTTCCAGGACTGTCCTGAGTGCCCAAAGCACTCTGAACCACGTGCTGAATGGAGTAGCCCCGTGGCTGGATCAGATGATGAGACGACGCCCAAATCTGCAGTGCGGCCGGGTGCTGAAATTGTCGGCGAGAGTGCCGCACTCAAGGAGGTTTTTGAAATTGCCCAGATTGTCGCAAGGAGCAACTCGCCTGTTCTGTTGAGAGGTGAGAGCGGCACGGGCAAAGAATTCTTTGCAAAGCTGATACACGATTCTTCGTCGCGCCGTGAAAAGCCCTTCGTAAAGTTGAATTGCGCTGCGCTGTCGGCAGGCGTTCTGGAATCGGAACTTTTCGGGCACGAGAAAGGCGCCTTCACCGGCGCTACCTCTCCGAAAGAAGGTCGGTTCGAACTGGCGCACGGTGGAACTTTGCTGCTCGACGAAATAGGAGAAATCTCGGCGGAGTTCCAGGCCAAGTTGCTGCGCGTCTTGCAGGAAGGCGAACTTGAGCGCGTCGGTGGGACCAGAACATTGAAAGTCAATGTCAGGTTGATTTGCGCGACCAATAAGGATCTTGAAACGGCCGTGGCGGCGGGAGAATTCAGAGCCGACCTGTATTACCGGATCAATGTCGTACCGATCACTTTGCCACCACTGAGGCAACGCGACGGTGACATCCCGCGTTTGGCCCAATTATTCCTTCGGCGTTTCAACAAGGAGAACGGCCGTTCGTTAAGCTTTGCACCCTCCACACTTGATATCCTTTCGAAATGCGAGTTCCCAGGCAATATTCGTGAGCTGCAAAACTGCATACAGAGGACCGCAACGCTCGCCCGTTCGGACGTCATCATTCCTCAAGATCTCGCCTGTGAACAGGGTCGATGCTATTCCCCGCTCCTCAAAAAGGCGGTTGCCGAGCGAGAGGGCAAGGGCGCAGTTCATGGGCTCGCTCGAGGTGAAACCGTGTCAACGGGACAGCCGCGTGATGCCGCCGTCTTCGCGGCCGAAGCCGTAATGGGACACTCAGGTCTGATCGGCAGAGAACGGTTGGTACAGGCGATGGCGACGGCCGGAGGGAATCAGGCTAAAGCTGCGCGGCTCCTTGGTCGTACGCCGCGACAGGTCGGTTACTCTCTGCGCCGGCACGGGATCGAACGAAAACTCTTCTAGTCAAGGAGGTCATTGGTGCAGACCTGCTGCGGCAGGTCGCGCCCAACTGACGCCCGGCAATTCTAGTTTCCCCCACCCGACAAGGTCTACCAAGCGGCCCTGTCGTGTCTCCGACGAAACCCTGTAGCAAAGAGGTCTAAACCGGACAACGAAGAGCATACCCAGCTGGCAGGGTGACGTTTCTCAGACTGGCATCGCTCTTGCTCGCGGAACTGAGCTTTCAAGCGTCATTGGAGTTCGTAATGTCCAGAGGGATGAGTAAGTGTAGGATCACCAACACAGCACCTGCCGCACGCGAGCCGGGGGCAACAACGTTCGGTGACCATGCGTCTTCATCCCGTGGTAGTTCAGAGCCGAATGGTATGGCTCCAGCAATCATTGAAAAGATCAAAGACCACCCGTGCTTCTCGCGGGAGGCGCATCTCTATTTCGCGCGGATGCATCTCGCGGTCGCACCAGCCTGCAATATCCAATGCAATTACTGCAATCGAAAATACGACTGCGCCAACGAAAGCAGGCCAGGAGTAGCATCCCATAGGCTCACTCCCGACCAGGCGCTGCGCAGGGCCATGGCGGTCGCCAACGAAGTGCCGCAGCTTTCGGTGGTGGGCATCGCCGGGCCAGGCGATGCCTGCTACGATTGGAGGAAAACAAAGGCGACGCTCATACCGATCGCCCGGGAAATCCCTGACGTCAAGCTTTGCATCTCGACCAATGGTCTCGCACTTCCTGAACATGTCGACGAGCTTGTCGACATGAATGTCGGGCACGTGACGATCACCATCAACATGGTAGATCCGAAGATCGGGACCAAGATCTACCCCTGGATATTCTATGACGGCCGCCGCTACAACGGTATCGACGCGTCCAGGATCCTTCATGAGAGGCAAATGTTGGGGCTCGAAATGCTGGCAGAACGCGGCATCCTCATCAAGGTCAATTCCGTGATGATCCCAGGCGTCAACGACGAGCATCTCATCGATGTTAACAAGTGGGTCAAGGACAGGGGTGCGTTCATGCACAACGTAATGCCCCTGATTTCAGAGCCTACACATGGCACTTTCTATGGCATGAACGATCAGCGTTGCCCTACACCTTCCGAACTAATCGCGCTCCGGGATCGGCTTGAAGGCGACACGAAGGTGATGCGCCATTGCCGCCAGTGCCGCGCCGATGCAGTCGGTCTGCTCAGTGATGATCGCGCAAACGAATTCAAGATTTCCCAACTCCCAGCTGAAGCGACCAACGACAGTGGCAAGCGCAATGCCTATCGCAAGTTGATCGAGCGCGAGCGACGCGCCCAAACATTGGAAGCAAGGGGCGCGGCCACATCGGTCTCAGGTCCATCTGACGAACTTCTCCTTATTGCTGTAACCACCAAAGGTGGAGGCCGGGTCAATGAACATTTCGGTCACGCGCAGGAACTACAAATTTTCTCAGTCTGTCAAAAAGGCATCGGATTGATTGGTCACCTGAAGATCGACCCGTACTGCCTTGGTGGATGGGGGGAGGAGGCTACTCTCAACAGTATCATCAATGCGCTCGAAGGCTTAGATTTGCTGATTTGTTCTCAGATCGGCAAGGGCCCTACGAATAAACTCGCACGCCGAGGTGTTCGAGCAACGGGCGCTTATGGCGGCTCCTACATCGAGCAGGCAATCGACGCTCATTATAGCGCGGTGCTTCACGACGACGCTTTAGCAGCCGCGACTTGACACACGCTTTGACTAAACCAGAGGAGCTGAATCATGGCCTTCAAAATCATCGCCTCACAATGCACCCAATGCGGCGCATGCGAATTTGAGTGCCCCTCAGGCGCAATCAGTTTCAAAACTGACAGATTCGTGGTCGATCCTAAAATATGCACCGAGTGCAGGATTGAGTTTGACGCGCCCAAATGCAGAGCCATTTGCCCCATGCCGAACACCTGCGTTCCTGCCTGAGCAGCCGTACTAAACGAAAGCAAAAGGGGCCCGCCTGCGAAAGCATTTTGGCGCAGGCGGGCATCCTCCTCGACAGCAACCCATGGAACAATGAGGTGGTTGAGCGTGGCAGCATCGTCGGTTCCAACGGGTGCGAAATGGAGCACGTGTAAAACGAGGTACAGTAAATGAAAGCAATGATCCGGAGAAATGGGGCCGGCTTGTCGATCTATATGTCCAAAAAGGATGTCGAGGAGCCGGTTGTTGCGGTGGAGAGTCATGACTTGTGGGGCGGCTTTGTATTGCTAAGGAACGGATGGCTCCTCGCCCTCCCCGACCTAGCGCAGAGCACCCGCTTACCCATCACAGTCGAGGCGAGGAAGCAATGATCAGGACTGACACGGGCGGACCGAACATCGGACTTTCGACAGCGGCGGCTGCCGATGTGCGAAGGGAACGGCTGGCGCAGCCATCTTGTGAAATAACGGCATTGGTTCACGTGGAGGATAAACATGCCCAATCTTACGATTACGTTTTTCATTTCGCGCATGAACAACCCGAGACACCAAGACAGCATTCGCTTGCAGCCCGGGAACACATGAATATCGCGGCTTGCATAAAGCAAGTGCCTGACTCGGCACAGGTCCGGTTTCAGTCGGTTACGAACACCATCAGGCGCCCGAAGCGCATCAAGTGAGGGCTCGGTGTATGACCACCATCGTCTACGACGCCAAGATTCGGAGAATGGCCTCTGACAGCCGCGCCTTCTCCGGCAGCAGCCATCCGATCGGCGCCAAGAGGAAGATTCACCGGATCGAGGCAGGGAAATACAAAGGCTCGCTGCTCGGCGTCTCGTCCACCGTTCCCGGTATGAATGAATTCGTCACGCAGTGGGTGACGGGGGGCATGAGCAAGGAAGCGTTTGGCACGAACGAGCCCGATTTTGAGGCGCTCCTGGTAAAGGTCGATGGCTCGAGATTTTTCTTCAACAACAGCATTTATCCTTCCGGCCCGATCGAGGCCGACTTCATCGCGATAGGCTCGGGTTGTGCGTACGCGCTGGGCGCCTTCAGGGCCGGCGCTGACATGTTAGGCGCCGTTAACGTGGCTATCGAGTGCGATCCCTTCTCCGAACCTCCTATTGTGACCTTGCAGCTCGATACGTCCGACGCCAACCAACCGTCAAAGATCGGGCGCGTCGTTCGACTTTTCCGGAAATATCGGGGCACGGCTACGCAATAGGCTGTAACCGCGAATTTCACCGCACCTTCTGTAGTTGAGTGAGCTTTGGCATGAGGTGTCCACCTAAAAGAGGTGGACACCAAGTTATGGATGAAGGTCAAAAACTCGCCGTGCGGCTGGTTGGTCGGAATGGAAGGCGCCGCTTCGATCCAGGTTCGAAAGATCGCCTAGTTGCGGCATGCCTTGAACCCGGCGCATCAGTATCGAAACTTGCGCGAGTACACGGGGTCAACGCGAACCTCGTTTGGAAATGGATCAGGAAACACACCCAGGCCCATCCATTATCGCCGTCTTCGTCATCTGCGTTTATTCCCGTTCAGATCGCCGCCCCGAGCAGCGAGTTCGACATTGAGATGCCTGCCACGGATCGCGAAGAGCGATTGCCGACGACGGAGAGAAGCGGCCCGCTGACCTCTCCAGCAAAGGTGAGTGCGTCACTGCCGAATGGTGTGAGATTGACGCTGGAGTGCAGCGATCTCAACGCATTGACGGCAATAATCGGAGCTCTGGGTCATGTTTAAGCTTGGCGCTGATCTTCAAGTCTACCTGCACCGCGAACCGATCGACTTCCGGGCGGGCATCAACAGCCTTGCGGTCCTGGTCCAGGAGACGATGGCGCTGGACCCGTTTGCTCCTGCAGTGTTTGCCTTCTGCAACCGTCGGCGTGACCGGGTGAAGCTGCTGTTCTTTGATCGGTCCGGGTTCGTGCTGGTCCTGAAGCGGTTAACCGAAGACAAGTTCCGATGGCCGCGCCGAGAGGTGCCGGTGGTCACACTGACGACCGAGCAGCTGCACTGGATTCTCGACGGGATCGATATCGATGCGATGATCCGTCATCCTGTGCGGCAATATCAGATTGCCGGCTGAGGTGGCGTGTTGATCTGTTGACGCGGCGACGCGGTTCAGATTCAAAACTGGGATGACCCAAACCGGCGAACCTGATGTTGCAGAGCTGATGGCGCAGTTGGCGGCAAGTGCCGCCGAAATCGCCGCGCTCAAAGCCGAGAAGGAAGCGCTCTCGCAGCGGGTCGCCAAGCTGGAAGAAGAGCTGGTACTCGCAAAGCTCCATCGTTTTGCCCCCCGCAGCGAAAAGCACATCGATCGCATCTTCAACGAGGCCGAAGAGGCCGCAGACGAGGATGATCGTGATTATGGCGACGACGTCGCCGATCTTACGGATACAGGCCTGCCAGCAGTCGATAGCGCCGCGCGTAAAAAGCGGGGCCGCAGACCTCTGCCGGAAGACCTGCCGGGCGAGCGTGTCGAATACGATCTACCCGACGATCAAAAAACTTGCCCTTGCTGCGACAGTCAAATGCATCGCATGGGCGAGGCCGTTAGCGAACAGCTCCATATCGAGGTCAAGGCAAAGGTTCTGCAGAATGTGCGGTTCAAATACGCCTGCCGCCATTGCGACCGCACCGGGATCAACACGCCTGTGGTGATCGCACCGATGCCGCCGCAGCCCTTGCCGGGCAGCATTGCCACTGCCTCGACACTGGCCTTCACACTCGTCCACAAATACGTCGACGGCACGCCGCTCTACCGCGTGGCGCAAACATTCGAACGGGCCGGTGTTCCGATCAGCCGGGGCGCTCTCGCGCACTGGGTGATCGGCTCGAGCGAGAGGCACCTGCATCGCATCTACGATGCGCTGAGATTGCGGCTTCAGTCGCAGCCTCTCATTCATGGTGACGAGACGACAGTTCAAGTGCTGAAGGAAAAGGACAAGGAAGCCACCAGCACGTCGTACATGTGGGCATATCGCAGCGGCGAGAATAGTGAGGAGCCAATCGTGCTTCTCGATTATCAACCGGGCCGCGGCCAGGTCCACCCGCAGGCCTTTCTCGGTGACTACCGCGGCATATTGGTGACCGATGGCTACACCGCCTGGCGCACATTACATGGCGCAACCCATGTCGGATGCATCGCCCATTCACGGCGGCGCTTCGTCGAGGCTCTCAAAACCAGGAAGAACGGAGGCGGACCGCCGGAACAGGCACTCCGGTTCTTCGAGCAGCTCTACCGGATCGAAAAGCAGGCAAGAGACAAAACCCCAGATGCCGGCGAGACGAAAGCAGACTGCATTCGCCGCTTCCGGCAACAACACAGCTTGCCTGTCCTGAACGCTCTGAAGACTTGGCTCGACAATATCGCGCCGAAGGTCGTGCCGGATACCAAGCTCGGTGATGCAGTGTCCTACACCCTGAACCAATGGGATTATCTAACGCGCTATACCAGCGACGGCAGGATGCCGATCGATAACAACATTCTGGAACGCGAGATCAGAGTTTTTGCCACCGGCAGGAAATCGTGGCTGTTCAGCGACACCGCTGACGGAGCCAAGGCCAGCGCCGTGATCTACAGTTTGATGCTGACCTGCCGCGCCTGTGGCGTCGACCCGCTCACCTGGCTGCGCCACGTGCTCACTGAGTTGCCGCAGCGCGAAGAAGCGGCCGACATCGGCGACCTGCTGCCGTTCAACCTCTCCAAAACCTCTGCGGCCTAAGCCAACAGGTCACGTTGTTGGAGTGCCTCGAGCTGGGCAGCCAGGGTCTGGCTTTCGGAGGAGACACGGGTATATCCCTGGTTCTATACAGGGTTTTACGGATTTCCTGTTTTGAGAGGATCATTCCATGGAGCATGCCAATTTCACCGACGAAGAAGTTAAGGCCGTGCTTGAACATTTTCAAAAGACGACGCCGTCAACCTTCAAAGAGACAAAAGCCAAATTGGTTGAACTCGGATTGGCAAGCGAAGCCGGATTGCTGAATGCCCGAGGCCAGTCGATTGTCTCTCTGCTGCAAGGCCCTGCCACTTATACGAAGGAAGAGGAAATGGCCGTAGCTCACTACAGCCACAACCCGGGCAACGTCGCCGGGCAGGGTATACTCGCCCTGGGGCTGGGCTACGTCGATAGATTTGGCATGACCGATCTTAACCTTAGAGGACGGATGATAGAGCACTGCTACCGCATGTCGATCCGATAAAAGGGGTCGGTTCCGGCTGGGGGCGAAATGACACTCTAGCCTTTGCTCCCTTCAGCCAGAGATACTCGCCGGTCAGTAATATGTGTGCCCAACCCAGCGGAGAGATATGCGCCAATAGTTCCGGCGGAACCTCGCCCTTTGTTGAGGCCGATCTCGGCACGCCGCTGCATGTCCGTGTCGAGGATCCACTCTATGATAAAGAGTGTCCGCTCGACGCGGCCAACCACCCGCAGCGCAACCGCCAGATCGTTCTGCCGGGGATAGGATGCGAGTTTTCGGAGCAACTGGCTCGGTTTCATTTTACCGGCGGCCATCGTAGCCGCACAACGGAAGAGATCCGGCCAGTTTGCAACAATCAGTTCCTGGCGGATTTTGCCACCGGTGCCGATCCGATAACAACATTCTGGAACGCGACATCAGAGTTTTTGCCACCGGAAGAAAATCGTGGCTGTTCAGCGACACCGCTGACGGAGCCAAGGCGAGCCAGTGATCTATAGTTTGATGCCGACTTGCCGCGCCTGTGGCGTCGATCCACTCACTTGGCTGCGCGATGTGCTCACCGGGTTGCCACAGCGAGGCGAAGAGGCCGACGTCGGCGACTTGCTACCGTTCAACTTCTCCAAAACCTCTGCGGCCCGACAGAGCCGCGTATCTCTCCCGGTACGAGTGCGCTTCAGCGGTGCCGCAGCCGTCAATGCGCATGGAAAATCGCGCTTACAATAGGCTCGCAGCGTCTCCTTTTCATTCTGATCAGTAAAGGAAGGGAGGCCGATGCAAGCGATTTGATAGGTCCTGAGCCTAGTGAGCACCTCCCGGATCAGAAGCAAGGGGCTTGCCTGGCAGAAAAGCCAAAACGACGGATCCCAGTCGGCCTGCGCGCATTAATGATCTTCAGCGCAATAGTCGGCGCCGCAGCAAGGCTGTCGATAAAAAGAATGGGATGACGATGTAGATGCAAAGTGCGCCGACGTGCAGGCAGACATCCACCACGGGGTGACCGAGCATTATCGGACGTATGAGGTCGATCGAATGCGACAGAGGAAGAAATCGCGCAGCCGTCTGGAAGACAATTGGCAGTTGATCGACTGGAAAGACGGCACCCGAGAGGAACAATATAGGTGTGATAACAAGCGTCTGATAAAAGATGAAATAATCATAGCTCGGAGCAAGGGCTGTGACGACCATCCCAAGGCTTGCAAAGGCCAAACCCGTCAGCGCGATGACCGGAAGCGCATATAGCAGCGACAGCCACTGCGTGTATCCTAGAGCGGCGGCGACCACGCCTATGCCGGCACCCGCCAAAGCGGCCTTCGTCGCCGCCCAAGCCATCTCACCGAGAACAATATCGCCTAGCCTCAGCTGTGTGTAGAGCATCGCTTCCCAAGTGCGCTGACCCTCCATCCGGCCGAAAGCTGCGTAAATCGTCTCAAACGTTGCAGCCGTCATCGCACTTGTCGCGACCATTCCAGCTGCCAGGAAAGCAGTATAGGAAACGCCCCCAACGCGGCCCACCATCACGCCCAAGCCAGCGCCAAGGCCAAAAAGGTAGATCAAAGGTTCGGCCAAATGACCCAGAAGCGACGCCAGCGCCGCCTTTTTCCATGCAAGGTAATTTCGACGCCAGACAGCAATCCAGTTCAAGCTGCCGCCCGGCAATGCCGTTACGGAATCTCCACTCATTGGTACTTCCCCATCTCGCGTCCGGTTAACCGCAAGAAGACGTCCTCCAAGTTTGGCGGCCGCTCCAGGAGGCGCAGACCCCAGTGTCCGCGCAGTCGCGCCCGAACTTGTTCTGGGTCGGGGGTGTAGCAGAACAGGGTCTCGCCACTGATTTCGATGCGCCGTGCGTTCGGCTTGATCAAAAGGCTAATCTCCTGCGGGTCTCCGCCATAGATCTCGATGACGGGGCAGCCGATCTGCTCCTTTATCAGGTCAAAGGGGCGACCTTCGGCTATCTTAACTCCACCTTCGAGCACGCACAGCCGGTCACATAAGCGTTCTGCCTCTTCCATGATGTGGGTCGTCAAAAGGATCGTCTTGCCTTGCGCCAACAGCGATCGCAAACGCTCCCAGATCAGGTGGCGTGCGTGCGGGTCGAGGCCGGTGGTCGGTTCATCTAGTATGAGGATCTGCGGGTCATTGATCAGCGCGCGCGCCAATGATAGGCGCCGCTTCATGCCTCCAGAAAGATCGGCCACCCTTGTATCTGCCTTGTTTTCAAGCCGCGCAAATTCCAGCAGCGAGGGCACGATCGCTTCGATCTCCCGCCGTTTCATGCGGAAGTACCGGCCGTAGACAAACAGGTTTTCTCTAACGGTGAACTCCATGTCGAGATTGTCGAACTGAGAAACGACACCGATACGGGCGCGCGCCGAGCGAGCCTGCCGGGGTACCTGCACTCCGAGCACCGAAATATTGCCCGCATCGGGCGACGTCATCCCGAGAATCATACGGCTGATTGTGCTTTTTCCGGCGCCGTTTGGGCCTAATAGGCCAAAGCATTCTCCTGACCCAATGTTGAAAGACAATCCGTCAACCACGGCCTTCCCACGATATGATTTGGTAACGCCGACGAGTTCGATCGCAATAGAAGATATCGCTCCTACTTGGGGAGCGATTGCTTCTGAAATCGAAATGCATGGTAGGTTGCCTTGTCGGCGGAGCGTCTCAGCCACAGCTGCCTGTAGATCCGATTGACCGTTCATGTGATTCCTGAGGTTTGCAAGATGCGGCGACACAGCGATCATTCGCCGCTGAAAGTAGCTTCAGGGGCCGCAAGCATTGGAGTTTCGGAGGCCTTCTGCTTTAGAACGGCACCTGAAGCGTTGACTCCGGAGCCGCGCGACAGCCAATCACTGTTGGACAACGTACAGAGCGCATAAGCTTTCACAGGAAGTAATAGAAAGACGTTCACAAGCGTGTGCAGCGAGAAGCCAACAAATCTAAGCTGCCTGGCACGATAAGCAGCTACGCCGCATCGTATCAGTGTCAATGATCCAATCGTTCCTATCGTCCACCAGGGCACTGAACCCGCCAAGGCAAACTGTGCAAGACCCGCCAGTACGGACAAAGCGAGCAGAAGAGGGCCGGCATTCTGCCCGACGACGTCCAAAGTCAGATACCAGTTCATGCCACGGAGGAGGTGAAGTCCGAGCAGGGTATCTCGGAATGTACTCCGTGCCCAACGCAGTTGCTGGCGCAGATAGGCAGCCAAACCGTCAGGAACGACGGTTGCGGCGATGGCGCTTGGGACATATTCGGTACGGAAGCCGGCGCTTAGCATTAGAATGGTCAGATGACGGTCCTCGCCAAAGTCACTCGGCTTTCCCCGATAAAGCTGCGTCTCGTATTGATCAAGAAGCAAGACGAAGGCGGACCGGCGGTACATGGCACAGGGTCCACAGCAACACATCACGGCACCGAAGCGTCCCTGCGCGGCGCGCTCCTCATTGCAGGCCAGCCAGTACTCCATGTCGATCAATCGGGTCAGCCACGAGTCGTTCTGATTGCTTGCGACAAGCTGCCCCATCACCGCACCGACCGCCGGATCGCGCATTTTCTGACTGAGTTTGGAAACAACATCGCTGGCGAGAGTGGTGTCTGAATCCACATTCAGGATGAGGTCCCCGGATGATCGGGAAATGGCGGCGATTTGCGCTTTGCGCTTTCCGACATTCCTGGGCAGCATGATGAATTCAAATCTCGCGTCACCCGCATAGACGATCTGCTCGGCCACCACCGCGTCACGGTTTCTGGAACCGTCGTCAACCACAACAACGCGCAATACCCCCGGATAGTCCTGGTTGGCGAGGGATGCCAGGCAATCGGACAGGACGCGCGGGCTCTCGTTAAATGAAGGCACAATGATGTCCACACTTGGCAACGAGCTCTCTTCGACGGTGTTTTCCGCTGTTTCCGACTTGAGAGTTTGCCGAGCATGAAGGACCTGTACACTCCTATAGGCGGAGGAAAGCAGTCCATAAAGCGAGACGGCGGCGATGCTGGTTGTTTCAAGCAAGGTCATGGTTTCTCGTCGATTTAGTTTTACTGGGGAAGTGAACGAAGGGAAAATCCACGGCTATGCAGTGCCGGGATAATTGCCAAGAGCGCCGAAAGTGTTTGATCACGCAGCCCGGTGAGCTTGCAGTTCCCGACCTCATCAGGTGGGCAACCGTCGTGCAAAAGCACGATTGCACCTGGCCGAGCAGCAGCGAGTACCGCGTCAACGATAGAATCGACTCCGGGACAGGACCAGTCTCTCGGGTCTATCGACCAGTGAACAGGTCGAAGTCCGGCGTTCATGGATCTTGAAAGGACATCCGCGTTCCAAGCGCCGTATGGCGCTCGTATATGTTGAACCGCAACTTGGGGACACGCCGAAACAATGGCTTCGTTTGTATCCTTTATCTCTCGTTCGATTGCCTCCGAGTCACAGGCCGTAAGATCGGGGTGGGTCATCGTGTGATTGCCGACCAAGTGACCTTCTGCCGCAACACGGCGGACGAGATCGGGATGGTCTTTGACATAGGCACCGAGGACGAAAAAGGTGGCTGGTACGCGGTGTTCGGCGAGCACATCCAGAATCTGGCCAGTGCATTCCGGATTGGGACCGTCGTCGAACGTCAAGTAGATGCTACGATCGTCGCTCCCGGCCTCATCAAACGGTACTTCGCTTATATAAGAGCGCCGCTTCATAGCTCGCACCCGTTTCGTTCGATCAATGATCCGGAGGGCCACTCGCTCATCGGTCGTCCTATCGGAAATACCAGGACGAGCACGTCTTCGGTGCGCGTGGAGGGCATATCGGGCAGCACATCTGGAAGCGTCGAGCGTACACGAACCCCCGTGACGATATTGGAAATACCGTCTCGGCAAAATCTCTCTACGTGGTTCCGCATAGCATGTCGGACAGTGCCGAACGCGAACGGCACCGCCAGTTCCTGCAACGCCGGAGCCAAAGCGCGGATCGAGTGAGCGATGCCAAGCCCCTCCAGATCCGGGCGCACTCCATACAAGCCAAGTTCGGCGACCAGCAAATCGGTGTCGCCGACTTTTATGAAACGACGCAGCAAACCCATGTGGCTGGCTACGCCTTTTGAATCGTAAGCAATTGCCCGGCGTTCCGGCCTCGCACCTGCCCAGCTTCTGCCAGTCTCAAAAGGTTTGGCATTGAATTCGCCAGTCGGACCATAGGTTGCTCGGAAAAATTCAGACAGTTCCGCATGATCCGACGGTTCGAGATCATTTTCCCATGTTATTTTCCACCGCACTCCAGCAGACATTCAAAGCTCCAATTCGTTTCTCAGCCGCAAGTCCAAGCAGCAAAGATTTGGTGCAGGCGCACACGCTGATGGGACAGATGGGACCGCTCGTCGTCAATTTGCGACAGATACGATCCGCCTCCGCTAGTTTGCTTTGGCGCCTTGATAAGTTCCGGCCTTTCTAATAAGCACTCCGAAAGATTGGTAAAATTGATTGTTTGGATCACAATCATCTACATCATGGATCGAATATGCGGTTTAAGGGCCTGGATCTAAACCTTCTCGTGGCGCTCGATGCTTTGATGACCGAGCGAAAGCTCACCGCGGCAGCGCGCAGCATCAACCTCAGTCAACCAGCCATGAGCGCAGCCATCGGCAGGTTGCGCGCCTACTTCAATGACGAGCTGTTTGTGATGCAGCAGCGCAGACTTGTCCCGACACCGCGAGCCGAGGCGCTCGCCCCTGCAGTTCGCGAAGCTCTGCTTCAGATTCAGCTCTCTGTCATTGCGTGGGATCCATTGGTCCCGGCGGAATCTGACCGGCGCTTCAGAATCGTACTGTCCGATTTCATGACGCTGGTATTCTTCGAAAAGGTCATAAAGCGCGTAGCGCGAGAGGCGCCCGGCGTCAGTTTTGAATTACTCCACATGATTGATTATCCGGACGAACGTCTCCATGGCGGAGATGTGGATTTTTTGATCCTTCCAAAACAGTTCATGTCAGCCCCTCATCCCAGTGCGAAGCTGTTTGGGGAGAAACTCGTATGTGTCGGCTGCCCTAACAATCAGCAGCTGCACGGGAAGCTTTCCCTTGAGCGATTCATGTCGCTGGGACACGTCGCGACCATGTTTGGGCGTACTTTGAAGCCATCCGTTGAACAATGGCTGTTGCTGGAGCACGGTTTTAAGCGGCGTATCGAAATCGTGGTCCAGGGCTTTAACGCGATCCCGATACTACTTCAGGGGACGAATCGGATATCAACCCTTCCCTTGCGGCTTGTCAGACATTTCGAACCGACGATTCCCCTTCAGATCGTAGATCATCCGCTGCCTCCTCTCTCATTCACGGAGGCTATACAGTGGCCCTTGCTTCACAATTCCGACCCTGGGAACATCTGGATGCGCAACATAATATTGGAGGAGGCTTCGCGCATTGAGGCATCCGTCGAAGGTGACTCTCAAAAGGCCAGAGCGATATAGTCCCGGTCGAGCTTCAGTCAAATTTGTCGTCCCACGCTCTGGCGACTCTGCCAATTTCGCAGTCTTGGTTCCTCTGGGTGGTCAACCCGTGACGTAATCAAAGTGGCCATTGGTCCATTGCTGCGTTTCTACTCGTGCTATCCCGGGCGATTGTCATAGACCTAGGTCGGCAGGCCAGTCCTGATCCCGCCTGCCTCTCAACATCTGATATCTGGCGCTTGACATCCGACCCCCAGATATCTCGCACGCAGTTCTGGCCGTCCGAGAGGCCGGAAATTCTACAAAAAAGGGCTCACATCATCCATATTCTGGATGAATTCGATCCAATCAATCAATTTTACCAATTCTTCTGCGTGCCCCATAGCACAGAGCCAGACGTAGGGCCGGTCCCTCCGTGAGAGCATCGAGCGTGCTCAAGGGTTGCTAGGCCGGGATAATCAGCCGCGCCAGTTTGAAATGATTGAAAGGACTAAGATGGCCGATCAGCTCACAGTAGAAATTATTGCCGCAATCAAAAATCTCGCCCAATCTGAAAACGGTGGGAGGATTCCTGTAGCAATCGGAGAAATCACCGCTGATAGCGAATTGACTTCCCTTGGCATCGATTCCCTGGCTTTGGCCGATGTGCTCTGGGACCTGGAGCAGGCCTACGGCATCAGGATCGAGATGAACACGACCGATGCCTGGTCTAATCTGAAAAATATCGGCGATGTCGTCGAAGCTGTTCGCGGCTTGATCGCGAAGGAGGCGTGATGGATAGGCGCGTCGTAATCACGGGGATTGGCGGACTATGCGGATTAGGAACAAACGCTTCATCTATTTGGAAAGAAATGCGCGAAGGCCGCTCCGCAATCAGCCCGATCATCACCACAGATCTCTATGATATGGAAGGCACCGTTGGTGCCGAAATCAGGGCGATACCGGGACACGACATCCCTCGCAAACAGCTTGTCTCTATGGACCGCTTCAGCCTGCTTGCAGTGATTGCTGCAACCGAAGCCATGCGACAGGCCGGGCTTTCCACCAATGAACAAAATGCCCACCGCTACGGCGCCGCGATGGGCGTCGGCGGGCCCGGCTGGGGAACGATTGAAGAAACATACCGCAGTATCCTTCTAGACGGAGTGACCCGCGCGCGCATTTTCACAGCACCCAAGGGAATGCCAAGCGCGGCTGCCGGCCAGGTCAGCATTTATTTCGGCCTGCGCGGCCCCGTCTTCGGCGTCACCTCCGCTTGCGCGGCGGGCAATCATGCCATCGCTTCCGCGGTAGATCAGATCAGGCTGGGCCGTGCAGACGTCATGCTTGCCGGGGGAAGCGATGCGCCGCTCACATGGGGCGTCCTGAAATCATGGGAGGCACTGCGCGTGCTTGCCCCTGATACCTGTCGCCCGTTCTCCGCCGACAGAAAAGGTGTTGTCCTTGGCGAGGGTGCCGGAATGGCTGTCCTGGAAAGCTACGAGCACGCCACTGCCCGCGGTGCGACTATGCTTGCCGAGGTTGCCGGAATCGGACTCTCCGGCGATGCCTACGACATTGTCATGCCCTCCATCGAGGGACCGGAGGCCGCAATGCGCAGCTGCCTCGCCGATGCCGAGCTAAACCCGGACGATGTAGACTACCTGAACGCACACGGCACCGGCACCGTTGCGAATGACGAGATGGAGACGGCAGCGATCAAGCGCGTCTTCGGAGACCACGCTTTTCAGATGTCCGTCTCCTCCACCAAGTCCATGCACGCCCATTGCCTGGGTGCCGCCAGTGCACTTGAAATGATTGCCTGTATAATGGCGATCCAAGAAGGTGTCATACCGCCCACCGCCAACTATCGTGAGCCTGACCCGCAGTGCGATCTCGATGTCACGCCCAATGTCCCGCGTGAGCGCAAGGTGCGCGTAGCGATGAGCAATGCGTTCGCTATGGGAGGCACCAACGCCGTCCTGGCATTCAGACAGGTGTGAAGGGGCGGACGATGTGGCCGTGAATGGTTCCAGCCGCAACCGCGAGGGCCGCTGGAGAGAAGCTAACTGGGGTGCTGTTACTAATGCAGGTCAATTCGCACCAATGGTTAGCCCACAACGGCTCGCCGGGGATTGCTCACAAGGCGGGGCGAGGAAAATATGGTTGCGTTCCGGAGTTATGATCATCCAAAAAACCGGCTGGAAAGAGCGCCCGCTCCGGGTCTCGGAGCGGCTCTTCAACTACACCTGCTGTCGATTCCGCTTGCCGGCCGGGCTGGTCACTGCCACTTTCAATCCACTGCTGTCGGACGACCCTCTGGACCACGCAAACGCCGCGTTGTCGACCGATTCCTGCCGGGACTTCTCTTCTGCGCCATGCGATGTTGAGCGTCGAGAAGAGGAGCTTATCTGAACCTCGTTCAAGCCGGGCGTCAGAGGACTAACAACTTCATCGATGAACGCGATCTGAGAACAGACAATGACACGCACTCAAAAAGAAAAGATGCTGGCGGGCGAGATGTACAACCCGGCGGACGAGGAGATTCAGACGGACCTGTTGGCCACGGGAGCTTGGCTGAAGAGATATAATGATACTCTGGGAAGTACGGCCGAGCATTGGAACGCACTTCTTCTGGAGCGACTAGGAGAGGTCGGAACTGGAGCCGTCATTCGTCCGCCATTTCATTGCGACTACGGCTTTAACATCAGGCTTGGTGCCTACGTTTACATCAATTTCAACTGCGTGATCCTTGACGTAGCAGAAGTGACGATCGGTGCTGGGACGGCAGTCGGGCCGGCTGTGCAGATTTACACCGCCGACCACCCGCATGATCCCGAGCAGCGGCAGGCTGGTCTGCAGCTAGGTCGGCCTGTCCGGATTGGTAAAGATGTCTGGATTGGTGGTGGAGCAATTATTCTCCCAGGGGTGACGATCGGCGACAACGCCGTCATCGGCGCCGGAAGCGTAGTCACCCGCGATATACCCGCGGGGGAAAAGGCCATGGGAAATCCGGCTCGGTTGAAGCGCTGAGGCAAGCCGCTGAGAACGCCATAGTCAAGGCGGTGCTTGTGAACCAAAACTCCCACTTGCCACCAAGCCGATGCGGGGTGGTTGATGCTTAAATCTTGGATATCAGACCGGCCAACGGCAACCACGACGGCTTTCTGACGGATGCACATATGTGGGCTTTGCACGTCTCGTCGAACCAGTGGAAACTGAACTCAGTTGAGAAGGCGAGGTGTTTCGCGATCAATTCAATGAAGGGTTGATGCGACATCTCCACCTGCATTGAGCGGGTCTCGGTACAATGGGGCAAGCTGCATCCATGATTTGGATGTGCGCAATCACAACAATCGATTTTAAACATCTTACCGGATGCGATTAGAAGGTTCCGCAAATGGGTCGCGGTACAAAACCTCGTGGCACCTGCGTCCTTTGGCACACTACAACGGAGACAGATAAATGTGTGGGATTGTCGGGATCGTAGGGCGGCACTCGGTGTCGCAGCGACTGCTCGAAGCGCTAAAGCGTCTGGAGTACCGCGGATACGACTCCGCTGGAATTGCGACGATCTCCGGAGGCAGGTTGGAGCGCTGCCGCGCGCAGGGTAAGCTCGTCAATCTTGAAATGAGGCTGGAGCAACAGCCACTGAACGGAATGATCGGCATTGGCCACACCCGCTGGGCTACTCATGGGGCTCCGACTGAACGCAACGCTCATCCACATATCGTCGACGGTATTGCCGTCGTTCATAACGGTATCATCGAAAATTTCGCGGAGCTGAAGGCCGAACTGGAAGCGACTGGTGCGGATTTCGAGACGAGCACCGATAGCGAGGTCGTCGCGCATCTCCTCGCAAAATCCCGTCGCGGCGGTATGAGCGGCCGAGAGGCCATGCACGCGATGCTAAAGCGGCTGAAGGGAGCCTTCAGCCTTGCAATTCTTTTCCAGGATGAGCCAGCCACCATTATGGCGGCGCGCAATGGACCTCCGCTGGTGATTGGTCATGGCGACGGGGAAATGTTTCTAGGCTCCGACCCTATCACGCTTGCTCCCTTAACCAACGAAGTTACCTACCTGGTTGACGGCGACTGGGCCGTGATCGAGAAAACAGACTTCAGGATCTTCGATAGTGAGGGCAATGTCGTCGCACGGCCTCGACACACCTCGATGGCCTCTGTCGACCGAGTGACCAAGGGCGACTATGACCACTTCATGCAGAAGGAAATCTACGAACAGCCCGAGGTCATAGCCGGTGCTCTCGCCCGCCACATCGATATAGCCAGCAATCGGGCAGTTCAAGTATCAACGGAACTGAATTTTGCAAACGTCAGTAGCCTCGTGATCTCCGCATGCGGCACTGCCTATTTGGCAGGCCTGATCGGCAAGTACTGGTTCGAACGCTACGCACGCCTTTCAGTGGAAATCGATGTCGCTTCAGAGTTCCGCTATCGCGATATCCCCCTGTCGCCACATGCGGCGGCGCTTTTTATCTCGCAGTCCGGTGAAACCGCCGACACGCTAGCATCAATGCGATATTGCAAGGCACAAGGGCTGAAGGTCGGCGCCGTCGTCAATACAAGCGAATCGACCATTGCCCGAGAAGCCGATGTCATCTTCCCGATCCTCGCAGGTCCTGAAATCGGGGTCGCCTCGACCAAGGCATTCACTTGCCAGCTCGCAGTTCTCGCTGCTCTCGCCATCGGTGCAGGCAAGGCGCGAGGTACTATAACCGAGGACGAGGAGCGACAACTGGTCATGAGCTTGATTGAAATGCCGCGCATCATGAGGCGGGTGCTGCGGAACATTCGGCCAAAGATCGAACTCCTGTCGAAGGAACTTTCGGGATACTCTCATGCGCTCTTTCTTGGCCGCGGCACCAGTTTCCCTTTGGCGATGGAAGGCGCGCTGAAGCTCAAGGAAATTTCCTATATCCACGCTGAAGGCTATGCCGCCGGTGAACTGAAACACGGCCCGATCGCGCTCGTCGATAAAAACATGCCCGTCATCATTATCGCGCCACATGATCGATTCTTCGACAAGACCGTCTCCAACATGCAGGAGGTGGCCGCACGCGGCGGCCGCGTCATTCTTCTCACCGATGAGAGCGGAGCTGCGCGTTCCAAACTCGATACCATTCACACGGTCGTGCTGCCGGATGTCGAGGAAATAATCGCGCCCATCATCTTCTCTCTACCTCTACAGTTGCTTGCCTACTACGTGGCGGTCACCAAAGGAACCGATGTCGACCAGCCGCGCAATCTCGCGAAATCGGTCACCGTCGAATAAATTGCATAGCTCCCGTAGCTAGCACGATTTCGGACAAATACCGAAACCTTCTCATTGGAATTTAGAATAAGTGAGGTCGTATGAATGAAATTTCGCTCGTGGATGTCTTTGGGCGAGTTGGCCAGGAAGTTGGAAGATCCGAATGGATCATGATCGATCAATCAACAGTCGATCTATTCGCGGATGCAACGCATGACCATCAGTTCATTCACGTGAATCCGGAACGCGCTGCGGTGGAAAGCCCATTTGGCGGCACGATCGCTCATGGTTTCCTGACTCTTTCACTTTTGTCGGTGATGAATTTCAGCGGGATGCCAAAAATTCGCGAGCAGACAATGGGCCTCAACTACGGCTTCGACAACGTGCGCTTCATGTCGCCCGTTAAGACTGGGAGTCGCGTACGCGGCCGCTTCGTATTGTCCGACTGCCGTTTTCGGGGCTCAAGCATGCTGGTGACGACCTACGAGGTGACGGTCGAGATCGAAAACGAGAACCGGCCCGCACTCACTGCCAATTGGATCACGATTGTTCAGTTTGATCCAAAAGATCGGCCAAAGACGTCTCATAGTTGATCCTAGTTATAGGTATTATCCATCGATGTTGTTAACCAACGAAGGCAAACGATCTGACGGGGGATGCCAATGCCGCTCGGGTTTGCATCCGCAGGCGGCACCGGGGCGAAATCAGTCGCCAAGGCGCAAACGGCTCTTTACCTCGACGACAGGCTGTCTGAGCCTTGAGAAGCGGCAATTACACCGTCTTGGCTGCAGACAACTAACCCGTCCACCACCACACCTGACTTCTGTTCTCAATACACCGCCGAAAGGTTGCGCGGCATCTGCCGGCTAATGGACATTCATGGCACCATCCAATGAACACTCATCCGGCCACCGGAACAACTTCGACCTGTTAAGGCTCTTTGCCGCCTGCCAAGTGATGTTCAGCCACGCGTGGAATTGGCTTCACCTGGGCGATTCTTTGAACGGCACAACGGCCTTCAATCTGTTGTTTTCGACGCCGGGTGTTGCGATCTTCTTTGTAATCAGCGGCTTTCTAGTAACAGATTCTTACATCCGCTCATCGTCGGCGGCCTCTTTTTTCGTCAAGCGGTCGCTCCGAATCTTTCCTGCACTGTTCGTCAACATCGCCGTGATGGAACTTGCCCTGTTTGTGACGGGGGGATTAAATGTCACTGGCATCTTGCAGTATCTGTCTTACTTCACGGTCTACATCCTGACCGCTGCACGAATCTGGGCCGTCTACTTCACCTACGAGCCCTACACGATGAGCGGCTTTTACGGCGTCTCGGACCCAAGTGGAGTGCTGTGGACGCTGACGGTGGAGCTGACATTCTACCTCACCCTGCCAACGCTGTTGGAATTTTGGCGGCGATGGAAACGAGCAGGGGCGCTAGTCGTTGCCGTCGCCGCTCTCGGGTCTTGGGTCATGGCGCAGCACTTCAACATAACTGATAGGTACAATCCGTTCCTGTCGGTGACAGTGGGCCCGACTTTCTGGATTTTTTCGATGGGAGTTCTTGCACGGCTTTACTGGCATCGCGTAAGCAGGATCTTTGAGGGGAAGCTCTTGTGGTGGCTGGCAATTCATTTCACGATAACGTGGTGGGTAGCAGGGACGTCCGCTGCATTCATCTCTATCAACAATGCGGCGCCTGTCGATGCATTCCGAATCGCTATTCTTGCCGGTCTAGTCCTGTCGGCAGCGTACTCATTTCCGCGCCCTAACCTTTTGCGCGGGCAGGATCTCTCTTACGGGATCTACCTCTACCATATGCTAGTCATGCACACGCTGATCGGCATCGGATGGGTCGGCCACTGGTGGCTTTGGATCGTCGAGCCGGTCGGGACCGTGGCATTAGCCGCTCTATCATGGGCGCTGATTGAAAAGCCGGCCATGAAGCTTCGCACATCGCTAGTCGCCAGAAGGCTTTCGGTCGCTTAAACGGAAAGCTCCCGTAAAAGATCGGAACTCAATCGAAGCTGCCACATTGGACGCGCCCAAATCGGGAAAATCGTTGTTCGTCCATGTGATTGGGTTTTGACTGTCATTCGACTGTTCCTTCGTACCTATTTCCGGGTCGGGCTATTTCCACTGAGTTGGTCATAAGGGAATATTGGCCCCTCCGTGAGGGCCAACCAATATCATTCGATGGGTCCAATATTCTGAGCGCCGAGAGCTAAACAACCACCGCGGAACTCCGGCTGAACGGTCGCGGCAGGTCCGTCGCGGTTTTACCCGGCGCTAGCCGGCCGCGGGTTCTTGATCACGGCGATTGCCGAGTAAAGCTTCAACGGATCCGAGCATACATTTGCGATCAGAATCGTGGTATACCAACATACCGTATTATGACATACGAAACCTGAGCCGCGCGGCGGCAAGAGGCGGCTTTCAAAACTCGTAGAGTAATAAAAGGGGAGCTAAAGCTATGGAAATTGAGCAGCGTACGATCGACTTTATACCTGAGGCAGAACGATACGGAAAAGAACGTGATCTGTTTCCGGTCTGGTTTGGGGCAAATGTCAACTTGACCTCGCTTGTAACAGGAGCGCTTCTGGTCAGCATGGGCTTGAACCTGTTCTGGGCCGTCATTTCGATTGTTGTCGTCGTTTCAATCGGTACAATCCTTGTAGCATCCCATTCCGTGCAGGGTCCCCGGCTTGGCATCCCTCAGATGATCCAGTCTCGAGCGCAGTTCGGGGTGCTTGGTGCGATCTTCCCAATGCTTTTCGTGATGTTCATCTATTTTGGCTTCAGCGTCAGCAACACTCTGCTCGCCGCCCAGACTGTGAACGGAGTTGTAGCGGTGGCGATGTCACGTTGTTTGATCAACGGCCGAAAAGTCGCTTGTCGGTAAACTCAGGCAATTGCAGCGGTCACGGCTTTCCACTGCGCCATGGCGCGGATCCGATGAATATCGGTGGCTAGGGCTGAGTGTCTCTGGTGCGGCGCGACGAAAAGATTTCGGACTGCTGAAAAGACCGAGATGAAACGTTGCAAACCTCCGACGGATCGAAAGCCCTGCATCATCCGCTCTCGTTTTCGAAGCGGCACGTGAGAATTCTCTGCGCGATTGTTAAGGCCCTTGTGCGATCGATGTTCGAC
>Ga0102590_1001426_pt1 | contig 36580 bp, 31 predicted proteins | sample AraplaMF_Col_mMF_FD_76859 | JGI IMG/M metagenome (GOLD analysis project Ga0102590, IMG submission 76859) | Arabidopsis root microbial communities from the University of North Carolina, USA - plate scrape MF_Col_mMF | ecosystem: Host-associated > Plants > Roots > Endosphere | place: USA... | reverse complement strand
GGTGTACAAGGGCCCACCGCCGGACCGGTCCGGGCGCCTCCCCGGACCGGGTATCGCTGCCTGATGATCGTCCTGCGGGCTCCCGGAGCGTGGGATCAAGGCTCCGGTGTGTCGGCGATCGGTGCCGGACGGGCTCGCCGACCGGACGAAGGCGTTCCTGTCCGAGCGGCACGCCTGTGTGTGTCAGACGGGCAGTGCGGCGAGCCAGTCGGTCAGGAGCCGGTTGACCTCCGCGGCGCGTTCCTGCTGGATCCAGTGCCCGCAGTCGTCGAGGAGATGGGAGTCGACAAGGCCGGGCAGCGTGACCGGGTAAGCCTTGATCGCGTCAGCCAGCCATGTCGTCGAGGCGTCCAGGCCGCCGCCGATGAACAGGGACGGCTGGGTGATGGGGGCGCCGTCGAAATCGGCTAGATCCTCCCAGTCGCGGTCCATGTTGCGGTAGCGGTCGAGCGCTCCGGTCATGCCGGTGCGTTCGAACTCCCCGGCGTAGACGTCGAGCTCCTCGTCGCTGAGCCAGGCGGGCTGCCGGCCGACGGGGAACCGGTCGCGCAGCGTGCCGCCCTTCCTCCCGACGAAGTGCGGGTCGGGGGCGCCGGGCGCGGGCATGGTGTCGGCGGAAAGGGCCGCGTAGAAGCCCGCGAGCCAGCCGCGTACATCGGGCTCCATCTCGGCCTCGGCGCGGCCCGGCTCCTGGAAGTACGAGACGTAGAACTCCTCGTCGCCCCCCATCCGGGCGAACAGCTCGCTTGGGCGAGGTCCACCGCGCGGGGTGTAGGGGACGCTCAGCAGTCCCACTGCGCGGAAGACCTCGGGCCGCAGGAGCGCCGAGTTCGCGGCGATGGTGGCGCCCCAGTCGTGGCCGATGACCACGGCGGACTCCTCGCCCAGGGCGTGCACTACGGCGACGTTGTCCTCCACCAGGTCGAGCATCCGGTACGCGTCGGTCGCGGTCGGCTTGGAGGAGCGGCCGTAGCCGCGTACATCGATGGCGACCGCGCGGTATCCCGCGGCGGCGAGCACCGGCAGCTGGTGGCGCCAGGAGTACCAGGACTCCGGGAAACCGTGGACGAGCAGGACCAGCGGCCCGGTGCCCTGCTCCACGAGGTGGATCCGGCCTCCCGGCGAGGGGATCAGCCGGTGTGCGGTCTCCGCGACGTGCCGCGACATGTGACTCCTTCAGGTCCGTCTGTCTGCTGGGTGCCCGGACGGTCCGACGTGCGGCCGATCCGGGGGCTCGACACCGATCATGCGGAGGTCGCCGCGCCGACGACGAGTGCGTTTGCCGATTCGGCAAGCGAGTCCCCTGGGTGGTGGACCCGCAGGGCGGGGTGTCCGCTTCGGGGCGCGGCGGCCGTGAAGCCGCTGCCGTTCCGCGCTACATCGTTTTCCGTCGCAACCGGTTGCCGGTCGGGCCTCGACTCCTGCTGGTCACTGTCCGCTCATCGGGAGATCGGCATCCCTTCATGACTTGGCTGGGCCTTTCAGTCCTGGACAGACACCTGATCTTCGTTCGTCATCCTGCGGCTGCCCAGCTTGCAGCGCTTCTGACTAGCGTCGTTCCTGTTTGAACTATCAACCCGGGAAGGGCCCCTATGTCCATTCACGGTGACACTCCGTCCCAGGAGTCGACCGGACACAGCCGTCGAGGTTTTCTGCGCAACGCGGCATTGGCCGGTGCGGGAGCGGCAACGGTGGGAACCGGCGCGTCCGTTCTCGGCGGAACCCCCGCGTTCGCCGCCGACGCCGCCAAGAGCGGCAAGACCGGGACGTGGAGACCGGATCCGACCGCCCTCCAGTTCACCCTCGCGGTCATGCCTGACACCCAGTTCCTGTACTGGGGGAGCCAGGACAGCGTCAACCGGACGCCACAGGAGGAGTCGTTCCGCTACATCATCGACAACAGCGGGAAGCCCGACAACAACATCGTGTTCATGGCGCACCTCGGTGACATGACCCAGGACGCCGACCCGTTGTCGTTCAAGCAGGTCGACAAGGCCTTCGCCCTTCTGGACGCGCACGGTGCCGCGTACAGCGTGCTGGCCGGCAACCACGACGTCAGCGGCGACGACAGCCGTGGTGACACGCCGTACCTGCAGACCATGGGTCCGCAGCGCTTCAAGCGTTCCAAGACGTTCGCCGGGTCCGACCCGACCGGCTACAACACCGCGCACATCTTCCAGGCGGCCGGGCACTCGTGGCTGGTGCTGGCCATGGACTGGCGGACCACCGACCAGGGCTTCGCGTGGGCGAACGACGTCATCAAGGCCCACCCGAAGATGCCGGTGATCCTCACGACGCACGACCTCGTCTACTCGAACTACGATGACAACGTTTTCCCGTACGAGTCCGGCGACCCGGAGAACAACGCCGTGCTCTCCGGCTACGGTGAGACGGTCTGGGACAAGCTGATCAACGACAATGACCAGATCTTCCTGACCCTCAACGGTCACTACTGGCCGCCCGCGCGTACGACCAAGAAGAACGCCGCCGGCAACGACGTCCACATGCACATCACGAACTACCAGAACCGGTACTTCGGTGGTGGCGGCATGATCCGGCTGTACCACTTCGACCTCACCCGGAACACGATCGACGTCGAGACGATCAACCCGTGGATCCTGGCGCAGGACCCCGAGTCCCGCACCGAGCTGGCCGCCGAGCACGCCCGTATCACCGGCCCGGTCGACAACTTCTCGATGCCGATCGACTTCGAGAAGCGGTTCTCGAGCTTCATCCCGGTGCCGGTCCGGCCTGCTCGTCCGGCCGCCCGGGAGCTGGTCAAGGGCACGATGGCGTACTGGCGTTTCGACGGGCAGGGCGCTCCCGGCACCGCGCTCACCGCGGGCCAGACGATCCACGACCTGTCCGGCAAGGGCAACGACCTGACGGTGGTGACCCTGCCGGGCACGGCCGCCGACGCGCTGACCTGGTCCGCCGACCACCACCCCGACCAGCCGGCCCACGCCAGCCTGAAGTTCGTCGGTGGACGCAACCCGCTCCACGGCACGTACCTGACCACCGGCGCGAAGGCTCCGCTGAACGCCGAGACGTTCAAGTCCGGGTACACCATCGAGACGTTCGTGATGATGCCGCTGGACTGGGACGCGGGCAACAACGGCTGGGCGGCGATACTCAGCCGCCGTGGTTCGGCCGGCGACGCTGGCAAGCACGGCAAGAACACCGACCCGAACGAGCCCCTGGTCCAGTTCGCCATCTCGAACAACGGGCGTGAGCCGCAGTTCAACCACTACCCGCTGAACGACACCTACCCGACGACCAACTGGGGTCACGGCCTGGTCGAGCTCAAGTGGTGGCACCTCGCCGTCGTCAACGACGGCCGCTACACGAAGCTGTACGTCGAGGGCGCCCCGGTCGTCGACAACCCGAACCGCGAGTCGATCGGCCTCACCTCGCTCGGACTGCCCTGGCTGGTGGGCGGCCACGAGAGCGCGGGCGCCGTCGACATCGTCTTCCACGGCAACGTCGGTGACATCCGCATCGTCAACCGCGCCCTCTCCACGAAGGAGTTCCTGACCCACAAGTAAGGCGGTCCGTCCCGTCCCCGGCGCACCGCCGGGGACGGGACGCTCGCCAGGAGGGTCACGGTCCCGGTGAGGGCCCGACGACGGAGCCGTTGCCTTGCCCGGCTCGGGGGCAGCGGCTCCGTGCCGTCGGTGAGCGCGAACGGCGGTGCGTCCGCCCGGTCGTTCCCCCGGCTAGAAGTTGATCATGTGGCCGGCCAGGCCGTGCACCGCCTCCTTGACCGCTTCGCCGAGGGTCGGATGGGCGTGGACGTTACGGGCCACCTCGTGCACGGTCAGATCCCACTGCTGGGCCAGAGTCAGTTCGGGCAGCAGTTCGGTGACGTCCGGGCCGATGAGGTGGCCGCCGATCAGTTCACCGTACTTGGCGTCGCTGATCAGCTTGACGAAGCCGGTCGGGTCGCCCAGGCCGTGCGCCTTGCCATTGGCGCTGAAGGGGAACTTGGCGACCTTCACGTCGTAACCCTGCTCGCGGGCCTGGGCCTCGGTGTAGCCGAAGCTGGCGATCTGCGGCTGGCAGTAGGTGGCGCGCGGGATCATCACATAGCTCAGCTCCATGGTCTCCGCGTCCGCGATGGTCTCGGCCGCGACCACGCCCATGGCCTCGGCGGCGTGCGCGAGCATGAGCTTGGCGGTGACGTCTCCGATGGCGAAGATGTGGGGGACGGACGTCCGGCAGCGGCCGTCGACGTCGATCGCTCCACGCTCGGTGACCCGCACGCCGGTGTTCTCCAGGCCGTAGCCGGTGAGGTTGGGCGCGAAGCCGATCGCCTGAAGCACCTTGTCGGCCTCCAGGACCTGCTGGGAGCCGTCCTTGGCGGTGACCGTGACGCGCACCTGCGGACCGGACTCGTCGATGGCGTCGACGCGGGTGGAGGGGAGCACATCGATGCCCAGCTTGCGGTACTGGCGCGCCAGTTCGGCGGAGACCTCGACGTCCTCCAGCGGCGCGATCCGGTCCAGGAACTCGACCACGGTCACCTTCACACCGTAGTTGTGCAGGACGTAGGCGAACTCGATGCCGATGGCACCGGCCCCCGCGATGACGATGGACCGCGGCAGGTCCTCGGCGAGGATCTGCTCCTCGTATGTCACCACACGTTCGCTGCGTCGAGTACCGGGCAGCAACTTGGGCGTGGCTCCCGTCGCGATGATGCAGTGGTCGAAGCGGACGGTGCGGGAAGAGCCGTCGTTGCCCGCCACCTGGAGGGTGTGCGGGTCGAGGAAGGTGCCACGGCCGTCGATCTCCGTGATCTGGTTCTTCTTCATCAGGTAGTGCACCCCCTTGATCCGCCCGTCGGCGACCCGGCGGCTGCGCCGGTACGCCTCGCCGTAGTCGAACGAGACCTGGCCGTCGACCCTGATGCCGAACGTCTTCGCCTCGTGGGTGAAGACGTGTGCCAGTTCGGCGTTGCGGAGCAAGGCCTTCGAGGGGATGCAGCCCACGTTCAGGCAGACGCCGCCCCAGTACTTCTCCTCGACGACGGCGACGCGTTTGCCCAGTTGGGCAGCGCGGATCGCGGCCACGTATCCACCGACGCCCGCACCGAGTACAACGACGTCGAAGTGCTCGTCCCGCACGTTCATAAGGGTTCCTTCCCGTATCTGCCCTTGTGGGTGCACAGCGGATTCTTTCGCACCGTCGCAGCCTCCGCCGCCTCGGCACCCGGCGCACCGGCGTGGCGGGGGCGAGGCGTTTGTGCGGTGGCGGCCCGTCGGACCATCGCGCGCGACGGAGGGGCGCGCCCAACGGCGGATGAGGAACGGTCCTGGGCGACCTGGAGAGGGGCCCCTTCGGTGTCGGCAAGGCCCGTTCGTCGGTACGTGTCCGATGCGTGGTCGCTGATTGACGGAACGTCAGTTTCCGGTCAATTTCCAGTCGCCGCCGACAGGTTTGAGTGCTGCTCACAGCCGCAACCATGACCTTTTCTGCGGTCTGGTCCAATGCCGCTCGCTGATGGCATGAACGGGACATCTACGCGGGAAGAATCTTTGACATGGACACTTCCCTTGGGTGGTTGCCTGTTGTACCAAATGAGGGCCAGCTTTCCCGCTCAGGGAGGTCATGTGAGACGCATCAAGTCGCTTTCGGCCCTTGCCACGCTGAGCCTCGCGCTGATGTTCAGCCTGGTGATGACCGGTCCGGCAGAAGCCGCCGGACCCGCGTACGTTGCGCTGGGGGACTCGTACTCAGCAGGCAACGGCGCCGGAAACTACGACAGTTCGAGCGGTAACTGCCACCGCAGCTTCAGCGCCTACCCCTATCTGTGGAAGAACGCCCACGCCCCCTCCTCGTTCGCCGACACCTCCTGCTCCGGTGCGGTCACCACCGATGTGACGAACGGCCAGCTCGGCCCCCTGAACTCCGCCACCGGACTCGTCTCCCTCACCATCGGCGGCAATGACGCGGGCTTCTCCGATGTCATGACCACCTGCGTGGCCGGTTCGGACACCGACTGCGTCAACCGGGTCAGCCAGGCCGAGAGCTACGCCCAGAACACGCTCCCCGCCCGTCTGGACGCCACCTACAACGCGATCCGCGCCAAAGCACCCAACGCCAAGGTGGTCGTCCTCGGCTACCCGCGCATGTACACCCTGAACGTCTTCTGCGTCGGCCTCAGTGACACCAAGCACCGCAAGATCGACGAGGCCGCGGACGTCCTCGACAACGTCATCGCCGCCAGGGCGGCCGCCCACGGCTTCGTCTTCGGCGACGTGCGCGGGGCATTCACCGGCCACGAGCTCTGCTCCGGGAACGGCTGGCTGCACTCCCTGGTCGTCTCGCCGAGCTGGGAGTCCTACCACCCCACCGCCACCGGTCACTCGAGCGGCTACTACCCGGTCTTCAACGCCAACAGTTGATCCGTCTCACATGACAGGCCTCTGTCCGCCAGGTGAGGCGGGCAGAGGCCGTGGCGCAGATCCACCAGATGCCGCCCCGACACGGTTGATGCGGCGTGACTCCGCCACTCGGCTCGACCTCGGACCCGGGCCCCACGTTCCCGGCTTGACGGTTCCCTCCTGAAAATCGTGCCGCGTCAGTCGATGGCCGAGCGTCTCTTTCGCGGTGCGGACGTGGAGTTCGAACTCGCAGTCATCTCGGGGTGGTTCGATTCGAGCTTGCGGATGGTCCGGTTGAGGACATCGCGCACGGATGGAGTCGAAGGTGGAGCCGGCCTTGGCGGCACGGGCGCTCAGCCGCAGGGCCCACGTGATTCCCGGCCGGGCATGAGGAGGACCGCCGGCCCGAATGCCGGACGGTGTCCGGTGGCGCATCGGGAACGCCCGGCCGCCCGCCTGCCAGGTGTGCCGAAGGTAATTCGGTCTCGCGACGTTCACACCCCGGACACCGGCGACGACCTGCGCGGATGCCGGCCGGTGGGATCCTCTGCCGTGGGCCGGCGAATGGGCTCTCGAGCGCGCACAGTGCGCATGATCCCGCCGTTCCGGCACCCCGTCCGAATCGGCTCGAGCAACGGCGAGGAATCGATGACCCCGAGCGACGCTGACCGCGCTGAACAGGCCGTCGCCGAACGCGACGCCGAGACCGCGGCCGAGGTCAAACCTCTTCTCGACGCCCCGCAGACGGCCGCGGCGGGGGTGGCGATGTGGATCTTCGTCGTCGGCCCGCCGATCTGCCTGATCGCCGTGGTGCCGTTCGTGTGGGGCTGGGGCCTGTCCGCGCTGGACATCGGCATGGCGGTGGTTGCCTACCTCGTCTCCGGCTTCGGCCTCACGGTCGGTTATCACCGTCTCTTCACGCATCGCTCGTTCAAGGCACGGCGAGGACTGCGGATCGCCCTGGCCGTCGCCGGTTCGCTGGGCGTCGAAGGTTCGCCGGTCCAGTGGGTGGCCAACCACCGCCGCCACCACGCCTTCTCCGACCGGGAGGGCGACCCGCACTCGCCCTGGCGCTACGGGACCGACACCCGCGCGCTGCTCAAGGGGCTTCTGCACGCGCACATCGGGTGGATGCTGAAGCGCGAGCTGAGCAATCGCGCCAGGTTCGCGCCCGACATCGCCGCCGATCCCGACCTGCGGCTCGTCGGTCGGCTCTTCGGGCCGCTGACCGTCTTCTCACTGCTGTTCCCGGCGCTGGTCGGCGGGCTTGTCACCGGCACCTGGACCGGTGCGCTGACCGGGTTCTTCTGGGCCGGCGTGATCCGGATGGCGCTGCTGCACCACGTCACGTGGTCGGTGAACTCGGTCTGCCATGTCGCGGGCAAGCGCCCGTTCCTCAGCCGGGACAAGGCCACCAACTTCTGGCCGCTCGCGCTGCTGTCCTTCGGCGAGAGCTGGCACAACTCACATCACGCCGACCCCACGGGCGCGCGCCACGGCGTCCTGCCGGGCCAGCTCGACCCGTCGGCACGCCTCATCTGGGTATTCGAGAAGCTGCGCTGGGTCCACGACGTGCGCTGGCCGAGCGCGGACCGTATCGGCGCCCGACTGCTTCCCGAAGCGGCCGACCCGCGCCGGCCCGCGGTCTGACATCCCTGCGGGCGGCAGGGGCGGCACTCGACGACCCGTAGGGGCTTCCGCTCTCGGGGGGATTCGGATGGACCGACCCCATCGGTTTGCCCACGATGGGGCGGTCCCTGCCCCGTTGGGTGGTGTGAAGCCGGCCCTCCGCGCCTGCACGGTACTCAGGCTCGGCAGTCACCGCTGAACACTGAGATCAGGATTCTCTTCGGTGGGCCATTGCCCACGCGGACGTCGAGCGGGAGGCAGAAGCGGCCGTCGCCGTGGACGAAGAAGCCGCCGACATAGACCGTGTCCGCGTCCGGGCACGCGCTGAAGGTCACCTCAGCGGTGGGCGAGTAGCCCTCTTCCTGGCCATAGCCCAAGCCGACGCGCTGCCGCGCCTCGGGCGCCACAGAGACCGTCACCACCGAGCCTCGCTCGAGCTCAGCGCCGATCTTGTAGTGCCAGCCGCCCGCCGTACGTCCTCCGAAGTCCGTCGGTCGGCCATCCTTCCATCCCTTGAGGCCGGGCCACCGCAAGGGCCCCACGGCGACATCGGCCCTGTCGAGTGGCGGTCGCGAAGGGAGTCGGCCATAGGCCTCTCCCGCACCGCACCGAACGAGACGGGAGGGGGCGGCGGTGCTCGCGGGCAGACGCGAATGGGCAGGCACCTGAGCATCGGGCCCCTGGCTGCTGGGGGAGCCGGACTCCGGTGCCCCGCCGGAGATACAGCCCCCCGACAACGCAACTGCCAGCGCCACCAATGCCGATACTCGCGCTGTCCTGACCATGATGAGCTTCCCCCCCAAGGACACGTCGAGTACCGGCAGTCCGCCGTCGAATGAGGTTCGCCCGGGCTCTACCGCGCCGGCGACCGACCGGTTCGGTGATGCCCCCGGGGCGGGCGGCGGAGGTACTCAAGGCCAGCTACAGGTATGCCTGTGCCACTGTCAAGCCCGGTGGAGGCGGGTCTGACTGCGCGGGCGGTGTGTCCGTGGGGCACGCCGACGACGCCGATCAGGGATCGGCTCGATGTGCGGTCCGCCGCCGAGCACTCGAGCCCGGGTCCGGCGCCGTGGTCGGCTGACGTCGACCTTCCACCGCCTTCAGGCGGCGGCAGCGGAAGTCGTGAACCCCTCAGCGGGGCCAGTACGTGCTGCGCCATGCCATGGCGGAGGGCCGAGGAAGGCCGGGCCGGCAGATGGTGCGTCTGCGGTCCGCCCACAGGTCGTGTGAGGCCTTCGCGCCGGGCGGTGGTGTGGTTGCCGCCGCGGCGCGGGCTCGGACGACCGCGAGTGCGGCGGCGAGCTCCTCGGGGGTGGGGTTGCCCCGTACGACTTTGATCGTCATGTCGTGTCCCTGGGGTGGGGTGGGGGTCAGAGGGGGATGTTGCCGTGTTTCTTGGGGGGCAGGGTTTCGCGTTTGGTGCGGAGTTGGCGCAGGCCGCGGGTGATGTGGCGGCGGGTGTCGGAGGGGGTGATGACGGCGTCGATGTAGCCGCGTTCGGCGGCGATGTAGGGGTTGAGGAGGGTGTCCTCGTATTCCTGGATGAGGCGGGTGCGGGTGGTGTCGGGGTCGTCGGCTTCGGCGATGGTGCGGCGGTGGAGGATGTTGACGGCGCCCTGGGCGCCCATGACGGCGATCTGGGCGGTGGGCCAGGCGAGGTTGAGGTCGGCGCCGAGGTGTTTGGAGCCCATGACGTCGTAGGCGCCGCCGAAGGCTTTGCGGGTGATGACGGTGATGAGGGGGACGGTGGCTTCGGCGTAGGCGTAGATGAGTTTGGCGCCGCGGCGGATGATGCCGGTGTGTTCCTGGTCGACGCCGGGGAGGAAGCCGGGGACGTCGACGAAGGTGATGACGGGGACGTTGAAGGCGTCGCAGGTGCGGACGAAGCGGGCGGCTTTTTCGGAGGCGTTGATGTCGAGGCAGCCGGCGTACTGCATGGGCTGGTTGGCGACGATGCCGACGGGGTGGCCTTCGACGCGGCCGAAGCCGGTGAGGATGTTCGGGGCGAACAGGGGCTGGGTCTCGAAGAATTCGGTGTCGTCCAGGATGTGTTCGATCACCGTGTGCATGTCGTAGGGCTGGTTGGCGCTGTCGGGGACGAGGGTGTCGAGTTCGCGGTCCTCGTCGGTGACGGTGAGGTCGGCTTCCTCGGTGTAGGCGGGGGGCTCGGAGAGGTTGTTGGAGGGCAGGTAGGACAGCAGTTGTTTGACGTAGTCGATGGCGTCCTTCTCGTCGCCGGCCATGTGGTGGGCGACGCCGGAGGCGGTGTTGTGGGTGCGGGCGCCGCCGAGTTCCTCGAAGCCGACGTCTTCGCCGGTGACGGTCTTGATGACGTCGGGGCCGGTGATGAACATGTGGGAGGTCTGGTCGACCATGACGGTGAAGTCGGTGATGGCGGGGGAGTAGACGGCGCCGCCTGCGCAGGGGCCGACGACGAGGCTGATCTGGGGGATGACGCCGGAGGCGTGGGTGTTGCGGCGGAAGATCTCGCCGTAGGCGCCGAGGGAGGCGACGCCTTCCTGGATGCGGGCGCCGCCGGAGTCGTTGATGCCGATGACGGGGCAGCCGGTCTTGAGGGCGAAGTCCATGACTTTGACGATCTTCTGTCCGTAGACCTCGCCGAGGGCGCCGCCGAAGACGGTGAAGTCCTGGGAGAACACGGCGACGGGGCGGCCGTCGAGGGTGCCGTAGCCGGTGACGACGCCGTCTCCGTAGGGGCGGTTGTGTTCCAGGCCGAAGTTGGTGGAGCGGTGGCGGGCGAACTCGTCGAGTTCGACGAAGGAGTCCTCGTCCAGCAGCAGCAGGATCCGTTCACGGGCCGTCAGCTTGCCCTTGGCGTGCTGCTTCTCCACGGCACGCTCCGAGCCGGCATGCGTCGCCTCCTGCACACGGCGCTGCAGGTCCGCGAGCTTGCCCGCGGTCGTGTGAATGTCGATCTCTTCCGGCTCGGACATCGGGATGCGGCTCCCTGCCTGCTCAGTGGGGACGTGAGAGTGAGTGGTACGAGAATGCTCAGAAGAACGAACGGTTACTCATCCGTAGCGTAGTGGTGTGCCTACCGATCGGCAGTGCGGCGTTGACCACACCTAGGGTGGCTTGCATGATGCCCCGAGATGCCTCAGACGCGAACGACCGGTCGAGCGGCCCCTTCGGCGGCGGCAGCCGCTGGTCGGACCTGGAGCGCCCCCCTCTGAACGCCGACGCGCTGCGCCGGGCGCTGGTGCGGGAGGGCGCGCTGTGGACGCGGCTCGAGGTGGTGCAGCGCACCGGGTCCACCAACTCCGACCTCGTCGCACTCGCCGCGTCCGGCGAGGCCGCCGAGGGCACCGTGCTGGTCGCCGAGGAGCAGAACGCCGGGCGTGGGCGACTGGACCGCACCTGGACCGCCCCGCCCCGCTCCGGACTGTTCTTCTCCGTTCTGCTGAGGCCCGCCGAGGTGCCCGTCGCCCGCTGGGGCTGGCTGCCGCTGCTGGCCGGCGTGGCCGTGGCGACGGGGCTCGCGCGGGCCGCGGGCGTGGACACGGCACTCAAATGGCCCAACGACCTCCTGGTCACCGTGGGCGACGAGGAGCGCAAGACCGGCGGGATCCTCGCCGAGCGCGCCGGGGACGACGGCGTGGTCGTCGGCATCGGCATCAACGTCACGCTCCGTGAGAACGAGCTGCCGGTCCCCACGGCGGGCTCCCTGGTCCTCGCGGGCGCCCGCGGCACGGACCGGGACCCCCTGCTGCGTGCGGTGCTGCGCTCCCTCGAGGACCAGTACGGCCGGTGGCGCTCCGCGCTGGGCGACCCGGTGGCGAGCGGCCTCCAGGAGACCTACGCGGCCGGCTGCGCGACGCTGGGCCGGTTCGTACGGGCGGAACTGCCCGGCGACCGGTCCGTCACCGGAGAGGCCGTGGCGATCGACGGCGACGGCCGCCTCGTCCTGGCGACGGAGAACGGAATGCAGGAACCGGTGGGAGCGGGGGACATCGTGCACCTGCGCCCGGCCTGAGCACCGGTGGGTGCGAGGGCGGGCGGCGGCCGGGGCGGAGCCACCGGGGCGGCCGCCCGGGTGCCGTGTGGCCGACGGCGCCGCTGAGGAGTGAGCTACCGCACACCTGCCGTAGAGTTGACCGCGGTCGATACCTGACCGCGGCAGATCGGAAGGGCAGCACGCGTGACCGTCGACGACACGGGCTCGGGCACGGGCGTACACCCCGCCGCCGACGGTGAACCCGGGCGGGACGCACAGGCCGAGTCCGACGAGAACCCCCTGGCACTCCGGCTCGAGCAGCTGATTCTCGGGGCGGAGCGTCGTTATACCCCCTTCCAGGCGGCGCGCAGCGCCGGCGTGTCCATGGAACTCGCGTCCCGCTTCTGGCGGGCGATGGGCTTCGCGGACATAGGGCAGGCCAAGGCGCTCACCGAGGCCGATGTGCTGGCCCTGCGGCGGCTCGCCGGTCTGGTGGAGGCGGGCCTGCTGAGCGAGGCCATGGCGGTGCAGGTGGCCCGGTCGACCGGGCAGACCACCGCCCGCCTGGCCGAGTGGCAGATCGACTCCTTCCTCGAGGGCCTCACCGAGCCCCCCGAGCCCGGCATGACCCGTACCGAGGTGACCTACCCCCTGGTGGAGCTGCTCCTGCCGGAGCTGGAGGAGTTCCTTGTGTACGTGTGGCGGCGCCAGCTCGCCGCCGCGACCGGCCGGGTCGTCCAGGCCGGGGACGACGACGAGATGGTGGACCGGCGTCTTGCGGTCGGTTTCGCCGACCTCGTCGGCTTCACCCGCCTCACCCGCCGTATGGAGGAGGAGGAACTCGGCGAACTCGTCGAGGCGTTCGAGACGACCGCGGCCGACCTGGTCGCCGCGCACGGCGGGCGGCTCATCAAGACGCTGGGCGACGAGGTGCTGTACGCGGCGGACGACGCCGGCACCGCCGCGGAGATCGCCCTGCGCCTCATCGAGACGATGGCGAACGACGAGACCATGCCGGAACTGCGCGTGGGCATCGCCTTCGGCACGGTGACCACCCGGATGGGCGATGTGTTCGGTACGACGGTGAACCTGGCGAGCCGTCTCACCTCGATAGCCCCCCGGGACTCGGTCTTGGTCGACGGCGCCTTCGCGGAGGAGCTGATCCACACGGGCGAGGCGCCCGCCTCCGAGGCCGAGGCCACCGAGGCCGCGGCCGCCGCGGAGAAGGAGGGCGAGGAGCCGCCCACCTACCGCTTCGCGCTCCAGCCGATGTGGCAGCGCCCCGTGCGCGGCCTCGGCGTCATCGAGCCCTGGCTGCTGGCCCGGCGGGGCGGCTCGTCGTAGTCCCTGCGCGGGTGTCGGGCCGTGCGGCCCCGTCGGTGACCCGCGCGGCCCGGATCAGGGGCCGAGGATCGGCAGACCCCTGACGCACAGTCCGACGATCGGAACACACAGGCCGGGCGGGTCCTGCTCCGGTACCGGCACCTGCGTGGTGGCGGTCGCGGACGGGATGGGCACGGGGGCGGCCGGAGTCGTGTCCGTCGGGGGCCGGGTCGTACGGGACGGCGTCGGGGCCGACGGTGCTTCGGGGATGCCGGTGGCGGGGTCGGTGACCCGCGCGGCCGCCGAGGACGGCTGCGCGGAGGGGCCCGCGGATGTGCTCGTGGCCCCCATCGCCGTCGCTGACGAGACCGTGGTCGTGGTTTCCGTGCCGGTCGTCCCGGAGGGGTGCCTGCCGTCCGTGGCCGGCCCGGTCTCGACCGTGGCAGCCGTGTCGGTGGCCTCGATCCTTGGCTCGGCCTCCACGGTTCCGCCTCCTCCCGTGACCGACTCGGGCGCGAGCCGGACCAGGCTCAGGGCCCCGGCGGCGAGCGCGAACCCGCCGACGGCGAGGACCACCCGCCGCCGGCTCGGCTTGCGGTGCCGGCCGGCGGGACGGAACCGGTAGCGGCCCGCTTCGTCGGGAGTCGTCGTAGTGGCCTCGGTGGTGGTGGCTGTGTCGGTCGTCATGCTCATCCCTCCCCGGTATGGCCGCACGCCCCCCGATGCGCCCCAGCGGTGGGCAGATTATGTGGCGATTGGGGGTGGGTGATGCGGAGAGGGCCCGGATGTCACCCGAACGGGGAGGGGAGGCGATGATTGGGCCGCGCCGGGCGGGGTTCCGCGGTGGCTTTCGCCGGGCCGCTTCGACTGCGATGATCGGAGCCGTCGTAGTTAACCCGCGTTAACCGGGAGGGTGTCATGACGGAGCAGGGGGACGAACGGCGGTTCGGCGAGTACGTCGTCGTGCGGCGGCACGGGTATGTCGCGGAGCTGGCGCTCGACCGGCCGAAGGCGATGAACGCGGTGTCCACCGAGATGGCGCGTTCGATCGCGGCTGCGTGCGCCCGTCTAGCCGCCGACCGGGACGCCCGGGTGACGGTGCTGACGTCGACGCACGAGCGGGCGTTCTGCGTGGGCGCCGACCTCAAGGAGCGCAACTCCTTCACGGACGCCGACCTGGTCCGCCAGCGTCCGGTCGCACGCGGCGCCTACACCGGCGTCCTCGAACTGCCGATGCCGACGGTCGCCGCCGTGCACGGCTTCGCGCTGGGCGGCGGCTTCGAGCTGGCGCTGTCCTGCGATCTGATCGTGGCGGACACCACCGCGGTGGTCGGACTGCCCGAGGTGTCCGTCGGGGTGATCCCGGGCGGCGGCGGGACCCAGCTGCTGCCCCGCCGGGTGGGCGCGGCACGGGCCGCTGAGCTGATCTTCACGGCGCGGCGCCTGGAGGCGGCCGAGGCCCGCGACCTCGGTCTGGTCGACGAGCTCGTGGCGGAGGGCCGGGACCGGGAGGAGGCGCTTGCCTTCGCCGCCCGTATCGCGGCGAACTCCCCGGTGGGCCTGCGTGCCGCGAAGCGCGCCCTGCGCCTTGGGCACGGCCTCGACCTGCGGGCCGGGCTCGAGGTGGAGGACGCGGCGTGGCGGTCCGTGGCGTTCTCCGGAGACCGTGCCGAAGGGGTGGCCGCCTTCAACGAGAAGCGCAGCCCGCAGTGGCCGGGCGAGTAGCCGCCGGGCACCGGTGGCGCCCATGCCGATGAGCGGTCCGTGCGGGCACCCCCATCGCCCCACCGATGTCTCATATTGTCCTGATCGTCCCTAGCCTGGATGCGTGGCTGAGGACAGTCGGCTGACAGCCGTGGTGGCGCTGGCGCAGGGGATGGCGGCGGCGCACAACCCGCGGGAGTCCTGGCGGGCCGCCGCGCTCGGCGCGTGCCGGGCCCTCGCCGGGAGCTTCGCCGCGCTCTCCGTCTGGGAGCGTGAGCGCGGGCGGCTGCGCGTCCTTGTGAATGTGGGCGAGCGGGCGGTCGAGGAGGAGGAGTTCCCGGAGCAGGAGACCTATCCCGTGCACCAGTTCCCGGAGATCACGGAGTTCCTGCATGAGCGGTGGGCGGGCGGTGGTGGGCCGACCGCCTGGGTGGAGACCGCGCAGGGCCCGGCCGCGGGACACGCGGGCTACTGCCATCAGCGGGTCGCCGCCCTGCGCCGGCGCGGGCGCGGCTGCTGCGTCGTCGCTCCCGTGCTGCTGCACGGCCGCGCCTGGGGTGAGCTGTATGTCGCCCGCAAGGCCGGCGCTCCCGTCTTCGACGGCGCCGACGCGGACTTCGCCACCGTCCTCGCCTCGGTGGTCGCGGCCGGTATCGCGCAGACCGAGCGTCTGGAGGAGGTCCGCCGGCTCGCCTTCACCGACGCCCTCACCGGTCTCGCCAACCGTCGTGCCGTCGACGTCCGCCTCGAGGAGGCGATCGAGCGGTATCGCGAGGACGGGGTCGTGGTCTCGCTGGTCGTCTGCGATCTGAACGGCCTCAAGCGGGTCAACGACACCCGTGGGCACGCCGTCGGAGACCGGCTGCTGGAACGCTTCGGCTCGGTCCTGTCCCTGTGCGGCGCGATGCTGCCGGGTGCCCTCGTCGCCCGTCTCGGCGGCGACGAGTTCTGCCTCCTCGCGGTCGGCCCGACGGCCGACGAGGTGGTCCGGGTCGCGGACGAGGTGTGCCGCCGTGCCGCCCAGCTGGAGCTGGGGGACGGAGTCGCCTGCGGGGTCGCCTCGACCCAGGACCCGATCGGTACCGTCCGCTCGGCCCGCCGGCTCTTCCGGCTCGCGGACGCGGCCCAGTACCGCGCCAAGGCCGTGCGCGCGGCGAAACCCGTGGTCGCGGGGCGTGAGGGCGCGGACGACCCGGTCGTACGCCTGGCGGACGCGCCGCCGCCCGCCGGCGGCGAGCGCCGCCGGTTCCGCGGACGCCACTGAGAGTGCCGGACGGCGGTAAGGGGTCAACCGGCCATCCAGTAGTGACATCATAGAATTCACTGCGTACGCTCCTGAATATGGATATGCACACAGTGGTGGTCGGGACGGCCGGGGTCACCGTGTCCGACGTTCTCGCCGTGGCGCGCGCGGACGCCCGGATCGAGCTCTCCCAGGAGGCCGTGGCCGCCCTCACGGCGGCCCGCGGGATCGTGGACGCGCTGGCGGCGAAGCCGGAACCCGTGTACGGGGTCAGCACCGGGTTCGGTGCGCTGGCCACCCGGCACATCAGCGAGGAGCTGCGCGTACAGCTGCAGCGCAACATCGTCCGCTCGCACGCGGCCGGCATCGGGCCGCGGGTGGAGCGCGAGGTCGTGCGCGCCCTGATGTTCCTGCGGCTGAAGACCGTCTGCTCCGGGCACACCGGCGTCCGCCCCGAGGTGGCGCAGACCATGGCCGACGTGCTCAACGCCGGGATCACCCCGGTCGTGCACGAGTACGGCTCGCTCGGCTGCTCCGGCGACCTGGCCCCGCTGTCCCACTGTGCGCTGACGCTCCTGGGCGAGGGCGAGGCGGAGGGCCCCGACGGTGTGGTGCGGCCGGCCGCCGAACTCCTCGCCGAGCACGGCATCGCCCCCGTCGAACTGCACGAGAAGGAGGGCCTCGCCCTCCTCAACGGCACCGACGGCATGCTCGGCATGCTGATCATGGCGCTCGCGGACCTCGACAGGCTGTACAAGTCGGCCGACGTCACGGCCGCGCTGTCGATGGAGGCGCTCCTCGGCACGGACAAGGTGCTCGCGCCCGAGTTGCACGCCATCCGCCCGCACCCCGGTCAGGGGGCGTCGGCCGCCAACATGCTCGCGGTGCTGAAGGGTTCGGGCCTGACGGGCCATCACCAGGACGACGCGCCGCGCGTCCAGGACGCCTATTCGGTGCGGTGCGCCCCCCAGGTCGCGGGCGCCGGCCGGGACACGCTGGCACACGCCCGCCTGGTCGCCGAGCGCGAACTGGCCTCCGCGGTCGACAATCCGGTGGTGCTCGCGGACGGCCGCGTCGAGTCGAACGGCAACTTCCACGGCGCCCCGGTGGCCTATGTCCTGGACTTCCTCGCGATCGCGGCGGCGGACCTGGCCTCGATCGCCGAGCGCCGCACCGACCGCCTGCTCGACAAGAACCGTTCGCACGGCCTCCCGCCGTTCCTCGCGGACGACCCGGGCGTCGACTCCGGTCTGATGATCGCCCAGTACACGCAGGCGGCGCTGGTGAGCGAGATGAAGCGGCTGGCCGTTCCGGCCTCGGCCGACTCGATCCCGTCCTCCGCGATGCAGGAGGACCACGTCTCCATGGGCTGGTCGGCCGCGCGCAAGCTGCGCACCGCGGTGGACAACCTCACCCGGGTTCTGGCGATCGAGCTGTACGCGGCGACACGGGCCGTCGAACTGCGCGAGGGACTGACCCCGGCCCCCGCCACCCGGGCGGCGATCACCGCCCTGCGTGAGGCGGGCGCCGAGGGTCCCGGCCCGGACCGCTTCCTGGCTCCCGACCTGGCGGCCGCGGACGCCTTCGTGCGGGACGGGCGGCTGGTCGCCTCGGTGGAGGCGGTCACCGGGGCGCTGCAGTAGCCCGGGAGCCGGTCGGTCGCATGCGTGGGGGCCCCACCGCCCGGTGGGGCCCCCACGCATGCGACCGACCGGCCCGATCGGGCCCGGATCACGAGCTGCGGCGGCCGAGTCGTCCCCGCCGGACGTCGTCCGGCGGGGAAGCGCCGAGCGACTCAGAGGTCCAGCCGTTCCCGGCGCACCGAGTACGCGACGAACCCCGCGCCCAGGCACAGGAAGAGGGTGCCCCCGATCACGTACGGCGTGGTGTTCACGGCTCCCGTGTCGGCCAGCCGGGTGCCGGCCGCCGTGGCGTCCTCGCCCGAGTCCGTCTGCGTGGACGTGTTCAGGGACACCGAGGTCCGGTCTCTTGATGTGTCCTGCGTCGCGTTGGCGGACGGGACGAACCACAGGGCCCCCAGCAGGGTCCCGGCGGCGGTGGCGGTCAGCAACGTCCGGCGAGTGGTGGACGTCGATCGACGTGCGGCGGACACGAAATACCGATCCCCCTGTGGCGCTTGCGAATTGGCCGTGTAGGGCGATGCTAGTGAAAGGCGCGGGTCGCGGGAAAGTCGCGCCCCCTCAGGGCCGTACGCTGCCCGCCATGAGCACTTCTGAGACATCACGCTTTGTGCGCCTTCGCGTCGATCTGATCCTCGAGGTCCAGGACGCCGACACCGTCACCAAGGCCGCCCTGCGCCGGATCGAGGATGACGCCGATATGCCCGACGGTGAGCGCGCCTACACCGAGAGCGCAGTGACGGAGGACACAGCCGAGGCCCTCGCCTACCTGGTCGACCCGTCCGCCCTGGTCAGCGACGTGCCCGGGGTGGAACTCGCCCAGGCCTCCTGGAGCAGTGAGGAAATCGACTACGACGCGGACTCGCCGGACTGGGTCCTCGGCGAGGATGATGAAACGGATGGCGAAGAGGGCGACGAGGAGGTCGGACTCCGCTGACGTGTCTTGGGGAAATCGTGACCCCGGGCGGCAACCGGCGCCCGGGGTTCCGTCGTCTTCAGTGACGTTCCCAGGCGTCCCGCACGACGCGGGCACCCCCCAGTACCGTTGCACCGACGTGGCGTGGCCCACACATCCGCCGGATGTGGAACGGGGGCGGCCGGTCGTACCGTTGATGATTCTTACGGGAACTCAAGGGGTTTTGGGAATTACGGCAACGATGGAGAAGCGTGTGATGACGAACAGTAAGCGGAAGGGTCTTGCGACCGCGTCCGCACTGCTCGGCGGAATGCTCGTGCTCACCGCGTGCAGCGGAGGCAGCGAGGCGGCCGGCGACAAGGGTGGCGACTCCACCTCGCAGGCCAAGGTCGACGAGGCGGCCGCCCAGAAGGCCTCCGAGGCGGAGATCACGATCACACCGTCGGACGGGTCCGACAACGCCTCCATCAACAACGCGGCCAAGGTGACGGTCGCCAAGGGCACCCTCTCCAACGTCACCATGACCACGGAGTCGGGCACCGCCGTCTCCGGGCAGATATCCGCGGACAAGAAGAGCTGGGCGCCCAGCGGCCAGCTGGAGCGGGCGACCACCTACAAGGTCACCGCGACCGCCGAGGACTCCCAGGGCCGTGACGCGCACGAGAACGCCTCGTTCACGACCGTCGCCCCGGACCACTCCTTCATAGGCAATTTCACGCCTGAGAACGGTTCGACCGTCGGCGTCGGCATGCCGGTCTCGATCAACTTCGACAAGGCGATCTCGAACAAGGCCGCCGTGCAGAAGGGGATCACCGTCGCCTCCAGCAGCGGGCAGCAGGTCGTCGGGCACTGGTTCAACGCCAACCGGCTCGACTTCCGCCCCGAGCAGTACTGGAAGGAAGGCTCCACCGTCACCCTGAAGCTCAACCTCGACGGCGTCGAGGGCGCGAGCGGCGTGTACGGCGTGCAGCAGAAGACGGTCACCTTCAAGATCGGCCGCAACCAGGTCTCGTACGTCGACGCGAAGACCAAGCAGATGAAGATCACCCAGAACGGCAAGGTCGTCAAGACCGTCCCGATCTCCGCCGGTGCGCCCGACCACACCACCTACCAGGGGCAGATGGTGATCTCCGAGAAGTTCACCCAGACCCGGATGAACGGTGCGACGGTCGGCTTCAAGGACTCGGACGGCAAGGGCGAGTACGACATCAAGGACGTGCCGCACGCCATGCGCCTGACCACGTCGGGCACCTTCATCCACGGCAACTACTGGGGCGCGCCCTCCGTCTTCGGCAGCGTCAACACCAGCCACGGCTGTGTGGGCCTCCAGGACAAGAAGGGCGCGAACGACCCCAACACCCCGGCCGCGTGGTTCTACGAGCACTCGATGATCGGCGACGTCGTGGTCGTCAGCAACACCGGTGACAGGACCGTGTCGCCCGACAACGGCCTCAACGGCTGGAACATGAGCTGGTCCCAGTGGACGGCGGGCTCCGCGGCCTGACGCCGAACGGCCCTGCCGGCACCACCACTTCACCGAGGCGCCCGCCACCCCCGCGGAGGGGCGGCGGGCGCCTCCGTCGTCTCCACGAGTCGCCCCGGATCGCCCGGCAGCGGGACCGCGGCCGGGGCGGCGCGGTCTTTTCATCGTTCTCTTATGTCCGGCTTATGGGTTCATCAGGGTGCGTCCCTAGCTTGCGGCCATGTTCTTCACCTACCTGAGGCGCGAACTGCGCCGCCGCAGAAAGGCGGCCCTCGTCGTCGCCTCCGGGCTTGCGCTGGGCATCGCTCTGGTCATCGTGGTCAACTCCGTGTCCTCCGGCATGGGGAAGGCACAGGACAAGGTCCTGCAGTCGCTGTACGGTCTCGGCACCGACATGACGGTGACGAAGGCGGCGGCTGCCCCGTCGAGCGGCTCGCAGGGGCCGCGCTTCAACTTCGACGCACGCAACAACGGCTCCAGCGACACGCAGAGCAGTGACCGTGTCATGGTCCAGGGATTCCAGACCCTGGCCGACAGCACGGTCTCCAAGGTCGGCTCGCAGAGCGGGGTCTCGGACGCGGTGGGCGGACTGAGCCTGCGCGTCATCAAGATCAGCGGCCAGTTCACCCAGGGCCAGTTCAAGCAGTTCCAGAACGGCGGTGGGCAGCGCGGCCGGGGCGGTGCCACCGGAGGGCCCCAGGGCCGCGTCGAGGGCGGCGGTGCCAACTTCGACGTCAACAACTACTCCCTCTACGGCACCGACGTCACCAAGCCCGCCCTGGGCCCGCTGACCTCGTCGAAGATCACCAGCGGCCGTACGTTCAAGACCTCCGAGACGGACGCCAAGGTCGTCGTCGCGGACTCGGCGTACGCCAAGGAGAAGAAGCTCAAGGTCGGAAGCACCGTCACCGTCAAGGACGTCAAGTACCAGGTGATCGGCATCGCGACGGCCGACAGCGGTGACGCGGCGGCCAACCTCTACCTCCCGCTGAAGCAGGCCCAGACCCTCGCCGACTCCAAGGACAAGGTCACCACGATCTACGTCAAGGCGACCGACTCCCAGCAGATCGCGGCCGTCAAGAAGACGATCCAGAAGAACATCTCCGGGACGACCGTCACCACCTCCTCGGACCTCGCCTCCACGGTCTCCGGCTCGTTGTCCACCGCCTCCAGCCTCGCCACGAGCGTGGGCAAGTGGCTCTCCATCGCGGTGCTCGTGGCCGCGTTCCTGGTCGCCGGTCTCCTCACCTCCTCCGCCGTCTCCCGCCGGGTGCGCGAGTTCGGCACGCTCAAGGCGCTGGGCTGGAAGTCGGGCCGGGTGACCCGGCAGGTGGTCGGCGAGGCCGTCGTCAACGGCCTGGTCGGCGGTGTCCTCGGTATCGCGCTCGGCCTCGCGGGCGCCTACGTCGTGAGCGCCATCAGCCCGACGCTGCAGGCCCAGCTCGGTGGTGGTGGTGGTGGCGGCGGGGGCGGCGCCTTCGGCGGTGGCGGCGGTGGTGGCGGCGGCTTCGGTGGTGGCGGCGGTGCCGGCGGCTTCGGCGGCGGTCCCGGCCGTCAGACCGCCAAGACCTTGGAAGTCGCCCTCACGGCGCCGGTCAGCGCCACCACCATCGTCCTCGCGGTCGCCCTGGCGGTGGCCGGCGGTCTGATCGCCGGTGCCTTCGGCGGCTGGCGCGCCTCACGGCTGCGTCCGGCGGACGCCCTGCGCCGCGTCGAGTAGCACCCGCCCCGCAGACCTCGCGCGGCCCGGGGCCCGCCCGACACGGCAGACCCCGGCCCCATCCCATCCCAGGAGTTGCACCCATGTACGAACTCAGAGGCGTCACCAAGCGCTACACGCGGGGCAAGGAGACCATCCTCGCCCTGGACGGCGTCGACCTCGCCATCGGCGACGGCGACCGGCTGGTCATCCAGGGCCCCACCGGAGGTGGCAAGTCCACGCTGCTGCAGATGCTCGGCGGACTGGACAAGCCGTCCGCCGGCAGTGTCGAACTCGACGGCGTCGACCTCGCCAAGCTGTCCGAGGCCCGGCTCACCAAGGTGCGCAGCGAGAACATCGGCTTCGTCTTCCAGTCCTTCAACCTGATCCCGACGCTCACCGCCCAGGAGAACGTGGAGACCGCCCTCGTGCCGCTCGGGGTGAAGGCCAAGGAGCGGCGCGAACGGGCCGCCGATGCGCTGCGGTCCGTCGGTCTCGGCGAGCGGCTCGGGCACCTGCCGGGCGAGATGTCGGGCGGTCAGCAGCAGCGCGTGGCGATCGCCCGCGCGCTGGTGAAGCAGCCGAAGGTGCTGCTCGCCGACGAACCCACGGGAAACCTCGACGAGTCGATGCGGGACGAGATCATGGACGTGCTCGAGCGCATGTGGAAGGAGCACGGGCTGACGTTCATCATGGTCACCCACGACTCGTCCATCGCGAAGAAGGCCCCGCGCCTCGTGACCATCCGCAAGGGGCGGATCACGGTCAAGGAGAACGCAGCACGGTAGAGCGCACGGGCCCCGATGCGTCGTACCCCACGGATCCGAGGCACCGATCGACCCCCCGGCGCATTGCGTGCTCCGGGGGGTCGACGTCCCGAGGGGCGGGGCCGGTACCGCGGGTCAGTGGCCGGGCGCGGTCGTGGCCGCCCGGGTCGCGTCCGTCCCCCAGCTCGCCAGCAGCCGCAGGGCCTCCGCCGACGCAGATCCGGGCTCGGCGTGATAGGTCACCATCGACAGCTCACCGTCGCTCGGCGGTCGGAACGACTCGAACTGCAACTCGAGATCGCCCACCAGCGGGTGTCTCAGCTGCTTGAGTCCGTGGCTCTTCTCCTTGACGTCGTGCGTCGCCCACAGCCGCCGGAACTCCTCGCTCTTCACCGACAGCTCCCCGACGAGCGCCGACAGCCGCGGATCGTCGGGATAGCACCCGGCCTCGTACCGCAGCTGGCACACGATGTCGATCGCCTTCTGCTCCCAGTCCACGAACAGGTCGTGGTACTCCGGCTGAAGGAAGACCATGCGCGCCCAGTTCCGTTCCTGCTGGGGCAACCGGGACCAGTCCCCGAAGACGGCCGCGGCCATCCGGTTCCACGCCAGGACCTCCGCGCGGCGCCCGACGACGTAAGCGGGGACACCGTCGAAGGTGTCCAGCAGCTGACGCAGCGAGGAGCGCACCTGCTGCGACCGTGCCGAGGGCTTCTTCTTGTGCGCCTTGGGCTTGGCGAGGTGCGTCAGATGCGCGTGCTCCGCGTCGCTCAGCCGCAGTGCGCGGGCGATGGCGTCGAGTACCTCCGCCGACACGTTCCGTCCGTTGCCCTGCTCCAGACGCGTGTAGTACGCCACCGAGACCCCGGCCAGCTGCGCCAGCTCCTCGCGCCGCAGCCCCGGCACCCGCCGGTGCCGGCCGAAGTCCGGCAGGCCCACGTCCTCGGGCTTGAGCCGGGCCCGCCGGGTGCGCAGGAACTCGCTGAGCTCCGCACGCCGGTCCAGGGCCTGTCCGGCCCCCGCGATGGGCCCCTGCACGGAGCCGGGCGTCACGTCCATACGTCCAGTATTCCTGGTCGTACGCCCATGAGCCTGACCCCCTCGGTGGTACGAACGGCCGACGTACACAAAGCCGTGGCCTGGGTGGGGCCGGTGCCCTCCGGCAGGCTGAACACCGTGCCCGGTGGAAGGCAGCCGGGCACGCGACCCTCAAGGAGAAATCCGGCATGACCACCGTTGCTGCGTACGCCGCACCCGCCGCCAAGGCCCCGCTCGAGCGCACCACCATCGAGCGCCGCGAGGTCGGCGAGTTCGACGTACTGATCGACATCAAGTTCGCCGGCATCTGCCACTCGGACATCCACCAGGCCCGTGAGGGCTGGGGCGACGCGATCTTCCCGATGGTTCCGGGGCACGAGATCGCGGGCATCGTCTCCGCGGTCGGTTCCGGCGTGACCAAGTTCAAGGTCGGGGACCGGGTGGGCGTCGGCTGCATGGTCGACTCCTGCCGCGAGTGCGAGAACTGCCGGGCGGGCCTCGAGCAGTACTGTCTGAAGGGCAATGTCGGCACGTACAACGCCCTCGACAAGAACGGCGAGCCCACCTACGGCGGCTACTCCGAGAAGATCGTCGTCGACGAGAACTTCACCGTGCGCATCCCCGACGGTCTCTCCCTCGACGTGGCCGCCCCGCTGCTGTGCGCCGGGATCACCACGTACTCGCCGCTCCGGCACTGGAACGCGGGCCCCGGCAAGAAGGTCGCCGTCCTCGGCATGGGCGGCCTGGGGCACATGGCCGTCAAGATCGCCCACGCCATGGGCGCCGAGGTGACCGTGCTCTCCCAGTCCCTGCGCAAGAAGGACGACGGGCTGAAGCTGGGTGCCGACCACTACCACGCCACCAGCGACCCGACGACCTTCGAGCAGCTGCGCGGCTCGTTCGACCTGATCGTCTCGACCGTGTCGGCGCCGCTGGACTTCGGCGCCTTCCTCTCGCTGCTGAGGCCGGACGGCGCACTGGTGAACGTGGGTGCGCCCGAGGAGCCGATCTCGTTCAACCTGTTCTCGCTGATCTCGGGCCGCAAGACCCTCGCCGGTTCCGCCATCGGCGGCATCCGCGAGACCCAGGAGATGCTGGACTTCTGCGCCGAGCACGGCATCGGCGCCGAGATCGAGCTGATCGGCGCGTCCGAGATCAACGACGCGTACGAGCGGGTACTGAGCAGCGATGTCCGGTACCGGTTCGTGATCGACACGGCCACCATCTGAGGAATCGGTGATCACGGCGTGAGGCGGCCCCGCGGCCGCCTCACGCCGTACAGCCGCGTCCCGCACTCTCATGTCATGGGCATGCCCGACGGTCTCCGACGGCCCGGGTCTCGGTCGCGGGTCGGAGCGGGACGGGACCAGAGACCGATGTTTTCGGCCGTGCGGCCGCCTAGCGTGAGAAGTGGTCCTGGCACCGAGGGGGAAGGAGGCCCGACCATGGCGGTCGAACTCAACCACACGATCGTCGCCGCCCACGACAAGACGGCATCCGCACGGTTCCTCGCGGATCTGCTGGGTCTGCAGGTGGAACCGCAGTACGGCCCGTTCACGCCGGTGCAGATGCCGAACGGCGTGACGCTGGACTTCATGGACTCCGACGATTCGATCACTCCGCAGCACTATGCGTTCCTGGTCTCCGAGGACGACTTCGACGCGATCTTCGGCCGGGTCCGGGACGCGGGCCTGACGTACTGGGCGGACCCGCACCACAACCGTCCCGGAGAGATCAACCACAACGACGGCGGCCGCGGGGCGTACTTCGACGACCCGAACGGACACAACCTGGAGATCCTCACCAGGCCCTACGGGAGCGGCGAGGACTGATTCCCGGCCGCGGTCCCGGCCTGGCTGCCGCGCGACCGCCGGGCGCACCGGTCGACCCTCGGCGCGGATGTCCGCAGCGCGCGTGCGACGCCGGCCCCGCGCGGCGCGGAGTGATCTCGCCGGCGTCGTCGATCAGGCCTGCCGGCGCTCCGGAGTGTCCTCCGAGGTCTCCGTGAACTCCCGTGCAGAGAGCGGAAGTTGCCGCCCGCACGGAGTTCCGTCGGGCTGCCGTGGGTGGCGGGCGGTCCGGGGTGACGCACGGGCCGCCGTACCTCGACCGGTGCAACGCGGACCCGGCGCCGACACGGGTCGCTGCCCGGAGCCGCCGCGCCGGGCCGGCTCACTGTGCCGCGGAGGTCGTCACCCGGGTGGCGGGCGGTGCGGGGGCGACACGCCCGGCCTTCCGAAAGCCACTCCCATGGGCGACCGCGGACCCCGGGAGCGGCCCGGGCCAGCGAAACCGTGCGGTGTGCGCGTCCGCGCCCCTCGACCGGCGTGTCCCCCGCCGGGCGCCCATCGGATTGCGGTCGGGGCGGCGCCAACTTAGCTTCAGCTCGTCGGACTTCTCCCGACAAAGCCAACATAGATTTATATGTCGGCTTCCCCCATGATGCCGCGAATGGAGCATTCATGTCGGTGATGACCGGAACCCAGCCCATGCAGCAGATCGGCTCGCAGCAGCCGATCACGCAGATCGTCCAGCAGTCGATCCAGCAGGCCTGTCAGCAGGCGAGCCAGCAGATCGCCCAGCGCATGCAGCACCAGCTGCAGCAGATCCAGCAGGTCCAGCAGCAGCTCCAGCAGCAGGGCATGGCCCAGCAGGCGCACCCCTACCTCGCTCTTGCGCTGCACCACACGCTGCACGCGGGCATCCGGCAGGCCGTGGAGCAGTCCGTGCAGCAGGCGCTGCCCACCGCCATCGTGGCCCTGCTGCAGCAGAGCCAGCAGAGCCAGCAGGGCATGCAGCAGTGGGGCGGCCAGCAGTCGTTCGGTCAGTCGTTCCCGCAGTACCAGCAGCCCGGCTTCGGTTACGGCCAGATGGGTCAGCCCTTCGGTATCGGCTGACCCCTGGCGGCGCGCGATGCGGTGTGCCACGGGACCGGTTCCCGGGCACACCGCATCACCGTGGAAGCGCGAGCCGCCCGTCGCCGGATCAGGAGCAAGGACGACATTTCCGTGGTGAAGGTGGACGTGATGGTCAAGGAAAAGCCCGGACACAACCGCGAGGGCGGGTCCGAGGGCGCAGGGGCGGGCGGGCCGGGGCCCGAGGGGAAGGACGCCGCGCCGCGCAAGAAGGGCGCGCCGTCACCGATCGCGGTACATCCGCGCCGGGAGCGGTACATGGTGACGCCGCTGCCGCAGCATCTGCTCCCACCGGGAGTGCCCGAACTGGGCATGGACGCGGTGTGCGACCGGCTGGAGCGGATGCCCGAGGTGAGGGTGATCCGCAGACTCCGGCCCGCGGAGAGGCTGCAGTCGGCCGGTGTGCACCCCTCCTGCCCGGAGATCGCGGTCGTCGAGGCGGCCGAGGCACAGGTGCCGGCGATGCGGTCGCTGCATGTGCACATCGAACCGGACCTGCCGCTGGCCGGGACCGGACTCGCCGCCATGCCCACCGCGGGGACCCTGCCGCTGCGTGATCCGGGGCTCGTCCTGTCCCTGGGACGCCCTGTGGAGATCACGCTCCGCGTCTGCGGCCCGGACGGCGAACCGCTCCCCGGCGCCGCGGTGTTCCTGATCGGGGCGACCTGGCCGGGCCAGGGCATCACCGGGGCCGACGGCACGGCCACCGTGACGCTGGCGACGGACACCGTCGAGTCCGTTCGGTCGCTGTACGTCCGGCCCGCGGGCGGTTACAACGACCGCTGGATCCACCGCCCCGACCTGTCGGAGACCCAGGAGAACCTGGTCATGCTGACGCCGCTGGCCAAGGCGTACCCGGAGCTCGAGGAACGGCAGCAGTACGGCTGGGGCCAGCAGGCCATGCGCCTGGACCGGCTGCCTCCCACCTTCCGCGCCTTCGGCGTCAGGATCGCGGTCATCGGGTCGGGCGTCAGCGCCGACCATCCCGACCTGAAGCAGCGGGTGCGTTCCGGAGTCGATCTCGTGCACGGTACGGCCGACGGCTGGGCGCACGACGTGATGGGCAGCGGCACGCACGCCGCGGGCGTCATCGCCGGTGCCGACACCGGCAGGGGTGTCATCGGCATCGCCGTCGACGCCGAGATCGAGGTGTGCGAGGTGATGCCCGGCGGGCACTTCAGCGACCTGATCGCCGCCCTGGACCACTGCATCGATCGTGAGGTGGACATCGCCCACATCGCCGTGGCGACGCCATACCCCTCGTCACTGGTCTCCCACAAGCTGGCCGACGCCAACGCGGCGGGGATCGCCTGCGTCGCCCCCGCGGGCGACACGGGCGGCCCGGTCGCCTTCCCCGGCTCGCTGCCCACCGTGTTCGCGGTGGGTGCGCTGGGGGTCTACGGCTCGTTCCCCCCGGACACCTCCCAAGCGACCCACACGGGGCCCCCGTTGACACCGGAAGGACTCTTCGCCGCGCCGTTCAGCGGTTACGGCCCCGGGGTCGACGCCGCCGCCCCCGGCGTCGCGGTCCTGTCGTGCGCGCCGGGAGGCGGATACGCGGCCCTCGACGGCACCGGCACTGCCTCGGCCCATGTCGCGGGTCTCGCCGCCCTCGTCCTCGCCCACCACGAGGACTTCCACGGCCAGCTGCTGCCCCGTGGTCCCGGGCGGGTGCAGCACCTGTTCGAGATCATCGCCGCGAGCTGCCGCGCTCTGGCCGCCCCCGGCACGATGGAGGCGGCGCGCGTCGGACGCGGCCTGCCCGACGCCCTCGTCGCCCTCGGACTGGCCCCAGGGGTACAGCTCGCTCCGGCCCTGTCGCCGTTCGTCCCGTCCCTGGCCGGTTGACGGCCCGCGGGACGGGCGCGGACGAGGGCGCGGACACACGGAACGGCACCCGCTCGAGCGGGTGCCGTTCCGTGTGTCCGACCGTGTCCTCCCGTGTGCCACCGCGGTGCCGGCAGGTCGGGTCCTCGTGTCAGTCGCCGGGCGACTGCTCCTTGCTGGGTGCCGCATGCCGGGGGCGGTACTTGCACGACACCTGGCCGACCAGCTCGCGGAAGCAGACCAGCGCGGTGACCGGCGGGATTCCCACGATCACCATCGCCAGCAGGCTGTGTTCCGAGTTGCCGATGCACAGCGCGACAGCCGTGGCGGAGGCGACGAGGACGACCACCCACGACCGCCGGGCGGTCCGGTGCTGGAAGGCGGCCCGCAGTACGGAGAGGGCCGCCACGAACCACGGCCCGTACACCGTCAGCGGCCACCACTGCGCCAGAGGCTCGGGAAGCACTGTCGAGGCGATGGCGCGCAACTGGGCGTACGAGTAGGCGATGGACCAGCCGAGCATGGCCACCGCGCAGGCGGCGATGGTGGCGACCAGGATCGTGGCAGGGGTGACTTTCTGGCCGCTGTCGAGGATGTGTGCGCCCGGCCGGGGGCGCCGACGGTCGATCCGGTGGCGGTGCTGCCCGTCCATCGAGGGCGGAGCGGGGGCCACTCCGGTCGCCGTGGACAGCATCTGGGCCAGTTCCTCGTCCGGATCCCAGCCGCTCGGTGCCATGTCGGGGGCGGGTGAGCCCCAGGCGTGATGCACCTCCAGGGGATCGACGGTGTAAGGATGACGCCCCGGTGGGTCGTAATCCGTTGTCAGGTCGAACTGAATGTCGTAGAGGCCTGGCTCGCCTTGAAGCCTGTCCATTCTCAGCTCCTCCGCGCCCTCGTCAGGACGCTCCGTCCATGGCGCGCAGGTATTCGCTTTCCATGTCGCCGATCTCCTTGAGGAAGTCTTCAAGAAGGTCCGAGCAGCCCTTGGCGAGTGCCTCACCGCCCGTCGGATCCTGCCAAGCGGCTCCACGTCCGACAGGGATCTGATCTTCCGGTTCGTTCCAAGTCACGATCACCTAACGAGCGCCATACGGAGGAAGCTATCCGGCATTCGAGGGAATCTATCGCTGCAGAATCGTTCCTGCGATGTGATGACCGTACCCTGCCGACGAAATTCAGAAAATGCGTGCAATCACCTTTCGGTGAATAGCACTTCACTCTCCGCGAGGGTCCCTGGTGAGCTCGGTTCGAGGGCCGAACCATGGGCGGGAGTCGCGTGCGCGGAGGCCCCGCATGAGACGCGCGGGCCGCCACGGGAGCCGGCGGCACTCCGGCTGGACTCCAGTGCGGGGCTTTCGACGGCGCTTTTCGGCCATGGTTGCGTGCCGGTGGACTCCGTCCTGCTGCCGGCTGGGCCCCGACCGCCGGGTCGGCCGACAGGAGGGCATGGGCTCGGTGCACCGTGGGTACCCCTCTTTCTCGCCCACGAGGGTTGCCCGGTACCGCGGTTGACCGCCCTCAGAGTCGGCTGTACTTCTCGATGTCCTCGGTGAACTCCTCGATCGCCCGCGCGGTGAGAGTCGGCCGTGTGTCGGCGATGGCGGTCAAGTAGTCCTCGGTGGTGGCCGGTTCGCCCTGCCGATGTGTCACTTCGCGTTCGAAGGCCGCCTGGGCCCCCTTGCGCGCGGCGAACTCGATGTCGGCCGGCGTGAACAGCTCGCTGGCCTCCACCAGCCGTGAGAGGTCCACGGAGTCGATGGCGGCCCTGAGATAGCGGGCCCAGATGGCGGCGCGGGCCGTGGGGTCCGGCGGCCCGATCGGGATGACGTAGTCGAACCGGCCCGGCCGCAGGAACGCCGGGTCCAGAGAACGCACCGAGTTGGTGGCGCAGACCAGCAACCGGGCATCGTGCTCACGGAAGTTGGGGATGAGTTTGAGCAGCTCGTTGGTCACCCCGTGGCCGGGGTCGACCGCCCGCCCCGACCGCACGCCCGCGATCTCCTCGACCTCGTCGATGAAGAGCAGGACCGAGTCCAGTTCCACCAGGTCGGCGAAGACCTCCCGCAGCGCCGCGGCCAGCCCCTCGCTCGTGTCGGCCGCGAGCCGGGACGGGAAGAGCTCCACGAACGGCCAGGTGACCCGTGAGGCCACGGCCTTGGCGAAGCTGGTCTTCCCGGTGCCCGGCGGCCCGAACAGGATGACCGCCTTCGGCGGGACGACACCGTAGCGGTCGGCCAGCGCCGGCTCCGTCAGCGGGAGCACGATCCGCCGCTCGACGACCTGCTTCTCCCGCTCCATCCCGGCCATCCGGTTCCACAGGCCCTCGGCCAGCATGCGGCCGCCCAGCGCCCGGAGCACGTCGGTGTCGGCGGACTCCCGTGGTTCGAGCTTCTCGTAGTAGGTCAGATCGTCGCGGGACAGGAAGCCGGAGTGGTCGAGCGCCTTCGTCCCGGCGGCGTCGGCGGGCAGCAGGGCGCTGATGCGGCGCACCCCGCGCGCCCGCAGCCGTCGTTCCAGTTCGGCCAGGAGGGCGCTGCCGATCCCACGCTCGCGCCAGCGGGCGGCGAGCGCGACCAGCAGGATCCAGGCGCGTTTGCCGTGCGCCTGCGCCACGGCCATGCCGACCAGTTCGTCACCGACGACCGCGACCACCGCGGTCTGACCGCTCTCGACCGCGGCCATCACCTCGGAGACCGGGAAGGCGGGCCGCTCGTCGGCCGGCCGGCTCTGGTCCCAGATCTGGATCGCCTGGTCGAGATCGTCATCGTGGTAGTCGCGCAGATGCCATGCGGACATCGCCACCACCTCGCAGGTGCGGGGTGTTCCATTGTCACCCGGTGCCCCGCCTGCCGCCGCACGGAGCGGTACGGCCTCGGGACGAAGGCGCGCTCCGCGGCGACCGGGTGCGGTTCAGCTCTGGGCGGTGGGCCGTACGACGATCTCGTTCACGTCGACGGTGGGGGGCTGTTCGACGGCGAACGCGATGGCCCGGGCGATCGCGTCGGGCGGGATCGCGATGCGGTCGCGCATCGCCGTGATCTCCGCTCTGACCTGGCTGTTGGTCGACGCCTCGGCGAAGTCGGTGGCCGTCACGCCAGGTGACACGGTGGTCACCCGCAGGCACTCGCCCGCTTCCTGGCGCAACCCCTCGCAGATGGCCCGGACCGCCAGCTTGGTACCGGCGTAGACGGCCATGTTCGGCACGACGCGGAACGCGGCCGTGGACGCGGTGGTCACGAAATGGCCTGAGCCCTGCGCCCGGAAGACCGGAAGGGCGGCGCCGATTCCGTGCAGCAGGCCCTTCACGTTGACGTCCACCATCCGGTCCCACTCGTCGACGCGCAGATCGTCCAGCGGTGAGATCGTGCCGACCCCGGCATTGCTCACGAGCACGTCGCCGGCTGGCCGGTCACGCGCCCGCGGCCGAAGCGGAGGAGCAGGAGCCGCTCACCGGCGAGGTGGCGGCCGTGCCGCTGCTGCTCCAGCCGAACCCGGCGTACGTCATCGACGGCACCTACGACGTGCTCAGCCACAACCGGGCGGCCGAGGAACTGTTCCCGAAGCTCATCACCGGGGCCGACCGGCCGGCCAACCTCGTCCGCTGGGTGTTCCTCGAGCCGGTGGCCCGGGACGTCCTGGTCGACTGGGAACCCGAGGCACGCGGCCTGCTCGCCCGGCTCCGGACACAGGCCGCACGTCATCCCGCCGACCCGCGCTACCCGCGGCTGATCGACGAGCTGAACGCGAACAGCCCGCAGGCGCGGGCCTGGTGGCCCCAGTACGAGGTGCAACCCCGGCACAGCGGACGCAAACGCCTGCGGCACCCGGGACGCGGAGCGATCGAGTACGCGTACACCGCGTTCCACCTGGCGGAGCGGCCGGAACTGACCCTGGTGATCTACAACGACGACGGAGGGACGGCCGGCGCGACCGCCTGAGCCGAGCCGACCGCGGTACGGCCGCGCTTCGCGTGAGGCCGGGACGATGCCGAAGTGCTGTCTCCGCCTCGGGGCATGGAGGGGGACGACGCCCGGCTGCGGTACCCGGAAGACCCTGCCCCCGGCGGTGTGTCCAGGCCTAGTCTGAGCGCCATGGGCGACAGTGACTTCACCGGCCTGCGCGGTGCGGAGTTCGAGCGCGCGGACATGACGGGGGCGCGGTTCACCACGGTGAGCCTGGACGCGGCGACGTTCCGGGCATGCGAGTTCAACGGGGTCGTCATGCGCGGCGTCGAGATGGTCAACACCACCATCGACGGCGAGATCCGGAATCTCGTCGTCAACGGAGTCGACGTCGTACCGCTGGTGGAGGCCGAACTGGACCGCCGGCACCCCGACCGCCGCAAGTTCCGGCCGACCACCCCCGAGGGGTTCCGGGAGGCCTGGGACCTCGACGAACGGCTGTGGGAGTCGACCGTCGCGCGGGCACGCCGACTGCCCGAGGAACTGCTGCACGAGCCGGTCGACGGCGAGTGGTCGTTCATCCAGACCCTGCGCCACCTGGCGTTCGCAACCGAGTCGTGGGTCGGCCGCTGCGTCCTGGGCGAACCCAGCCCCTGGCACCCGCTGTCCCTGCCGTGGGACGAGATGAGTCCGCGGCCGGGAGTGCCGCACGACCGTGACGCGCGCCCGCCGCTCGAAGAGGCGCTCGCCCTGCGGCGGGAGGCGATGGCCATGATGCGACGCGTGGTCGACGGTCTGACCGACGAGCGGCTCGACAGCCGCACCGAGCCGCTCGTGGGCCCCGGCTGGCCCGACGAGGGTGAGACCTTCCCGCTCCGCGAATGCCTGCTGGTCGTCCTGAACGAGGAGTGGTGGCACCGCATGTACGCCGAGCGCGACCTGGCGGTCCTGGAGGAACGGGGCTGACGTCGTGGATCTCGTGGTCACCGGTGGGGTGGGCGACCCGCTGCCGGTCACGGACACCGCGGGCGGGCCGCAGGGCCTCCCGACAGGTGGTCCTGGCGGTGGGCGCGGCCCTCGGCGAGGGCTGTCTTTGCCTCGCGTCCCTCAGCGGGCGTGCTCGGACACGTCTGACACGTCTCCCGGCGGTTGTACCCGGTGGGTCTTGCGGAGCTCTCTCCGCCTGGTGATGCTGACCCCTGCGTGACGGCCCAGTCCACGCGGAACCCGGACCCGGCCCCCCGTACCCAGCCACCGGAGCCGCGCCGCGATCCGCTGACGTGATACTCGGCGAACCGGCCTCACCGTTGGCTGCCTGACTCCGACAGCATCAAGCCCGCAGACCCTTGAGTCCGTCGTACGCGGCCATGACGAGTTCCAGCCCCCGGTTGTCGTCCGCGGGTTCGCGCATCTGATTGGTCACGTACGCCACCGCCATACGGGCCTCGGGATCGATCATGACGAGCGAACCGCCCCAACCGCCCCAACCGAAGGTGTTGCCGAACAGCCCGTAGCCCAGCCCGTAACGGACCGGCATGCCCAGGCGGCGGTCCTCGCCGCTGAACTGCTCCTGCCTCGCACGGTCACAGCCCGGCTGCGACAGCAGTCGCACCCCACGCGCCGTTCCCCCGCAGGCCATCACCGACTGCACGAGGGCGACCGAGCGGGCGTTGCCGAAGCCGCTCGCCGCCGGGATCTGCGCGCGACGCCAGGCCGTGCTGTTCCCGTCACGGACCCGTACGGCGGTGCCGGTGGCGGGGGACGCGCTGCGGCCGGGCGCGCTCGCGGTGTAGTCCCCGTCGTGCGGCGACGGCGGGACGGCGAGCGCCACCCGGTGGTCGTGCGCGGCCGGCAGTGCGATGTGGAAGTCGGCGGCCAGCGGCCCGGCCACCTCCTCCGCGAAGAACTCGCCCAGGCTCCGGCCGGTGACCCGGCGGACGACCTCGCCCACGAGAAACCCCTGGGTGAGCGAGTGGTATCCGGCCGCGCTTCCCGGATCCCACTGCGGAGCCGACGCGGCCAGCCGTGCGGTGGCGGCAGGCCAGTCGTAGAGCTCCTCGATCGGCCCGTCCCAGTCGGGCAGGCCCGCGGTGTGCGCGAGCAGATGCCGTACCAGCACCTTGTCCTTGCCCGCCGTGGCGAACTCGGGCCAGTACCGGGCGACCGGTGCGGTCGGATCGAGGTCGCCACGGTCGGCCAGGACCAGCGCGCACAGTGCCGTCATCGTCTTGGTGACGGACCAGACGTTGGTGATCGTGTCCTGCTGCCACGGGGTCGTACGGTCCGCGTCGGCGAATCCGCCCCAGACGTCCACCACCGACTCGCCGTCCACGAAGACCGCGACCGAGGCACCCGCGTCTCCCTCGTCCAGCAACCCGGCCAGCGTATTCGGCACCGCGGTGAACAGATCGTCGTACGTGCCCCGGATATCGGCCATGTGCCGTATTAGCGCGTATCGGCCGGTCGGAGGCAATCGAATTTCCGGGCCGGGAGGAGCGTTCCCATGCCGCCGTGGCCAGGTTGTGGAACCGGCCGCCGGGAACCACAACGTACCCACTTCGGGACCGTCACGTTCCCCGACCCGGAACTCCCCTGCCGAGGTCCGACGCGCGTGCCCCTACGGCCGTCCGTAGGCCACCGGCCGGCCGGTGAACGCGTCCAGGAGCACGCGATCGCCGAGCGGCCGGTCCAGTTTCACCGTCAGCCTCTCGCTGAGCAGCTGGGCGGTGCAGGGACCGTCCTTCGTCCCGACGACGGACGCGGACAGCACCACGCTCCCGCCCGTCTCGAGCACGTCCACGGCAGGCCCGTCGTCGCAGGCTCCGTGGGGGGCCGCAACGGTGACGTTCCGGCCGTCCCCTGGCGTCCCGACCAGACGCTGAAGCGCCTGCAACGTGGCGCTGGACCCCTCCGCGAACGACTCGATAGGCGGCGTCGGAGGTTCCGAGGAACGGACGGCGGCGCGCTTGAGCGGAGTGTCGTAGCCGTCCAAGGTGAAAAGCCAGGCCGGAACGGTGGCCGGCCCGCGACTGGTGGCCAAAGTCATCTCACCCGGCTTCACCTCGGTCACGTGCAACTGCGGTCCCTTGCCGCCGCCGTGGGCCACCGCCTCGTACGCCTGCTGAGCCTCCATCAGCGGCAGCCTGAGCGAGCCCCCGCTCTGCCACCTCACCAGGCCGTTCTTGCGCGGCGCGGTGGGCAGTCGGCCGCGCAGGGTGAAGCTGCGGCTCTCATAGGCCTGCTTGTCGGCTTCGTCGTGGAAGGCGTCCTCGGGCAACTGGACCGCCTCTCCGATCGGGTAGTAGCCCTTGCGCCAAGCCCGGGCGGCCTCGGAACCGTCCCATGCATCGGCCACTTGACGAGCGCGGGCCTCCGCCACCGGGTTGTCGCGGGGGGGGGGTGCGGGACTGCTGCGCCACGCGTGTCTGTCGAGTTACGTCCGCGGGGCGCACCCCGACCGAGTCAGCCGGCAGCGCCAGTTGAAGGGTGCACCCACTCGCGGGCAGTGGGAGCCCGAGCGGGTCGCGTCGAACGCAACCCCGGCCCGGTGCGTCGTAGGAGCGGTGCGCCGCGAGGCCCGTGCCCGTCACCGTCGGACCCAGGGGGACCCATGCCCACACGCACCGCACAACTGCTCGTCGCCCTCACCCTGCTTGCCGCAGCGGGTGGGACCGTCACCGCTTGCGAGAGCGGTCGTGGCGCTCGTCACGGCTGATCTCGACAGCGAGGACGGTTTCCTGCCCTGTCTTCGCGCCCCAGCCACAGCGGTACATCATCCACAGGAACGACGGCTTGATCCACGTCAAGCCTCGCTCACAAACCATTTGTCGGGCTGGGCCAGACTCAGACTGACCTGCCCCTGAAGCGGCGCTCGCGACAGGTTCAGTCCGGCTCGGTCATGTCTCGGCGCTCCTGACTCGTGGCGCCGGTCGTCACCCTCAGCACGAACCCTCCCGGGCTGGACGGGCACATGACCACGTCTGCCCGCTCACCATGAGGCCATGGTCAAGTGGTGGACGATCGTGCTCATGAGGCGCCGCCTGGCCGCTCCGACGCCCGCCGGCAGCACTCGAAACGATCCGTTTCACGGGAACGGGGTGCCCGGGTTCGCAGCGAGACCCACTGGTGTCGGCGCGCCGTTTCGGAAAAGCTGCGG
>Ga0102590_1001425_pt1 | contig 36597 bp, 31 predicted proteins | sample AraplaMF_Col_mMF_FD_76859 | JGI IMG/M metagenome (GOLD analysis project Ga0102590, IMG submission 76859) | Arabidopsis root microbial communities from the University of North Carolina, USA - plate scrape MF_Col_mMF | ecosystem: Host-associated > Plants > Roots > Endosphere | place: USA... | reverse complement strand
GCGCGAGCTGGCCGGACCAGCGCATCGTCCGCGCCACGCTGGCGACGCTCGATCGCGCCGTCGGAAGCGAGATGGAACGCACCGCGCTCATCCTGGTCGGCAAGACGCTCGGCGCTGCCAATTTTGAAGAGAGCCGTCTCTATGCCGCCGACTACGACCGCCGCTATCGGCCTGTCGGCGCCGAGCCGCGCTTTCCGGAGGCGTCGTGATGGCGGCCGGCCTCGTCATCTCCGCGCCGGCCTCCGGCGTCGGCAAGACGACGCTGACGCTGGCGCTCGCGCGCTCCTGGCGCAATCGCGGTTTGAACGTGCAGTGCTTCAAGAGCGGTCCGGACTATATCGACCCCGCCTTCCATGCCGCTGCGACGGGACGGGCCTCGGTCAACGTCGACAGTTGGGCGATGGACCGGGCAACGATCGCGCATCTCGTTAGCCGCGGTGCGGACGCCGATGTCGTGCTTGCCGAAGGCTCGATGGGTCTGTTCGACGGCGTTGCTGCGCGCGGTGTCTCAGGCACCGGTGCCACCGCGGATCTTGCGGAGATGCTGGGCTGGCCCGTGCTGCTGGTGATCGACCCTTCCGGGCAGGCTCAGACGGCGGCAGCGATCGCCGCAGGTCTTCGCGACTATCGCCCCGGCGTGCGCCTTGCCGGCGTCGTGCTCAATCGCATCGCCAGCCCGCGCCACGAAAACCTCGTGCGGCATGCGCTGATCGAGGCCGGCATCAACGTGTTCGGCGCGCTGCCCCGCCATGCCGAGATCAGCCTGCCGAAGCGGCATCTCGGCCTGGTGCAGGCCGAGGAGCAGGCGGAGATCGGCACGTTGATCGACGAGGCGGCGCGCTTCGTCGCCGAGCATGTCGATCTCGACGCGGTGCTGCGATCGGCCGCGGCATGGTCGCCGCAGCCCGCCGCGAATGGTTTGAACGTAACACCGCCCGGCCAGCGCATCGCAATCGCGCGCGACGCGGCGTTCTCCTTCGTCTATCCGCACATGCTGGAAGCCTGGCGCGCGGCGGGCGCCGAAATCCAGCCGTTCTCGCCGCTGGCCGATGAGGCGCCAGACGCGAGCGCCGATGTGTGCTGGCTGCCCGGCGGCTATCCCGAGCTTCATGCGGGAACGATCGCGGCCAATGCGCGCTTTCGCAGCAGCTTGCGCGCGTTCGCCGAGACGCGGCCGGTGCACGGCGAATGCGGAGGCTATATGGTGCTAGGCGAGGGCCTCACCGATGCCGACGGTATCCGCCATGAGATGACGGGCCTGCTCGGCCTGGAGACGAGCTTTGCCAAACGCCGCATGCATCTGGGCTATCGTCTCGCCGCGCTCGCTGGCCCGATGCCGGGGCATCAGGTCGGCGCGCGGCTGCGCGGCCACGAGTTCCACTATTCGACGATTCTCGCGCAGCCGGACACGCCGCTCGCGGTCGTGCACGATGCTACCGGCGCCGTCATCGCCGAGACCGGCTCGCGGCGGGGGCACGCCACCGGCACGTTCTTCCATCTGATCGCGGAGGACCGGTGAGCGGATTCGTCACTTTCATTTCCGCCGGCCCCGGCGATCCGGAGCTGCTCACGCTGAAGGGTGCTGCGCGGCTGCGCGAGGCGGACGTCGTGCTCTATGACGATCTCGCTTCCGGCGCGATCCTCGATCTCGCTCGTCCCGGCGCCAATCTCGTCGCGGTGGGCAAACGGGCAGGGCGGGCCTCGACCAAGCAGCACCACGTCAACCGGCTGCTGGTCGACTATGCGGCGACCGGCGTCCGCGTGGCGCGGCTGAAATCGGGCGATGCCGGCATTTTCGGCCGGCTTGAGGAGGAGATCGAGACGCTGCGCGAGGCCGGCATCGGCTACGAGATCATTCCCGGCGTCACCACCGCCTGCGTCGCTGCGGCGCAAGCCGGAATTCCGCTGACCCGGCGCCACACCTCGCGCCGGGTGCAGTTCGTCACCGGGGCCGACGTCACCGGTGAGCTGCCCCAGAACCTGAACTGGGCGGCGCTGGCCGATCCCGAAGCGACCACCGTGGTCTATATGGGCCGCCGCACCTTTCCGGCGCTTGTCGCGAAATTGATCGAGCACGGTCTGGCGCCAGGCACTCCGGCGCTGTTCGCTGAATCTCTCGGGCGCCCCGATGAGCGGCTGGTCCGCACCACAATTGCCGAACTGGCGGAGCAGCTTGCGCGCGGCGGCGCGGCGTCGACGGCGGCCGTGATTCTGTTCGGTGCGCTCGCAGGGGATTATCCGTCATGATCGCCCCGGCCGCCGCTCGCCCCTTGACGCCGGCTCCGCGAAAGGGGCACACAGGAGATGCATGGTGCTCGACGCGGCGCAAAGCGCCGGAGCATAATCGGGAATGGGGATGGGCGGACCCAGTTGCGGCGCCCCAAACCCCAGCCGCCCCCGCGACTGTAAGCGGTAAGGGACTCCGAACCGCCACTGGGCCGCAAGGCTCGGGAAGGCCGGAGAACCCAGTGAGCCGCGAGCCAGGAGACCGGCCGTGCGTGTTTTGAGGCCAACGCCGTCGGGTGTGACGGCAGGAAGGATCTGAGCCATGCATATCGAACCCGGGATCGTGACGGGCGCCAAGCTCGTGTTGAGTTACGCAACAGGCATCGCCGCCTGCGGTGTTGCGCTGAAGCTCGCGGTCGAGACCGCGCGCGAGCAGGGCGTCGGCTCGCTTGCGTTGCGCACCCTCGCCACCACCGCGCTTGTCTTCACCTTCTTCGAGATCCTGCCGCACTTCCCGGTCGGCGTCTCCGAGGTGCACTTCATTCTCGGCTCGACCTTGTTCCTGTTGTTCGGGGCGGCCCCCGCAGCTCTCGGCCTCGCCTTCGGTCTGCTGTTCCAGGGCATCTTCTTCGAGCCGCCGGATTTGCCGCAATTCGGCATGAACGTCACCACGCTGCTGGTGCCGCTGTTTGGGATCCAGGCGATTGCAGCGCGGATCATTTCGCGCAACACCGCCTATGTCGATCTCAGCTATCGCCAGGCGCTGGCGCTTTCGACGACCTACCAGGCCGGCGTGATCGGCTGGGTCGCGTTCTGGGCGCTCTATGGCTCCGGCTTTGCCATGAGCAATCTCGCCAACATCGCGACCTTCGCGGCCTCTTATGCGCTCGTCATCGTGATCGAGCCGCTGGCCGATCTGGCGGTGCTGGCGCTGGCGAAGTCGCTGCGCGGCGTCACCGCGCCCGGCCTCGTCACCCCGCGCCTGCACAACGCGGCCTGAGAGACAAGCGAACGGGCGGCCATCGCGGTCGCCCTTCGCACTCGCGATGCTCACCCTCTCCCTGATAAGCATCGGTTGCGGCGATCCCGAGCAGCTCACGCGCGCCGCGATCCGTGCCATCAACGCGGCCGATCTCGTCCTGATCCCGCGCAAGGGCAGCGCGAAATCCGATCTCGCCGATCTCAGGCGGACGATCTGCGCGGACGTTCTGACCAACGACCAGACGCGCATCGCCGAGTTCGATCTGCCCGTGCGCGACGCCGCCGAAGCGGACTATCACAAGGGCGTGGACGATTGGCACGATGCGGTTGCCGCGACCTGGTCGCGGACGATCGCGAGTCATCTCGAAGGCGATGGCAAGGTCGCGCTGCTGATCTGGGGCGATCCCTCGCTGTACGATTCCTCGTTGCGGATTGCGCGGCGGCTCACTCCCTTGCCGACAATTGAGGTCGTGCCCGGCATCACCTCGATCCAGGCGCTTTGCGCGGCGCATGCGCTGCCGCTCAACGACATCGGCGAACCGTTTCTGGTCACGACGGGGCGCTGCTTGCGCGAGGGTGGCTGGCCGCAGGGCGTCGATACCGTGGTGGTCATGCTCGACGGCGGCACCGCATTCCAGTCGCTCGATCCGGACGGCTTGCAGATCTGGTGGGGCGCCTATCTCGGAATGCCCGACCAGATCATCCTGTCCGGCGCGTTGGCCGAAATCGGCCCGCGCATCGTGGCCGCGCGCCAGGAGGCGCGCGAGCGGCACGGCTGGATCATGGACAGCTACATTCTCAAGCGCAGGCCGTAAGGCAAGCGAGGCAGCATGCTTCCCGAATGGGTCACTCAAAAATGCCCTGACGTCTCCGCGGTTCATCGCGAGGCAGCGATTGCGCGGCAGGCGCAACTGACAAAGCCCACCGGCGCGCTCGGCCGGCTGGAACAGCTCGCGATCGAGCTTGCGGGCCTGCAGGCGACCGAGCAGCCGCGTGCGGCGCGGGTGCCGATCATCGTCTTCGCCGGCGATCACGGCATCGTCGCGCAGGGCGTGTCGGCCTATCCGCAAGCCGTCACCATCGCGATGATGGCGAATTTCGCCTCCGGCGGCGCCGCGATCTCCGTGCTGGCGCGTGAGCTCGGCTCGAGCCTCGAGGTGGTCGACGCCGGGACGCTGGCGCAGGAGGAAATGGCGGGCGTCGTCACCGACAAGCCGCGTCATGGCAGTCGCGATTTCAGCGTCGACGCCGCGCTCGCCCCCGCCGAGCTGGCGTTCGCTTTCGAAGCCGGCCAGCGCGCGGTGGCGCGCGCCGGGGCCAGCCAGCCTGATCTGCTGATCTTCGGCGAGATGGGCATCGGCAACACCACGACATCGGCGGCGATTGCCGCGAGCCTTCTCGGCGTGAGCGCGGAGGAGATCGCGGGCAGCGGTACCGGCATCGATGCGGCCGGCCGCGCGCACAAGGCGCGTGTGATCGACGCTGCGATTGCGCGCCATGGCGTTGCCGGGGCCTCGCCCGAAAAAATCCTGTGCGCGGTCGGCGGACTCGAGATCGCGGCGATCTGCGGCGCGATCATTGCCGCAGCGCAACGCCGCATCCCAGTATTGATCGACGGATTCATCGTCTCGGTCGCGGCGCTTGCGGCGGCGCGGCTCAATCCGTCGTGCCGGCCATTCCTGCTGCCGTCGCATCAATCGGCGGAGCAGGGGCATCGGCTGGTGCTGCGCGCGCTCGACGTGCAGCCGCTGATCAGCCTCGATCTCAGGCTCGGCGAGGGATCGGGCGCCGCCATCGCGCTGCCGCTGGTGCGGTTGGCCTGCGCGCTTCACAACGGCATGGCGACGTTCGCGCAGGCCAACGTGCCGGATCGTCCCGCCTGAACCGCCTCAGGTCATGCGCTGATTGACCGAGACGACGCGCCAGCCGGCGGCGAGCCGGTCGATCCGGGTCAGCGACAGCGGATCAACCACGAAGCGCAACGCGGCTTCCGGCGTCAGATCCAGCGCGATGCAGAGCACGGCGCGGATGGTGCCGGAATGCACGACCAGCGCCGCTGGGCCGGAGCCGATCCGCAAGAGTCCCTGCCGCACGCGCGCGACCTGATCCTCGAAGCTTTCGCCGCCCGGCGGTCTCTTGTGGACGGGATCGCTCCAGAATTCCGTGTAGGTCTCACCACCGGTGGCGGCGAGTTCGTCGTGCTTCCGGCCCGTCCAGTCGCCAAAATGCTGCTCGCTGAATTCGGTCATCAATGACGGTTCGAGCCGAAGGGCCCGCGCGGTCTCGACCGTGCGCCGCGACGGGCTGGCATAGCTCACCACATTGCGCGGCAGGCGTTGCCGCAGCGCTTCCAACTGCGCGAGATCGCCGAGATCCGCCGGCGCATCGGACGCGTGGATCGTCCCTGCGACGCCGGCGACGGGCGCATGTCGTATCAGCCAGAGGAAGGTCTCGCCTTCCATGCTCGTCTCCCAGGAAGTTGGTCGCTGTGGCAATAACGCCGCACGCTGCACATTGACTCTGTCTTGCTCCTAATCCTAGATGGCTGTGACGGTTTCCCCGCGAGGGGATGAAAAGGGAATGCGGTGCGGGGACGTTGTCTCCAATGCCGTGGCTGCCCCCGCAACTGTAAGCGGCGAATCTTGCGTCACGAGCCACTGGGTATCTCGGTCCCGGGAAGGCGACGCAAGGTAATGACCCGCGAGCCAGGAGACCTGCCGTCAGCCGTGGTCACACGCGAAGATGTCGGTCGGGGAGTACAGACATTCGGCTTCATCGGAAGGCGGGAAGCCGGAAGATGGGACCTTCATTCGCTGTGACGTGCCACTGACGTCACACCGAGGTCCAAAACCGTGTTGTCCATCCGTATTGTACGACCGCGCCGCGTCCTGCTCGCGTCCGCCGCTCTCACATCGTTTGCCGTTATCGATCTGCCCTCAGCGTCGGCGCAGCAGGTCCGCGATCCCCTGCCGCCGATCGAAGTGTCCCCGGTCCAGTCCCGCAAGCAGGCGAGGCCAGCCGGCCGCGAAGGGCAGAGCCCGCGCCGCACGGCGGCGCGCAGGTCCGCGACTGCAGCAGCCGCACCAAAGCCCGCCGCGCCGGTCGCTTCGGCGCAGACCCAAGCGCAAACACCGCTCAACAGCAACGCTGTCGCCGAAAGCGCCTCGCGCCTTGGCCTGACGGTGCGCGAAACGCCTGCGACCGTCGAGGTCATCTCCGCCGCGACCATGCGCGAGCAGGGCTATCGCACCGTGTCCGAAGTCGCGGCAGGCGCGGTCGGCGTCACCTCCGGCGACAACCCGGCCGAGCCTGCGGCCTTCTCGATGCGCGGCTTCACCAACAGCCAGATCAACACGCTCTATAACGGCATCAAGATCGGCCCGCAGAACATGACCTCGCGGATCACCGACACGGCTAATCTGGAAGCCGTGGAATTCCTGAAGGGTCCGGCCTCGCTGATCTCGGGCGAGGGTGCCGCCGGCGGTGCGATCAACTTCGTCACCAAGCAGCCGCACACGGGCCCAATCCGGAACGAGGCGGATTTTTCCTGGGATTCGCTGAACTCGTTTCGTGCCCATTACGGCTCGGGCGGCAGCACCAATTTGCAGGGGCTCGACTACCGCTTCGACGTCAGCCGTTCCTCGCTCAACGGCTTTGCGGACGATACCAACACCAAGACGCTGGATGTGTCGGGTCAGCTCAACTACCGCATCTCCGACAGCCTCAAGATCTGGGGCGCGATCGAGTATCGCGAGGACCGCTCGAAGGCCTATTGGGGCGCGCCGCTGGTGCCGGTGGCCTATAGCGGCTCGCACGCCACGAGCGGCATCGTCTCCGGCAATTACGTCTCGAACTATAACGGAACCAATCTCGGCGCTGTCACCATCGACGACCGCACCTTCAACACCAACTACAACGTCCTCGACAATCGAAACGTGGCGCAGGAGGTGTGGCTGCGCGGTGGCTTTGAGCTCAAGCTCGCGCCCGACCTGACCTTGAAGAGCCAGGCCTATGGTTACGGTGCCGAGCGCACCTGGTTCAACAACGAGATCGAAGCGTTTAATTCCACAACGAACTTGGTGGATCGCGAGCGCTTCTATGTCGCGCACAGCCAGCGGCTGGTCGGCAACATCACCGACCTGATCTGGGATGCGAACATCGCAGGTTTCGACAACCGGCTGGTCACGACACTGTCGTCGAGCTACCTCGACTTTGTCAGGCCGGGCGCGGCAAACTTCCCAGGCGATTCCGTCTCGCTGGTCGATCCTGTCAGAGGCTATTACGGCCTGCTTACGACGCAGCAGCAAACTGCGCGCATCGATAACGAGGCGCTGTCGTTCGAGGACCGGCTGAAGCTCACCCGAACCTTCTCGCTGATCGGCGGCCTCCGCGTCGAGCATATCGGGCTCGACCGCAACTCGACCGACAAGAACGGCCTCGAGAAGGCGGGCTTCCCGTTCACAAAGGACTGGGCGCCGGTGACCGGTCGCATCGGATACACCTGGGAGGCTGTGCCCGGCCTGACCTTCTTCAGCCAGTACGCCACTGGGGCGGACATCTCAGCCAACAACATTTTCCTGCTCGGGCCGACCCAGCCGCTCGACCTGACGACGGCCCGCACCTATGAGACCGGCGTCAAGCATCTGTTCTGGGACAACCGGGCGGAATGGTCCTTCTCGGCCTACGACATCTTGCGCAAGAACGTCTACGCCGCGGCGGGTGGGATGCAGCTCAACATCGCCGGGCGGCAGGAATCGAAGGGCGTGGAACTCGCCGCCGCGGTGCGTCCGATCGAGCCGCTGCGCCTGTGGGGCAACATCGCCTATGTCGATGCGCGCTACGCCGACTACAATTTCGCCGGCGGCTCGTTCTCGGGCAAGACGCCGCCGAACGTGCCGCGCATCGTCGCCAATGCCGGCGCGTCGTACCGGTTCTTCACGCCCTGGCCGGTCGAGATCGGCATCACCGGCCGTCATGTCGGCGACCGCTACAACACCGATGCCAACGTCGTGACGATGAAGGCTTACACCGTCGCCGACGTCTATGCCTTCGTCGACATCCCGAAGACGGTGTTCAATGCGGTCGATCAGGCCCGCCTGACCTTCCGCGTGCGCAACATCGCCGACAAGCGCTATGCGATCTGGGGCGATCCGTTCTATCCCGACCAGATCCTGCTCGGCGCGCCGCGCACCTACGAGCTTTCGGCCGCCTTCAGATGGTAGGACGGTGACCACATGATGGGCGCGATCGTCCTGCTGCACCGCTGGCTCGGGATCGCGTTCTGCCTGCTGTTCGCGATGTGGTTCGCAACCGGAATCGTGATGCACTTCGTTCCGTTTCCTTCGCTGACGGAAGCGGAGCGATTTGCCGGACTGGCACCGGTGGGCGGCGCGCAGGTGACCATGTCGGCCCATGAGGCCGTGGTCGCCAGCGGGATCGCGGATGCCCGGCGGGTTCGCCTGATCCGGCGAAGCGACGGACCGGTCTACATCGTCGCGGGACCGCAGCGTGTTCGCGCGGTTCGCGCCCTGGATGGGGCTGACGCGTCGGTGATGTCGTCCGATGTCGCACTCGCCATCGCGCGGGAGCACGCTCGACGGCGCGGACTCGATGTTACCGGCGCCGCAATTCTCGCGCGTGCGGATTACGATCAATGGAGCGTGCCGAACGGCTTTGACCGCCACTGGCCCCTGTTCCGCGTCGCCCTCGGCGATGCTGCCGGGATGGAGGTTTACGTTTCATCGCGGACCGGCGAAGTCGTTCTGGATACGACGCGAAGCGAGCGCGGGTGGAATTGGGCTGGGAGCGTCCTGCACTGGATCTATCCGACAGTGCTACGAAGCAACTGGGCGCTGTGGGATGGCGTGGTCTGGATGCTATCGCTGCTGGCCTTTATTGCGGCATTGCTCGGCGCGGTGCTCGGCCTCGCGCGGCTCAGGCTTCGCGGTCGGCAACTGTCATCGCCTTATCGCGGCTGGCACGCCCTGCATCACGTCATCGGCCTCGTCGCGACAGCTTTCGTGCTGACCTGGATCTTCAGCGGCTGGCTCTCGATGGATCACGGCCGGCTGTTCTCGCGCGGGGAGCTGACCCCGGCTGAGGCCGGCGTGATCGATGTTTCGCCGAATTGGACGACGACTGCGTCGCTTGATCGGACGCCGATATCGTCAGCGGCCCGCGAAGTCGAATGGTTTGCCTTCAACGGCAAGCTCCATCGACGCGAGCGGGTTGGTCTCGACAAGCAGGTTCTGATCGGACCCGATGGTGGAGAGTTTGATTTCCTCAGCGCGCCGGAAGTCGAAAACCTGGTGAGGCGTGTCGCAGCTGGCTGCGGCGCTACGTCCATTCTCCCCGATGATGATGCCTATCCCGCACAGTCCAACGTCGCGCGTGCACCTGTTTACCGCTCCCGCTGCGGCGACCTCTGGTTCGATATCGACGGCGCCGACGGGCGCGTGCTGCAAAGGCTCGATGCGTCGCGGCGGGCCTATCGCTGGGTCTACAGCGCGCTGCATACGTTCGATTTTCCGGTCCTGCTCGCGCATCCGCGTTTGCGCGATGTCCTGATCGTCGGGCTATGCGCGCTCGGGCTGGTGTTCTCCATCACCGGCATCGTCATCGGCTGGCGCCGCCTGCGATCAACGTTTGCAGCCTGATCTACGCCCTGAGCACTGACTCGAGGCGCTGGGCGGCTCGCAGCAGCGTGCGGTCCTGTCCGCGACGGGAAATGATCTGCAGGCCGAAAGGAAGTCCGCGCTCATCGGTCCCGCAAGGGATCGAAATCGCCGGCAGCCGGGCATGATTGACGAACGGCGTGAATACGGCGTGCGCGCGGGGACTCGCCGGGCGGCCGCCGATCGTGTCGGGGCCGAGCTGGGTCAACGGCCACGCAACGCAGGGCACCGTCGGAGCCAGTAGCAGGTCGGCCTCGCTGAAGAAGGCAGCAAAGGCATTGGCGATCGCAGTGCTGGCGACGAGGGCTCCGGCAACTTCTGCCCCCGACCACGACAGCCCTCGCTCGATCTGCCTGGCGATATCAGGATCGAAGACATTCGGGTCCTTGCGAAAGGTGCCGCCATAGAGCGCGGCGAGGCCGGCATGCTGAAGCGGCATGATGGCCTCTTCCGTGGCGCCTGCCGGCCAGACCGGATCGCGAGTTGCGATACGCAAGCCTGTGGCGGCGATGCGTTCAACTGCGGAAGCGAGCCCGTTCGCAACGACGTCGTCAACGGCGACGTCAAGCCCGAGCCGGGGCGAAAACGCGATGCGCAAGTCCGCGATGTCTTCAGCCTCTCTCGCGACAACTGCCGAGTCCGGATCGCGCGGATCGATTCCGGCCATGACCTCGAACGCCAGCGCGATATCCGCGACGTCGGCGGCGATCGGTGCGATGACGGAGAGGCCGAAGAACGGCTCGGCGAAACCCGGCCCATACGGAATCGCGCCATAGGACGGCTTGAAGCCGGCGACACCGACATGGGCGGGCGGCCTGCGGCTGGAGCCGCCGGCATCGGTACCGATCGCGAGCGGCACGAGGCCGGCGGCGACGGCGGCGGCCGGACCGCCCGATGAACCACCCGGTGTCAGCGTGGGATCGAGCGGATGGCGTGTGGGTCCGAACAGCTGTGAGGTCGTCACGCCCTTGCTGGCGAATTCGGATGTGGCGCCGATGCCGACAATGACGGCGCCGGCCTTGCGCAGGCGCTCGATCGCAATGGCATCCTGTGGCGCAATGAAATTGGCGAACAGGCGCGAGCCCTGTGTGATGCACCAGCCTGCGGCCCAGATGTTGTCCTTGACGATGACGGGGACGCCGGCGAGCGGCATCGCTTCGCCGGAGCGCAGGCGTGCATCGACCGCTGCCGCGTCGGCAAGCGTGCGGGTGGGATCGATCGTCACCACCGCGTTCAGCGCCCTGGCTGCCTCGATGCGCGCAAGCGCTGCCTCGGCAATTTTGACCGCGCTGGTTCGCCCGGCCGTCACATCTGCCGCGATCTCGCGCGCGCTATTGTTTCGCTCTGTCATGGCCTCCCCAGATCAGCGCCAATGTGCCGCACAGCGCAAGGCAAGCCAAGGCGAAGAACGCCGCGCCGAGACCGGCAACACCATCCAGCACCGAAACCAGCGCCGGCGCGGCGAGCAGGCCGGCATAGGATGCGGTCAGCACGGCGCCCGTTGTCTCGCCGATCCGGTCCTGCGGGGCCAGGCGCGCGATCTCGGCGATGAAGACGCCGTTCCAGCCCGATGCCGTCAGGCCGAACAGGGCCGCGACGGCGAATTGCCCAATGCGGCCGAGCGATGCGCCATCGAGGCCGAGCAGCGCGGCGCAGAAGGCCATGCCGAGGCCGATGACGACGAGGACCATGCGCGAGGCATCGAGGCGCATGGCGACATAGCCCCAGCCGAGCCGGCCGACGAGGCCGCCGGCCTGCGCGCAGGCGAGCGCCATGCCGGCCTCGATATGACTGAGGCCGAGCTCGCGCGTGCCGAGCATGACGAAGACGGTGTTGAGCGACACCTGCATCGCGCTGAACGGCATCGAGGCCAGCGCCAGCATCGCGATGCGCCGGTCCGCGGTGACCAGTGCCAGCCGCGCGCGGAGATCAAGTTGCGGAAGCGGGGCGGACTTGCCGGCATAGGCCGGCCGCAGGCGCTCGAACAGCAGGATTGCGACGAGCGCGCAGGCACCGACGGCTGCGTAGCACCAGGCCGGTCCCAACCAGATCGCGATCGCGGGCAGGGCCAGCGAGCCGCAGACGGCGCCGATCTGGTTGCCGGTCTGGCGCACCGAGAACACGAAGGCGCGTCGCTCCGACGTCACCAGCCGCGACAGCAGTGCCGCGCTCGCCGGCGTTTCCGGACCGAAGGCAAGGCCGAGGCAGAGGCCGGCGGCGAGCAGGGCCGCGGTCGTTCCAAGCGAGGCCAGCGCCATGCTGATGACGATCGCAGCCGCGCACAGGCTCGCGATCCGGAGCGAGCCCATCCGCGCGATGAAGCCGCCGCCCCAGAACGAGGCGGGGATGCCGACGGCGAACACCGCGCAGGAGAACATCGAGAGCTGCCAGACCTCGATATGGGCGCGCGGCGCGACCACGCCCGGGGCAAACAAGGCGAGCGCCACCAGGGCTTGAAGCGAGGTCATCGCGCCGAGCGCCGGCAGCAACGGCGGCGCTGGCCGAATGGCGGTGTTTGCGTCTACCATGGAGCGGCGCTATCAGGAGGAACGGCACGATGGCAGGCGGTATTTCCATTCACGCGGTCGATGTGGCCGGCGGGCGACCGGCGCAGGGTCTGCGCGTCGAGATCTGGCGGATCGATCCTGACTCCTCGCGCGTCGCCGACGGTCGGCTCGGCGCCAACGGTGTGCTCGATCACCCCATTGCGCAGGGCGTGGGCGTGACGGCAGGCGAGTACGAGGTCCTGTTTCATCTCGGCGAGTTCTTTGCTGACAGCGACGGCTTTCTCACGGTGACGCCGTTCCGCTTCCGCATCAAGCATGTCGACGAGCATTTTCATCTGCCGCTGAAATTCACGCGCTGGGGCTATTCGCTGTTCCGCGGCGCCTGATCAGTTGGTCAGCCGCCGCGACAGGCCCGTGACGCGCTCCATCACCGCGACCATCGCAACGGTGGCGATGATCAGCACGCTCGATAGCGCGGCAATGGTGACGTCGAGCTTGCCCTCGAGGTCCTGCCACATCCGGATCGGCAGCATGTCGGTTGCGGCGTCGCGCAGGAACAGCGAGACCGGCACGTTGTCGAACGACGACATGAAGGCGATGAAGGCGCCCGCGATGATGCCCGGCCGGATCAGCGGCAGCACGATCCGCCGGAACGTGTAGAGCCGGCTCGCGCCCAGCACCGCGGAACTCTCCAGCAGGGTTGGCTCAAGCTGGGCGAGCGCTGCGACCGTGTTGCGCACGACGTAGGGTACGCAAACGACCGTGTGGCCGATCACCAGCGTCAGTAACGACACCTGCATCCCGACCAGCGAGAACAGCATCAGCGCAGCCAGACCAAAAGCCAGCGCCGGCAGCACCAGCGGCGACATGAAGAGGGAGTCGAGCAGCCGTGCCGACAGCGTCCGCGAGCGCGAGATCGCGAGCGCCGCCCCAACACCGAGCACGACCGACAGGACTGTCGCCCACAGCGCGACGATGAGGCTGTTCTTGGCCGCGAAGTGCAGCTGCCAGGCGTTCCACAGCTCGGCGTACCAGCGCAGCGAATAGCCCGGCGGCGGGAAGCGCAGCGAGAACCCGCTGGTAAAGGAGACAATCAGCACCACAAGCGAAGGCGCGATGATGATGATCAGTGCGATCACCGCGATTGCCGTCATCACGAACTCGAAGCTGATGGCTTCCAGGGTGCGCTTGCGTCCGCTCATGACGCGCCTCCGTAGCCGCGCGACAGGCGGCCGAGCGTGGTGAAGACCGAGACGACCGCGAGCACGGCCAGCAGGAAGATGATCGAGATCGCGGAGGCAAAGGGCCAGTTCTGCAGCGTCGAGGCTTGCTGATAGAGATACATCGGCATGAACAGCATCTGCCCGCCGCCGATCAGCGACTGGGTGATGAAGGCGGTGATCGCCGCGGCATAGGTCAGCGTGCAGCCGGCGATCACGCCGGGCAGCGACAGCGGCAGCACGACCCTGAAAAAGGTCCGCCAGCTTCCGGCACCGAGCGAGCAGGAGGCATCGTCGAGATTGGGATCGATGCGGCCGAGCGCGGTGATCAGCGGCAGCGTCATCAGCGGCATCTGCACCTGCGCCAGCGCGATCACCACGCCGAACTGGGTGTAGAGCAGCTTTATGGGTGTATCGATCATCCCAAGGGATTGCAGCGTCGCATTGATGATACCCTGGCGGCCCAGGATGACGATCCAGGCGAAGGTGCGGACCACGACGCTGGTCAGGAGCGGCAGCAGCACGATCAGGATGATGATGGTCTGAAGCTTCGGTCCGACCCGCTGGTAGAGCCAGGCGATGGGAAAGCCGAGCACGAGGCACACGGCCGTCACTTCGGCGCCGAGCAGCAGGGTCGAGCCGAGCACGCTCAGGCTGAAGGGATCGGTGAGGAAGTGCAGGTACTGGCCGAGCCCCCAATGGAGCGCGGCCGTGTCGTTGTGCAGCGAGAGCCAGAGCAATTGCAGCAGCGGTGCCACGAAGAAGACCAGGAAGAACAGCGCCAGCGGCGCTGCCAATCCCATCCCGTAGGAGGTGACGTCTCGTGAAGCCGGTGCTGAGCCCATGACAAATCCTCGGAAATGCCTCTAGATCTTGATCTCGCGGTTGAAGCGCTCGATCCAGGCCGAGCGCTGCTCGTTGATCTTCTTCCAGTCCTGGAACACGAATTTCTGCTTCAGCTCGGCGGTGTCCTTGGCGAGCACGCGCGCGATTTCACCGCCCATCTTGACCTTGGAATTGGTCGGCACGATCAGATAGGGCGGGTTCATCAGCGTGGTCTGTACCTCCGGCGTCAGCGACGCTTCGATCAGCTTGAAGGCGAGCTCGCGGTTGGGCGAGTTCTTGACGATGTGGATCGTGGTCTTGAAGGCGATGGCGCCTTCCTTCGGCGCCACGAACTCGACCGGGACGCCGCGCGCCTTGAGGATCTGGATGGCGTTGAAATTACCGGGCGAGATGTCGATCTGGCCCTGCTGGAACAGGGTCGCGAGCGCGCCAGGATTGGCGGCCACCGCGGCGAGATTGGGCTTCAGCTCCTCGATCGCCTTGAAGCCGGGATCGACATTGGCTTCCGAGCCGCCGCGCATCTTGGCGATCTCGACCAGCCAGCCGGTGCCGAGCGTCGAGTTGAGGTTGGTGATGCCGACGCGGCCCTTGAACTCCGGCTTCCACAGATCGGCCCAGGAGGTGGGCGGCGTCTTGACCGCTTCCGGATTGTAGGTGAGGCCGACGACCTGGAAGAACGGGGCAGGGCCCATCGGCTCCTGCGCCTCGGAGATCAGGTCTTTGTAATAGGCGCTCTTCTCGACCGGATAGGGCTCGACGAGGTCCTGCCCGATCGCGACGAGGGCCGGGCCGGGATCGTGCAGCATCACGTCGATCGGCGGATTGGCCTTGGCGGCATTGACCTTCGCGATCTGGTCGACCGAGAGCATGGGGTCGAGCACGATTGCGGCGTCGGCGTTTGCCTTGCGGAAGGCCGGCACCAGTACCGCCTTGTGCGCCTCCTCCCAGCTGCCGGTGAAGGTCGCAAACACCAGCGGGCGGGCCTGGGCGTAGCTTAAGCCAGGAAACGCCTTCATGGCGCCGAGTGTGAGCGCGGTCGTCATCAGGCTGCGGCGGTTCATGATCATGGTCGAACTCCCTCTGGACAAAGATTGAATCTAAAGTGTTGCGGGAAAGGCGTTGGCGAGCGATGGGGCGAGCGGTGCGAGGCGCACCGCGGCGCCGCTCTCCAGCGCGCGCGTCTCGCCGATGCGCGCCTGGGAGACCTTGACGCCGGAGCCGTCGGCGGTGGTGACTTCGTGGACGACGGTCGCGCCCAGCGGCAACGACATGCCGACCACGCCGGCAAAGCCGGTCTCGTCACCGACGAAGTGCAGATGCTCGGGTCGGATGCAGACGGTGACGCGGCCGCCCTCGGTGAGGGTGCCGCCCGCGGGCCGCGCAATGATCTCCGCGCCGGCATCGAGGCGAACTTTTGCAGCCGTGCGGTCCGCCGAGACGACCACGCCGGGCATGCGGTTGCTGGAGCCGACGAAGGTGTTGACGAACAGGGTTTGCGGACGGTCGTAGACGTCGGACGGCGATCCGAACTGTTCGAGCTTGCCATGGCTGAGCACGGCGACGCGGTCGGCCATCGACAGCGCTTCTTCCTGGTCGTGCGTCACGATCAGCGTGGTGATGCCGGAGACGCGCTGCAGCCGCTTGACCTCGATCTGCATGTCGAGCCGCAAATTCTTGTCGAGCGCAGCAAAGGGCTCGTCGAGCAGCAGGATCGACGGCTTGATCGCGAGCGCGCGGGCCAGCGCAACGCGCTGCTGCTGGCCGCCGGAGAGCTGCCGCGGCAGCCGTTCCGCCATGGCAGGCAATTGCACAAGGTCCAAGAGGCGCTGCGCCTCGCGCTGGCGCGTCGCCTTGTCGATGCCGCGCGCGGCAAGTCCGTAAGCGACGTTCTCGCTGATCGACAGATGCGGAAACAGCGCATAGTTCTGGAACACGATGCCGACGGCACGGCGGTTCGGCGGCAGCGCATCGACGATGTCGTCGCCGATGATGATCCGCCCCTGCGTCTGTGCGATGAAGCCGGCGATGATCCGCAGCAGGGTGGTCTTGCCACAGCCGGAGGGGCCGAGCAGGGCGATGATCTCGCCGCCCTTGATGTCGAGATTGATATTCTCGACCGCGAGCGCACCGCTTGGGTAGCGATGGGTAACGGCGTCGACGACGAGTGAGCGACCGCCTTGCGCTTCAGCCATGGTGTTGCCTCCCGTTCTCCCGAAGAAGAAAGCAAATCTCGTGCCCGGCGCGGTCGCTTTTTGCGGCGCGTTTTGGCATTGTCGTTTGATGACCTCGGATCAATCCATTTGCGACCTCACGGCCACAACCCTTGCGCGCGCCATTGCCAAGCGCGAGCTGTCCTCGCGCGACGCCGTTGAGGCACATCTCGCGCGGATAGCGCACAGCAACGTGCAATTGGCGGCATTCGTGACCGTCGACGCGGAGGGCGCCCGCCGTGCGGCGCAAATCTGCGACGCGGCGCCCGCGCCGATCGGCCCGCTGCATGGGGTGCCGGTTGCGATCAAGGACCTCACCGACACCGCGGGACTTGCGACCACCTATGGATCGGTTTTGTTTCGCGATCACGTCCCGGCTGAGGATGATCTCGTGGTGGCGCGGCTGCGACGCGCCGGCGCGATCATCTTGGGAAAGACCAACACCCCGGAATTCGGCTTCGGTGCGGTCTGCACCAACAAGCTTTGCGGGCCAACGCGTAATCCGTTCGATCCCGCGTTGACCTCCGGCGGATCGTCCGGCGGCTCCGCCGTCGCGGTCGCGGCCGGCATGGTGCCGCTGGCGCACGGCACCGATTTCGGCGGCTCCGTCCGCACGCCCGCCAGCTTCTGCGACGTCGCCTCGATCCGGCCGACGCCCGGCCGCATCCCGTCGCCGCGCCGTCCACTCGGCTGGGACATGCTCGCCACCCACGGCTTCCTCGCCCGCGATGTCAACGATCTCGAACTCGCGCTGTCGGTCTGTGGGGGAGGCGATACCAGCGATCCGCTCTCGACCGGCGTCGTCAATGACGACCGGCCGTTTGCGAGACGTCCCAGAATCGCAATGACGCCCGATTTCGGCGTCGCGCCGGTCGCGCGCGATGTTCGCGCCCGTTTTGCTGCCGCCTGCGATGCGCTCGCCGGCGTCGCCGATGTCGTTCCATCCTCGCCCGATTGCGGCGGTGCGATCGAGACTTTTCGCACGTTGCGCGCCGCGCACATTGCCAACAGTTACGGCGAATTGTTGAGGACGCGCCGCCCCGAACTCACGCCCACCGTGATCTGGAACATCGAGGCGGGCGCGAAGCTCTCGGCCGAAGATTACCTCAACGCCGAACGTCGCCGCACCGCGGTCTATCGCAGTTTTCGCGAGCTGTTCACCCGTACCGATTTCCTGGTTGCGCCGGCGGCGTCCGTCTTGCCCTGGCCGAACGAGATCGGTGACGTCACCGCCATCGACGGCGCGTCGCTGGAGACGCCGATCGACTATCTCGCGGTGACCTTCATCGTCTCGCTGGTTGGATTTCTGGTACTGACTCTGCCAGTGCGGCGAGAAGACAACGAGCTGCCCTTCGGCATCCAGATCATCGCGCCGCCGGGATGCGAATCCCGCCTGTTTGCCTTCGGCCGTACCCTCGAACACGAACTGGGTTTTTCGCATCGCCGGCCAAAGCTCCCCTAGCTATCGCGATGCTCGAGCCGGGCAGCGAGTGCCCCGGCAAGACCAAGGGTGGGTTTGGCGGCGGGTCGGCGGAACGTGCCCGCGGTTGCCTTGCGCAGCCGCAGCGCGACCAGTGCTTCGGCCTGCTTCACGGCGGCGACGACCTGGTCGACGACAGGAACGGGGATTCGGTCGGCGACGCGCTCGGCGAGGCCGGAGAGCGGGGCGCCCGCGAAGATCAGCACGTCAGCCTCGTCCTCGACGATCGCGCGCTGCGCGAGTTCGACCAGCAGATCCTCCTTCTCGGTGCCGACCTCGGAGATCGCCTTGAAGGGCGTGTCGAGCATGCGAATGCCGGCGCAGCGCTCCCGCAGCCCGTGGTCGCGGACGCATTCCTCGTACCAGGGCCCAAGCGCCTGCGCGAAGGTGACGATGGCAAACCGCCGTCCGGCCATGCAGGCGGTCAGCATCGCGGCTTCCGCCATGCCGATCACGGGAATGTCGAAGGTTTCGCGCGCGGCGAAAAGGCCGGGATCGCCGAAGGCGGCGATGATCGCTGCATCAACCTTGGTGTGCTGTTCGGCCAGCATCTCCAGCGCAATGGCGCCGCCGATCTGCGCTTCGGTCCGGGTGGCGATGTAGGGCACGCCGCGCGTCGCGGTGCAGGGGATCAGCTTGGTGCCGGGCGCGGCGGCGCGCTGCCCGACATCCGTCATCAACTGGGTGACCCCCGCGCTGGTGTTGGGGTTGAGCAGCAACAGCTTCATAGTCATGCCGCCGTAAGCTTGGGTTTGGGCGCGAGAGTCCCGAGCAGCGCGGTGCCGGTCTGGCGGACATGGGCGCCGAGCAGGCGTCCTGCGGCTTCGCTGTCGCGCGCCTCCAGAGCCGCGAGGATGCCGGCATGCTCGTCGACCGAATTGCTCCAGCGGCGGTCGGCGCCAAGCGCGAGGTAGCGCGCGCGTTCGGCGCGGGAGATCAGCGTCTCGTGCGCCTCGCGCAGCGGCGTGTTGCGGGCCATGCGGACGATGGTGTTGTGGATCTCGCCGTTGATGGCGAAGTAATCGTCGAGCTTGCCGTTGCGGTGGTGTCCCTCCATGCGGGTCTGAAGCGTGCGCAGGCGAGCGAGATCGCGTTCGGTTGCGCGCTCGGCGGCAAGCTCTGCTGCAATCCGCTCGATCCCGGCCAGCGCCTCGAACAATTCCGTGATGCCCTCGACCGCGAGGCCGGCGATGCGGGGGCTGCGGTTGGGACGCAGCTCGACCAACCCTTCCGCCGCCAGCACCTTCATCGCCTCGCGCAGCGGCGTTCGCGACACGCCGAGCTCCTTCGACAGCCTGGTCTCCTGGGTTTGCGATCCCGGCGGCAGCTCGCCGCGAATGATCATAGTCCGCATCCGCGCAGCGGCGCGCTCATGCAGGCCCATCCTCTTGAGTTTGGGCGACTTTCGGCCCTTCGGGGTTTCCGACTTCTGCTGCACGCGCGCCTCGTTGCTTCGATTCATCCTAGCCGTTTCCGGCCCTTTGGCTTGCCCAAAATACCGACGCATGTAGCTGAAAACAATGGCATAGCGCGCAAATTGTATGCAGCATGCAAAAACCGGATTGCGCTGCCGCAAAGGCCGGTCGATGATCGAGCGCGACGCGCGAGATCTCGCGCCTTCCGAAACGGAGTGAGCGATGCGGACGAGTTTGCGACTGGGCCTCGTGGTGATGGCGGCGATGTTCGGCGGAGGCGATCTCGCCATCGCGCAAGCCCCCAAGATCAAGCTTGGCTATGCCAAATGCGCGCACTGCCTGCCGATGTCACTGATTTCAGGCATGGCGAAGGGTGTCGAGGTCGAGGCCACCGGCTTCAACTCGGGCAATGACGTGCTGACCGCGCTGATCTCGAAGAGCATCGACGTCGCGCAGGTCACCTACCTCCATTACATCACCGCGCTCGACAAGGGCTTTGACGTCGTTGCCGTGTCCGGTCAGATCAACGGCGGCTCGGAATGTCTCTCGTCGACGAAGCTGAACCTGCCGCCTGATGATTGGACCGCGTTCAAGGCCACCGTTGCCAAGGGCAAGAGCGACGGTCAGCTGTTGAAGGTCGCGGCTTCCCGCGGCAACGCGCAGGACATCCACATGCGCGGCGCGTTCCTCAAGCAGGGCGTCGATCCCAACAAGGACGTGCAGTTCATCAACATTCCCAACCCTTCCGACCATCTGGCGGCGCTGCAGCGCGGCGAGGTCGACATGATCTGCTCGGTCGAGCCGTTCGCCTCACAGATCCGACTTGCCGGCGCCGGCAAGCACTTTGTGCTGCCGTACGACCAGGCGGCCGGCAATCTGACCAACCTGATCGTGACGCGCTCTGACGTCATCGCCAGCCAGCGCGCCGGTGTTCAGGGCGTCGTCAGCGCGGTGGTCGAGCTCGACAACAAGCTGATCGCCGACAAGGCGCCGTGGATCGAGGTCATCAACAAGCTGACCGGCCTCGACAAGAATGTGGCGACCGAGGCCTTGAAGAACGCTTCGCCAGATCCCGCCATCCATCGGTCGCAGACGCTTGCGATCGCCGCGATGATGCGCGACCTCAAATACATCCAGAAGGATGTTTCCGCCGAAGCCGAGAAGAACATGGACTATTCGTTCCTGGAGAAGGCCACCGGAAAGGCCAAGAATGACCTCGGTTACTGACACGGCGCCTGCAAGGCCGGCGTTTCGGTTGACGCGGGCATTGCAGGGGCTCGAACGCCTGATCGTGCCGGCGCTGCTGATCGCGGGCTGGGAAGTCTTTGCCCGCAGCGGCGTGCTGCCGCCGGCGCTGCTGCCGGCCCCGAGTGCCGTTTTGCATGCGCTCGGCGACTGGGTGTTCGGCTTCGACGAGACCACGCAGACCTATTCCGGCCACTGGCTGCGCGACGCGCTGGCCAGCGCCCTGCGCGTGTTCGGCGGCTTCGCGCTCGCGAGCCTGCTCGGCATTCTCGCCGGTGTCGCCATCGGCTGGTCGCGCCTGTTCGAGAAGACGCTGGAGCCGACGCTGCAGATGCTGCGGCCGATCCCGCCGGTGTCCTGGATTCCGCTCGCGATCATCTGGTTCGGCATTGCCGACAAGCCGGCGATCTTTCTGGTCTTCCTCGGCGCCTTCTTTCCGGTGCTGATGAACACCATCCATGGGGTGAAGACCGTGGACCACAATCTGGTGCGGGCCGGTGCGATGATGGGCGCAAGCCAGCGTCAGATGCTGACCGACATCGTGCTGCCGGCGGCGCTGCCCTCGATCTTCGCCGGCCTGCGGATCGCGGTCGGGTCGGCCTGGATGCTGACGGTCACCGCCGAGATGGTCGCGGTCAAGAGCGGCCTCGGCTACGTCTTGTGGGATTCCTATTACTTCCTGCGCTACGACATCGTGCTCGCCGCGATGATCTCGATCGGGCTGCTCGGTTATCTCTCCGACCTCGGTCTCAAGGCGATCATGGCGCGCACGCTGCGCTGGCAGCAGACAACCACGGTGCAGGGCAGGGCGGGCTGATGGCGGCAATCGAGCTTCGCAACATCGTCAAGGTGTTCTCCGACAAGCGGCGCGGCCGCGACCTGCTGACGCTGGACAACATCAATCTCGACATCGAGGCCAATGATTTCGTCTGCCTGCTCGGCCCGTCCGGCTGCGGCAAGTCGACCCTGCTCAACATCATCGCCGGTTTCGAGCAGGCCACCTCCGGCCGCACGCTGGTCGACGGCAAGCAGGTGGAACGGCCGGGCTCGGATCGCGGCGTGGTGTTCCAGCAGCCCACATTGATGCCGTGGCTGACGGCGATCGACAACATCGCCTTCCACCTCAAGCTCAAGGGCGTCGGCAAGGCCGAGCGGCACGACCGCGCCATGGAGTTCATCGACCTCGTCGGCCTGCGCGGCTTCGAGCACCACCATCCCTCCGAGATGTCCGGTGGCATGAACCAGCGGGTCGGCATCGCCCGCGCGCTGCTGATGAATCCGAGCGTCATTTTGATGGACGAGCCGTTCGCGGCGCTGGATGCCCAGACCAAGCTCGAAATGCAGGAGGAACTGGTGGCGATCTGGCAGAAGCGCCGCTGCACCATCGTGTTCGTCACCCACAGCGTCGACGAGGCGCTGGTGCTCGGCAACAAGATCGTGGTGATGACGAAGCGGCCCGGCCGCATTCGCGAAGCCGTCAATTTTGACCTGCCGCGCCCGCGCGACATCACCAGTCCCGAATTCAATGACGCCAAGCGCCGCGTCCTGTCCCTGATTCGGGAGGAGTCGACGCGCCTTGCGCAAGCGTCGTAAGGTATGGCCATGCGCAAACGCCTCGGCATGATCACGCCGTCCTCCAACTCGGTGCTCGAGCCCGTCACCAGCGCCATGCTGCATGGCGTGACCGACGTCACCGCCCATTTCTCGCGCTTCCGCGTCACCGAGATTGCGCTGGACGCCGCCGCGCTGAACCAGTTCGACGCCTCGGTGATGTTGCCGGCGGCGGATCTGCTGGCGGACGCCAAGGTCGATGCGATCGCCTGGAACGGTACCTCTGCGAGCTGGCTCGGCATTGGCCGCGACAGGAGCCTGTGCGAGGCGATCACGGCGCGCAACGGCATCCCCGCGACGACATCGACGCTCGCCTGCATCGAGGCGGCCCGCGCGCTTGGCGCCAAGCGCGTCGGCCTGGTCTCGCCCTATACCGACGACGTGCAGCGGCGGATCGGCGATGTCTGGGCCGAGGAGGGAATCGCGCCGCACGCCGAGCGGCACCTGGGCCTGCGGGACAATTTCTCCTTCGGCGAGGTCGCGCCTGCGACGATCGCGGACATGATCCGCGCCGTGGCGGCCGACGGCGCCGACGCCGTCGTCATCCTCTGCACCAATCTCGACGGCGCGGCGCTTGCGGCCTCGCTCGAACGGGAATTGAATGTCGCCGTGCTCGACTCGGTCGCGGTCACACTGTGGCGGACGCTGGAGCTTGCCGGCGGCGACATCGCGGCCCTTGCGCAATGGGGCCGGATCTTCCAGACGTCGGCGGTCATCAAGTGATGGAGACTTCTGTGACGCAGCTCGATCTCGCCATTCGCGGCGGCACCATCGTGACGGCCAGCGACGAGTTCCGCGCCGATATCGGCATTCGCAATGGCCGGATCGTCAGCATCGCCGACCATCTCGAGGGCGCGGCGCGCGAGATCGATGCGACGGGCCTGCTGGCGCTGCCGGGCGGCATCGACAGCCACGTCCACATCTCGCAGCCGTCAGGGCCCGATGTGGTCATGGCCGACGACTTTGCCTCGGCGACGCGCGCGGCTGCTGCAGGCGGCAACACCATGGTGCTGCCCTTTGCGCTTCAGGAGAAGGGAACGTCGCTCCGGACCTGCGTCGAGAACTACCGCAAGCTCGCCGAGGGCGAGTGCTACATCGACACCGCCTTCCACCTCATCATCTCTGATCCGACCGCGGTCGTGCTCGGGCAGGAGCTGCCGGCGCTGGTGAAGGACGGCTACACCTCGTTCAAGGTGTTCATGACCTATGACGACCTCGTGCTCAGCGACAAGCAGCTGCTCGAGGTGTTCGAGGTGGCGCGCCGCGAGGAAGCGCTAGTGATGGTCCATTGCGAGGGCTACGACGCGATCCGCTTCCTGACCAGCAAGCTGGAGCGCGAGGGCCATATCGCACCCTACTACCACGGCACCTCGCGGCCCCAGGCCGTCGAGCGCGAGGCGACGCATCGCGCCATCAGCCATGCCGAGGTGATCGGCGTTCCCATCATGATCGTTCACGTCTCCGGGCGCGAGGCGATGGAGCAGGTGCGCTGGGCCCAGCAGCGCGGATTGCCGGTGCATGCGGAGACCTGTCCGCAATACATCACGCTGACGGCCGACGACATGAAGGGCCTCAACATGGACATCACGGGCGCGAAATATGTCTGTTCGCCGCCGCCGCGCGATGCCGAGAGCCAGCAGGCGATCTGGGAAGGCATCACGACAGGTGTGTTCCAGACCTTCTCGTCCGATCACTGCCCGTTCCGCTACGACGATCCCAAGGGCAAGTTGACGCCGAATTCGCGCACGTCGTTCCGTTGGGTGCCGAACGGCATTCCCGGGGTCGAGACCCGGCTGCCGATCCTGTTCTCGGAAGGCGTGTCGAAGGGACGGATCAGCTTGCAGAAATTCGTCGAGCTGACCGCGACCAATCATGCGCGCATCTACGGCCTTTATCCGCGCAAGGGCTCGATCGGCGTCGGCTTCGATGCCGACATCGCGTTGTGGGACCCGAAGCTGACGAAGACGATCCAGCAGACCGACCTGCACCACGGCTCAGACTACACGCCCTGGGAAGGCTTCGACGTCACCGGCTGGCCCGTCACCACCATCGCGCGCGGCCGTGTGGTATACGAGCAGGGCAGGATCGTCGGCGACAAGGGCGCGGGCGAGGTGCTGAGCCGCGGCAAGTCGAGCCTGGTGTGAGGCGGGCTGCAATTTCCTGTCTGACAGGCGAGACATGGACAACAGCCGTCACCCGAGCAAGCGCGTGTCCCTTGCCGGCATCCATATTGACCGGACGTCGACCGTGCCGCTGCATCTGCAGATCGCGGCCCACATCCGCGACGGCATCCTGCGCGGCGTCTTTCCGGCCGGAACGCAATTCCTGGGATCGCGCGAGATCGCGCGGGAATTGGGCTGTTCACGCACGGTGGTGCTGACCGCGTGGGATCTGCTCTACGCCGAGGGCTACCTCGTATCGACGCCGCGCGGCAGCGTCATGGTCGCCTCCGTCGCGGCCCCGCATGCGCAACCTCCGTCCACCGCGTCGCCTGCGACCCAGCCCGCCCGGATGTCGGAGCGCTGGCGATCGCTGCTTGGTTTGGACTACGAGACCAACTGGCCGTCCGCGTTCGCCCCCGGCGCGCCTGACATCTCGACTTTCCCGTTCAAGGACTGGTCGCGCCTGCTGCGCCAGGCCTGGCAGAATCCGAAGGAGCAGGAGTGCCTCGATCTTCCGCCCGAAGGCCATCCGCGCCTGCGAGCGGAGATCGCGAACTTCCTCGGCTCGGTGCGCGGGCTGGTCTGCTCTCCGGACGAAGTCGTCGTCACTTCAGGTACATCAGGCGCGCTGGATTTCTGCAGCCGGATGATCCTCGATCCCGGCGACGAGGTCTGGGTCGAGGAGCCCGGCTTCATCGAGGCGCGCTGGGCGCTCACGGCGGCGGGTGCGAAGCTGGTGCCGATTCCGGTCGATGACAAGGGTCTCGTCGTCTCTGAAGGAATCCGCCGCGCACCGCGCGCGAAGCTGATTGTCGTCACGCCGTCGCACCAATATCCGCTCGGCGTCAGCATGGGGCTGGAGCGGCGGCTTGAGCTGCTCGACTGGGCCAACAAGAACGACGTCTGGGTCATCGAGGACGATTACAATTCGGAGTTCAGGCATCAGGACAGCATGATTGCGTCGCTCCGCTCGCTCGATCGCGAGGGGCGGGTGATCTATTTCGGCACCTTCTCGAAGATCATGATGCCGAACCTGCGGCTCGGCTACCTCGTGGCCAACAGGCATTTCATCGAAGGGTTTTCCAGGGGCCGGGCGCGGATTGACGTCCACACCTCCGGCATCGGCCAGCTCGCGCTTGCCGAGTTCATGCGGGAAGGACATTTGCTGCGGCATCTGCGCGGGATGCGTCGGGTCTATGCCAGCAGGCGAAAGGCGCTGATCGATGCCATCGTGGCGCTGATGCCGGACGATCTGACCGTGTCCTCCGCCGTCACCGGACTGCATCTGGTGGCGCTGTTCACCGAGGCGATGCAGGCGCGGATGAGCGACCGCGACGCGGCAGCGAGCCTGAAGCAGGCCGGTATCCACGTGCAGCCATTGTCACAGAATTTTCTGGAGCAGCCGACGCGGCAGGGATTGGTGTTCGGCTACGGGCGGCTGCATGTCGAGGATGCCGCGCCGCTGCTTGCGAGAATCGCGGCCTGCATCGGCAGCGGCCCCCGCAATGCGTCGCCCAGCCCGGCAAGATCCTCGCTTACTGTTCGTCCAATAAAGAGAAGCTGAGCCGACCGCTATGCATAGCTCATAGGCACCCGAATATCCGGCGGTGCCGGTCGATCGCCTGCAAATTAGACAGGCGATGGGGGAGCTTGAATTGCAGTGCAGCGGAGGTTGCGATTTGCGCCCGGGAATCCGTGGTGCGTCGCACTATTTCCGCGAACGAGCGGTTCGCGCTCATGTGCTTGCTGTGCAGGCAGGCTGCACCAAAACGTGCAGCGGGTGCCGCGGCGCGCGGCGGCGCCCGTACACTGGTCTAGTGATTTGCCGCAACTCTGGCCCTGTTCCGAACCAGCCGCTCTGTCGCACGCTCGCCGGCGATGGCATGACAGGGGATGATGATGAGCGCTCTCGGTTTGGCATTGGACGTTATGACGGACGGCAAGAACCCGGCGTCCGGTTCGGACGTCATCGGCAGCTGACCCCGCACATGAATGATTTCGACAGTCACTGGGAGGTCGGCACCGATATCGGTGGCACCTTCACCGATATCATCGCGATCCGGCGCGATTCCAGCGAAGCGCGGATCGCGAAAGTCCCGTCGCGCCCCGACGCGCCGGTTCAGGCGATGCTCGAGGCGATCGAGGCGGTGGGCCTGCGCAAGAGCGAGGTCAAGCGTTTCGTCCACGGCACCACGCGCGTGACCAACGCCATCGTCGAGAACCGGCTGCCGAAGGTGGCGCTGGTTGCGACCGAAGGCTTTGCCGATGTGCTGGAGATCGCGCGCTATCGCCGCCGCGATCTCTACCGTCTCGATGTCCCGCCGAAATCACCGCCGCTGGTGCCGCCCGAACGATGTTTTGGACTCGCCGAACGCCTCGACCACGAAGGGAATGTGCTGAAGGCGCTGGATGAAGCGGAGATCGAGCGGCTGGTGGCGTGGCTGAAGGAGACCGGCGTGCAGAGCGTCGCCGTCGCTCTGCTGCACGCCTATGCCAATCCCGTCCACGAGAAAATGCTGGGCGAGCGCCTCAAGGACGTCGTCGCCCATGTCTCACTGTCGCATGAGGTGAATCCGGAGGCGCGCGAATACGAGCGGACCTCGGCCACCGTGTTCAACGCAGCCGCAATGCCGATCGCAGTGGAATATCTCAGCGAGCTGGAGCAGCGGCTGCCGATCGGACCGGGCCTGCAGGTGTTTCATTCGGCCGGCGCCATGATCCCGATCTCGGCTGTGAAGCGGCGGCCGCTGGTGATGGCGATGTCGGGCCCGGCCGCCGGTGTCTCGGCCTCCGTCAGCATCGCGCGCCAGCTCGGCACCTCGCGCATGCTGACCTTCGACATGGGCGGCACCACGACCGACGTCTGCCTGATCGTCGACGGTCAGGCCGAGATGACCGACGGCCGCATGCTCGGCGACAAGCCGTTGCGCCAGCCCATGCTTGCAGTTCATTCGATCGGGGCGGGCGGCGGATCGATCGTGCGCAACGGTCCCGGCGGCCTGACGGTCGGCCCGGAGAGCGCCGGTTCCGAACCGGGGCCGGCCTGCTACGGCCGCGGCGGCACCGAACCCACGATCACCGACGCCAATGCCGTGCTCGGCTATCTCAATCCCGAAACGAAACTCGGCGACCGCATCGGCATCGACGTCGAGGCCGCCAAGCGCGTCATCGCGCCGATCGCGCGCGCGCTTGACCTCAGCCTCACCGAAACGGCGCTCGGCATCATCAAGGTCGCGAACGCTACGATGGCCCGCGCGCTCCGCCGCGTCACGGTCGAGCGCGGCATCGACGGACGCGATTGCGCGCTGCTCGCCTTCGGCGGCGGTGGTCCGATGCATGCGGCGGGTCTTGCCGATCTCTACGGGATCGCCGAGGTCGTCGTGCCGAGCGCATCGAGCGCGTTTTCGGCGCTGGGCTGTCTCACCGCGGATTTCAGCTTCCTGCAGCAGCAGACCTTGCGCGCCGCCCTCGACGGCATCGACCTGGTGCGCACCTCGGAGCGGATCGGGACGCTGATCGACGACGCCTCGGCGCCGCTGATCGCCAACGGCGTTGCGCAGGCGGAGATCCAGGTCGAGCTGGTCGCCTTGATGCGCTACGCGGCGCAGAACGACGCCATTCCGGTGTCATTCACGCTGCCGCTCGATGTTGCCAGGCTGAAGACGGATTTCCTCACGCGGCATCACGAGCTGTTCGGCTACGCGACGGGCGAGCCCTGCGTCATCGAATCCGTGCGGGTGCAAGCGCGTCGCCCCTCGACGACGGCCGTGAGCCGTCCGGCGACGGCCATCCGCGCCGTGTCCACCGGCAAACGCATTTGCTCGTTCGACGGCTTGCATGAGATCGAAACCGCGATCATCGATCGTGCCGCGCTGACCGACATCGTCAGCGGGCCCGCGATCATCGAGGACGCCTGGTCGACCGTGGTGGTGCAGCCGGGCTGGCAGGCGAAGCCCGATATATCAGGCAATCTGTTCCTGACCCGGAGGGCGGCATGAAGCTCGATCCGTTTGTCGTCGAGGTCATCCGGCATGGCCTCTCGGCGGCCGCCGAGGAAATGAGCCTGGTGATGACGCGCTCGGCGCGCTCGCCACTGCTGCGTGAAGCCGGCGATCTGTCGTCCGCAATCACCGACGGCCATGGCGGCCTGGTCGGGCAGGGCCGCGATATCCCGATCCATCTCGGCGCGATGGCCTACACCATCCCCGAACTGCTGAAGGTCATTCCGCGCGACAGCCTGAATGACGGCGATGTGCTGATCTACAATGTCGGCGCGCTCGGCGGCAATCACCTCAACGACGTCAAGGTCGTGCGGCCCGTCTTCGTCGACGGCGAGATCGTGGCCTTCGCCATCAGCCTGGCGCACTGGCCCGACATCGGCGGCACCTGGCCCGGCAGCTATTTTGCCAAGGCTATCGACACTTTCCAGGAAGCGATGCGGATTCCGCCGGTGCTGATCGCGTCCGCGGCCGGCGTCAATACGCCGATCGTGCAGCTGCTCAAGGCCAACGTCCGCGACCCCGAATCCTGCGAGGGCGATCTGCTCGCCCAGATCGCGGCGACCAAGGCCGGCGAGAAGCGCATCGTCGAGCTCTGCCGCGAGCACGGCAAGGCCGTCTTCACAGCGACGCAGTCGCGCCTGCACGATCTCTCCGAGATCGAGATGCGTGAGGCGATCCGCGACTTGCCGGATGGCGTCTATGAAGGCGAGGATCATCTCGACGATGGCAGCGCCAACAATGCGCCCGCGCGTATCCATGTGAAAATCACCATCGCGGGAGACGAGGCGACGTTCGACCTCTCCGGGAGCTGCGATCGCGTTTCCAATTTCTGCAACACGACGCCGTTCATGGCGCGCTCGGCGGTCGCCTACGCCGCGCGCATCATGAGCGGTCGCGACATGCACCAGAATGCCGGCGCGCTGCGGCCGCTCACCATCATCACGCGTCCGGGCTCGATCCTGGAGCCCGGCTGGAATGCCTCCGTTGCCGCCGGCAACCACGAGACCTCGATGCGCATCGTCGATGCGATCTTCCGTGCCATGCAGCACACGATCCCCGAGCGGCTTTCGGCTGGCGGGGCGACCACGGCGGGCGTTCTGTTCTTTGCCGAGCCGCGTCCAAACGGCTCATGGAAGATGCTCTACGAGGTCCACGGCGGCGGCGAGGGCGCGCGGCACAATCGCGCCGGCATGTCGGCGACCCGGGTGCATCTGTCCAACACGTCCAACACGCCGGTCGAGGTGATCGAGGCGAGCTACGCGATCCGCCTCGAGCAGCAGGCCATTCGCTGGAACTCGGGCGGTGCGGGCGCTCATCGTGGCGGTGACGGCTCCGTTCGCACCTATCGCATCCTCGCACCCTCGATGCACCTGACCACCTGCATTGAACGGATGGTGATTGCGCCCTTCGGCATGCAGGGCGGCGAGTCAGGGAAGGCTTGTCGCATCTCGCTGGTCCGGCAGGGCGAGAACGTCGCCATCGACGGCAAATCGAACCTGGTGTTGCGGCAAGACGATCTCGTCACGATCGAGATGTGCGGCGGCGGCGGCTACGGCGCCGCGGCGGCAGAGTGAGGAGACCCGCGATGAGCAAATTGTTGCGAACTGGATTGAACGCGGGCGAGGCCGCGCCGATGGCCGTCGTCGGCGGCGAAGGCGTCTACTTCCACTTGTCGGACGGCCGCAAGCTGATTGACGGCAGCAACACCGGCGGCGGTCTCGGCCATCGCCATCCCGCGATGGTGGAAGCGATCCGCAATGCGGCGGACACGCCCGTGGTGAACGAGGGCTGGACCTGGGTCGGCCGGGAGCAGGCTGCTGACGATCTGATGAACACCGCCTTCAAGGGCGAGGAAGATTGGGTCGGCGCGGTGCGCTTCTGCATCAGCGGCAGTGAGGCCAACGATATGGCGCTGTCGCTGTGCCAGGCACTGACGCAGCGCTCGGCGCTGGCGACGCGCGAGCGCGCCTATCACGGCATCACCGGCCTGTCGCGCAGCATGACGGTGCAGCCGCAATGGCACGGCGGCCTCGCGATGCATGCCGGCGGCTCGAAGCTGCCGGCGACAATGGCACCGGTGAGGGTCCTGCCGGCGCCCGACGGCGCGATCTATGGCGCGCCGGCCAACAACACCCCGCCGAGCGAATATCTCGCGGATGCCGCTGGCCTGCTCTCGGATACCGCGGCAACGATCATCGATTACACGCAGGGCGGTATCTACTACGACGGCGTCTATCAGGATGAAGTGGCGCGAATTGCGCGGCAGGCCGGCTCGTACTGGATCGCCGACGAGGTCGTCACCGGCGCAGGACGAGCGGGGCGCTGGTTCGCATTCCAGGGCGCCCAGAGCCGCCCTGATATCGTGACGCTCGGCAAATCGCTCGGCGGCGGTGCCGCCGCGGTCGCTGCGGTCGTGGTATCGAAGGACATCGTCGAGCGGCTCAAGGGCTCGAGCTGGCAGAATTACGGCACGCTGCGTGGCCATCCGATCAGCATGGCCGCCGTCAGCGCCTATCTGAAGGTCGTCAGCGAGGAGAAAATCCTGGAGCACGTGAAGAGCCTCGAAAAGCTGTTCACCCGCCGCCTGCTCGCGATCGCGCAGAAACATCCGAGCGTGCAGCGTGTGGCCGGGCAGGGGTTGCACTGGACAGTGGAGCTGCACGGCCCGGACTGGCGCAACTGGCATGCCGACACCACCGAAGTGCCGATTGCCTCGCGCGTGGCTGCGCGGGCACTCGAGGCTGGCGCCGTCATCGGCACCAGCGGCGAGCAGACCTCGCTGTTCCTGGCGCCGCCGCTGGTGATCTCCGAGCATGAGGCCGAGTGGCTGCTGGATGCGCTCGACCACGGCCTCGATATCGCCGACGAGGAGCACGGATGAGCGCGGACCACGCAACCCCCCTGCGATCGCCGGCCTGGCCGGCGGACGAGCCTTGGCATCTCGCGATGCCACAGGGGACGCTGTACGACGCGCTGGCACGAGCCGCTCAAAATCGCCCCTCGCATCCGGCGACGGTGTTTTACGGTGCAAGCTTGAGCTATGCCGAGCTGCGCGATCGCGTCGATGCCATGGCCGGGTTCCTGCAGAAGGTCTGCGGCGTCGCGCGTGGCGACCGCGTCATGATCGCGCTGCAGAACTCGCCGCAATATGTCATCGCCTATTATGCGGTGATGCGGGCGGACGCCGTGATTGTTCCCGTCAATCCCATGAACAAGACGGGCGAGATCGCATATCTCGCCGAAGACAGCGGCGCCAGGGTCGCGATAACAGGCAGCGAGCTGAGCGATGTCTTTGCGCCGCTGGTGGGCGAGGCCATCGCGCATGCCATCGTCGCGCAGTACCGCGACGAGGTGCCCAGCGCGACGCCTTATACGCTACCGTCATGCGTCACTGAAGCGCCATCGGAGGTGCCATCCTCGCCGGGCTGGCATGCCTGGTCGTCCGCGATCGCGCAAGGCTTGCAACCCGGTGCGATGGCCGCCGGTCCGGACGATCTGATGATCCTGCCCTACACGTCGGGGACGACGGGCAAGCCCAAGGCCTGCATGCATACCCACCGCAGCGCGTTGTTCACCGCGGTCCTGCAGGCGCGCTGGTATGGAATGGGCGCCGATGACGTGATGACCGGATTCATGCCACTGTTCCATGTCGCGGGCATGCAGGGCTCCATGAATGCGGCGATGGTGGCGGGCGCGACGCTGCTGTTGATGGCGCGCTGGGACAAGGATCTGCTGCCGGATCTGTTCGAGACTTACGGCGTGTCGTTCTGGAACGCGGCGCCGACCATGATCGTCGACGTGCTCGCCAGCGCGCGGTTTCGTGATCGATGCTTTGCCAAGCTGAAAGTGCTGACCGGCGGTGGCGCGGCGATGCCGACCGCGGTGGCTGAGCGGTTGAAGGGCCGGTTCGGCCTCGATTTCGTCGAGGGCTACGGCATGACCGAGACGATGTCACCGACGCACATCAATCCGATGGCCGCGCCGAAGCGCCAGTGTCTCGGCATTGCGGTGCACGAGACCGATGCGAGGATCATCGACCCCGAAAGCCTGATCGAGCTCGACGACAATGTCGTCGGCGAGATCGTGGTGCACGGGCCGCAGGTGTTGCAGGGCTATTGGAACAGGCCGCAGGCCAATGCGGAGTCCTTCATCGAGCTCCAGGGAAAGCGGTTCCTGCGTACGGGCGATCTCGGCTATCGCGATGCCGAAGGTTATTTCTTCGCGGTGGATCGCCTCAAGCGGATGATCAATGTCAGCGGCTTCAAGGTCTGGCCGGCCGAGGTGGAGGCGACGATGTACCAGAACCGGGCGATCCGGGAATGCTGTATCATCTCGGCGCCTGACAGCTACCGCGGCGAGACGGTCAAGGCGCTGGTCGTGCTGGACGAGGCGGCGCGCGCCAGCACGTCGCCGGACGATGTCGTGAGCTGGGCGCGCGGCGCGATGGCGAGCTACAAGGCGCCGCGCGCGGTCGTCTTCGTCGACGAGCTGCCGCGGACCGCGAGCAACAAGATCAACTGGCGGCTTTTGCAGGATGCCGAATGGGGGCGAACGGCATGAAAACTGCTTGGCTGGGAACCCGGCGCACGACCGCGCTATGCTGCGCGCGCCGATACCCGCTTGAAGCTGCAATCCCCAGCCTCGCCAGGACATTCATGAAGAGATCAGGAATTCGCTGATGCGTATCGTCACCGTCGCCGCCGCCCAGATGGGCGCGATTCAGAAGGCCGACAGCCGCGAGGCCGTGGTCAAGCGCATGATTTCGCTGATGGACGAGGCCAAGGCAAAGGGAGCCGACCTGATCGTCTATCCGGAACTGGCGCTGACGACGTTCTTTCCGCGCTGGTATTCGGAGGACCGCTCGGAGGCCGACATCTGGTTCGAGCGCGAAATGCCGAACGCGGCGACCAAGCCGCTGTTCGAACGTGCGGCGCAGCACCAGATGGCGATGAATTTCGGCTACGCGGAGCTCACGCCCGACGGACATCATTTCAACACCGCGATTCTGACCGACAAGTCCGGCAAGATCGTCGGCAAATATCGCAAGGTCCATTTGCCGGGCCATGTGGAGTACGACACCAGGCGTTCGCACCAGCATCTGGAGAAGCGCTATTTTGAGCCGGGCGATCTCGGCTTCAAGGTCTGGCGCGAGCTCGGCGGCATCATCGGCATGGCGATCTGCAACGACCGCCGCTGGCCCGAGACCTATCGCGTCATGGGTCTGCAGGGCGTCGAGATGGTGCTGATCGGCTACAATACGCCGTCCGTGAACGCGGAGAAGAGCGAGGAAGGCGTCGAGAAGCGGCTGTTCCACAACCGCCTCTCGGTGCAGGCCGGCGCCTACCAGAACGCCACCTGGGTGGTCGCGGTAGCCAAGGCCGGCAATGAGGACGGCCATCCGCTGTTCGGCGGCAGCCTGATCGTCGATCCCAACGGCGAGATCGTCGCCGAGGCGAAGACGGAAGAGGATGAGCTTCTGGTTCATCCCTGCGACCTCGACGCGACGACGTTCGGCAAGACCACGATCTTCAACTTCGCACAACATCGCCGCATCGAGCACTATGGCCTGATCACCAGCCAGACCGGCGCTGTGCCGCCGCCGGAGAAGTGATGCGGATGGCAGACGAGGGCATATCGCTGCGCGAGCTCGATCCGCGCGATCGCTACAAGCTGCTGTGCGGCGTGATCGTGCCGCGACCGATCGCGCTGGTGACGACGCTGGACGAGAACGGAGCGGTCAATGCGGCGCCGTTCAGCTTCTTCAACGTGTTCTCCGAGAGCCCGGCGCTGATCGTGCTCGGGCTGCAGCACAAGCCGGATCACAGCCCGAAGGACACGACGCGCAACATCCATCGTGACGGCGAGTTCGTCGTGCACATGGTGGACGAGGCGCTGTCGGGTGCGATGAACGATTGCGCGGTCGACTTCCCGTCCGGTGACAGCGAGGTCGCCGCGACCGGGCTTGCGACGCTTCCCTCCGTCGATGTGAAGGTGCCGCGCCTGGCCGCTGCGCCCTTCGCGCTGGAATGCCGGCGCCACGTCGTGATGACCTTTTCGCCGGATCGCGAGTTGCTGGTCGGTGAGGTGCTCCGGGTTCACGCCCGCGAGGGCCTGGTCGACGAGGCCAACATGTATGTCGATCTCGACGCCTACCGGCCGATCGGCCGCATGTTCGGCAATCTCTACACGACGCAGCGGGACACGTTTGCGCTTGCCCGCGAGAGCCATGCGCAGTGGCTCGCGCGGCAGCACGCCAAAGAGCTGAAGGACGCCTAGTGAGCCGAGAACTGCACCGTACCCAGCGCCATGGTGACGGCCGCCTGTGTCGGGTCGATCACGGCAATGCCGAGCGCGTCTTCCAGCGGGCGGCGGTGGCGCGCCATGCCGGCGCAGCCCATCACGATGGCGCGGGCGCCGTCCTCGTCGCGCAGTGCACGGCCGATGTCGATCATCCTGGCCAGCGTGCCTTCGCCCGAGGCGGTTTCGGCGACGCTCATGTTGAGCGGACGCTCGCCGGCGAGGCGGTCGGTCAGTCCCATCTGCCTGAGATAGCGCATGTGTCGCGGGATCGAACGCTGGGCAATCGCGATGACGCCGAACGTTTCGGCGCGGGCGAGCGCCGTCAGCACGCCGCATTCGGCGATGCCGAACACCGGGCGGTCGGTGCCCTCGCGGCAGACCTGAAGCCCGGGATCGCTGTAGCAGGCGATGACGAACGCAGCCGAGCTGTTGTCGCCCTCGACCAGCTTTCGCAGCGGCATCGCGACGCCGTCGACATCGGCCTGGCTTTCGATGCCGAACGGCCCCTCGGCCAGCGATTGGCAGACGACTTCCGGTCCGCCGTCGAAGCCGAGCGGCTTCAAGGCTTCCTCGAGCCCTTGCGTGACCGCGGGGTTGGAGTTCGGATTGATGACGAGAATGCGCGGCCGGGCCATGGTGGTCTTCCTTCGAGATGGCGATCACTTGCCTCAGGCATATCATGGAGTGCCTCATGACTGAACCAGTTTACGACCTGATCATCCGCGGCGGCCGCGTTGCCACCACGACCGATGTGTTCGAAGCCGATGTCGCCATCTCCGGCGAGACCATCGCGGCTATCGGGAAGGGCCTTCCGGCGGCCAAGCGGGAGATCGATGCGCGCGGCAAGCTGGTGCTGCCGGGCGGCGTCGACAGTCACGCGCATATCGAGCAATTGTCCGCGGCCGGCATCATGAATGCCGACACGTTCGAGAGCGCGACCGTCTCTGCCGCCTTCGGCGGCACCACCACGGTGATTCCGTTCGCCGCCCAGCATGTTGGCATGAAGCTGCCGCAGGTGGTGGAAGACTATCACGCGCTCGCCAAGAAGGGCGCCGTGATCGACTACGCCTTTCACATGATCATCGCGGATGCGACCAGGGAGACCGTCGAGGAGCACATTCCGGCGCTGGTGAAGCAGGGCCATGCGTCGATCAAGATCTTCATGACCTATGACCGGCTCAAGGTCGACGACGAGCCGCTGCTCGACATCCTGCTGGCCGCGCGCCAGTCCGGCGCGATGTTGTGCGCCCATGCCGAAAATCATGGCATCATCGCCTGGATGGTGAAGCGGCTGCTCTCGCGCGGCTATACCATGCCGAAATACCACGCCGTCAGCCATGCCCGCGTCTCGGAAGCCGAAGCCTTCACGCGGCTGATCGGCATGGCGGCGCTGATCGACCAGCCCATCATGATCTTCCATGTCTCGACCGCCGAAGGCGCCAAGGTGATCCGCGATTCGCGCGGGCAGGGCCTGAAGGTGTTCGCCGAGACCTGTCCGCAATATTTGTTCCTCACCGCTGATGATCTCGACAAGCCGGGCGCCGAGGGCGCCAAGTGGATGTGCAGCCCGCCGCCGCGCACGCATTCGGACCAGGAGGCGTTGTGGCAGGCGCTGTCGCTCGGCGATCTCCAGACCATCTCGTCGGATCATGCGCCGTATCGCTATGACGAGACCGGCAAGCTGCGCGCTGGTCCCAACCCGAACTTCAAGCAGGTCGC
>Ga0102590_1001423_pt1 | contig 36637 bp, 33 predicted proteins | sample AraplaMF_Col_mMF_FD_76859 | JGI IMG/M metagenome (GOLD analysis project Ga0102590, IMG submission 76859) | Arabidopsis root microbial communities from the University of North Carolina, USA - plate scrape MF_Col_mMF | ecosystem: Host-associated > Plants > Roots > Endosphere | place: USA... | reverse complement strand
CGTGAGCTGGGTTCAGAACGTCGTGAGACAGTTCGGTCCCTATCTGCCGTGGGTGTAGGAATATTGACAGGATCTGTCCCTAGTACGAGAGGACCGGGATGGACATATCTCTGGTGGACCTGTTGTCCTGCCAAGGGCATAGCAGGGTAGCTATATATGGACGGGATAACCGCTGAAGGCATCTAAGCGGGAAACCCACCTGAAAACGAGTATTCCCTATCAGAGCCGTGGAAGACGACCACGTTGATAGGCCGGGTGTGGAAGTGCGGCAACGCATGAAGCTTACCGGTACTAATAGCTCGATCGGCTTGATCGTTCTCATTGACTATGCTCATCTCAAGGCGACCGCAAAGCGGTCGTCCGGATCGATGATGCAAGAGACCTTTGTCCTGACGCGCCAATGGCGCTGCGGACGGCCCGCGCTACCAAGCGCGACGGGCCTCTGGCCTGTATGGGTGCCACAAGCATCCGCAGTCAGAAGAGGTTCCAAAGACGTGTTCAAAAAAAGAAAACAGGCTAATGCCTGCCAGCTTCTCAAAACATATAGTTGCGCTTTGCCGACCTGGTGGTTATGGCGGGGTGGCTGCACCCGTTCCCTTTCCGAACACGGCCGTGAAACGCCCCTGCGCCCATGGTACTTCGTCTTAAGACGCGGGAGAGTAGGTCGCTGCCAGGTCTGCAAAGCGCAACTAATCAATCTTCTCATCACTAAACAAACGGCCCAAAGCCGAAACAAAAGGGCCGCTCACAAAGCGGCCTTTCGTGTTATAATACACCAGCAAATCCCAGCGATTTGCTCATGGCGCGGGGTGGAGCAGCCCGGTAGCTCGTCAGGCTCATAACCTGAAGGCCGCAGGTTCAAATCCTGCCCCCGCAACCAAATCCTTCCTTCCAAAAATCAAAACGCTCCTCGTGGAGCAGCCCGCTCGGCGGGCAATCGATTCACTGGATCGATTGCTTATCCGCCTCGCCTCGTCAGGCTCATAACCTGAAGGGTCCGAAGGACGGTTCAAATCCTGCCCCCGCAACCAGATACACAAAGGCCCGCCTCGTGCGGGCTTTTGTGTATCTCGTAACGGGTCGAGGATTTAACGCCTCCTCAGGGGCCAGCAAGAAGGCGAAGCCGACGCAGCCGGACAGAAACTTCAAATCCTGCCCCCGCAACCAAATCCCAAATATACGAACATTGACACACAAATGCCCGCCACTCCGGCGGGCTTTTTTGCGTCTAGCCTACGGTACATCTAGGACCCGCTTCGGGACAATCTAACAAATCCGGTCACTCACTCAAAACTCAAGACCAGCGTGCTCTCAAGGGCCTGCTTCTTCTACTCGCCCTGTCGCAAGTTGCGAAGTCTGTCGAAGAGGACGGCGAGCACGATTGCCCCACCGATAAAGCATCCTTGCCAGAATGCGTTGATGCCGAGCAGGCCAAGACTGTTGCGGATGACCTCGATAAGTGCGGCGCCGACCAGGGCTCCAAAGGCGGTGCCGACGCCGCCAGCCAGATTGGCGCCGCCGATAACCGCGGCGGCAATGACCTGAAGTTCCATTCCGGCGCCGATGTTTGTGGTGACGGCGCCGAGCCAGCCGGTTTGAATGATGCCGGCAACCCCCGCGGACAGGGCAGAAATCATATAGACGATGACCTTGATCCTCGGCACGGGAACGCCCGTCAGTGTCGCGGCGTGCTCATTGCCGCCGATGGCAAAGACATAGCGGCCGAACTTGGTCCAGCGCAGCACGAAACCGGTGATGAGTGCCAGCACGACCATGTAAAGCACTGGATTGGCGATGCCGAAAACCCAGGCGCCGCCACCCAGCGCCAGTAGCTTGTCGTGATCAGGTCCGAACTGGAAAACGACAGTGTTGTTGGACGCAACCATCGCAAGGCTGCGCGCAATCGACAACATGCCGAGCGTGACCACGAAAGGTGGGAAGCCGAGATAGGCAATCAATGCACCGTTGAAAGCTCCGACCAAAAGAGCAGTACCGATTGAGGCGGCGATGCCGACTTCAATGCTGTATCCCGCATGCATGACGACCGCCAGCACCATGCTGCACAGGCAAAGCACGGAGCCAACGGACAAATCGATGCCGCCGGTGATGATGACCAGCGTCATGCCTAGCGCGATAATGGCGACGAAAGTGACGTTGCGGGTGATGTTGTAGATGTTCTTCGCCGTTGCAAAGGAGTCCGTCGCCATCGACAGAAAAATGCAGGCGAGAATGACGGCAATCAGCACCCAGAATGTCTGGCCGCCCATGATCGTCGCAAGCCAGCTGCGTTGCTTCTGTCCGATCGTCTGGTCAAGTGTAATCGCCATCGTCGACCTTCTTCCTTCCTGTTGCAACGGATAGCATCGATCACACCTGTTCGATGGCGCCGGTGATCAGTCCCGTCACTTCCTCCGGCGAACTTGCCGCAATCTGCTTGTCGGCTACTTTTCTGCCTCGCCGCATCACGATCACGCGGTCGGCGACCGAAAAGACGTCGGGCATGCGGTGGCTGATCAGGACAACTACAATACCCCGGTCCCGCAATTGGCGGATCAGATTCAGAACCTCAGCCACCTGGCGCACGGAAATGGCTGCTGTCGGCTCGTCCATCAATACGATTTTCGCTTCAGACAGCATCGTGCGGCCGATCGCTACCGCTTGCCGCTGGCCACCGGACATTTGCTTGACGAGATCGCGGGCCCGCGTCTCGGATTTGAGCTCGCGAAATATCTCGCTGGCGCGCTTGTACATGCTCTTGTGGTCGAGGATGCGAAGAGGCCATACCCCGCGGCGCAATTCTCGGCCAAGGAACACGTTGGCTGCCGCCGTCAGATTGTTGCAGAGCGCCAAGTCTTGATGAACGATCTCAATGCCATGCTGGCGCGCTTCCTTCGGCTGATGAAGCACGAGATCGGCGCCGTCGAGCCGCATGGTTCCATGGCTCGGTCGAAAGTTGCCGGCAATCATCTTCACCAGTGTGGACTTGCCAGCCCCGTTGTCGCCCATGAGGCCGACAACCTGCCCCGCTTCGAGCGAAAACGAAACATCGTTGACTGCCTGGATGGCACCGAAATGTTTGGAAATATTGCTGAGCTCAAGAACCGCCACCAGCCTCCGCGCCTCCCAAAACCTGCGGGCTATCCATCGCTCCCAACCCTGCTTGTCTTCGACGCAAGGCTCCGGCGCGTTCGCCTTTCCAATATCCTCCCAGGAAAAACGATTGGGAGCATTTACGCAAAACCCTGTGACAGCGTCAACTCATTGTCCGGGCCATTGACCTTATTGTCGCAAAAATCTGTTTTGTCAGACAAATATCATTTGACGAGAGTGGCGCCCGGATATTAGCTATCAATGGGGGAGAAAGAGCATGCTAATCCTTGTTACCGGTGCGACGGGCAAGGTCGGGCGGCGCTTCATTGCTGGGCTGCTTGACGATCCGAGATTTTCCAAAGCCCGTGTTCGTGCGCTTTGTCATAATCGTTTGTACGAGGCGACCGACCGTGTCGACGTCATCCAGGGCTCGATCGCCGATCGCGATGTCGTGGCAGCGGCGTTGGATGCGGTTACCCATGTCGTGCATCTCGCCACATGCAAGGAAACGCCTGAAGACATCATGGATGTCACGGTCAAAGGTCTCTTTTGGCTGCTCGAGGAGTTCCGTACGAGCGTCACGGCACGCCAGTTCATCCTGATCGGCGGTGATGCGGGGGTGGGACATTTCCACCATCGCCACGACGGCCCGATCACCGAGAACGCCCGCCATTGTGCCTATCCGGGAAGCTATGCGCTCTCCAAAGTCTTGGAAGAGGTCATGCTGGAGCAGTTTGGCATTCAGTACGGCCTCAATGGGTGTTGTCTGCGCGCGCCCTGGATCATGGAGAAGGACGATTTCAAGTATTCGCTTTCTTTTGGAGACGACGTCTTTGGCGGCCCAGACTGGAAGACGCTCGTTCCGGAGGACGCGGCGCGGCGTTATGCAGCGATGGGTACGGTGCCGCTGCTGCTCGATGCCGACGGGCGTCCGCTGAAACGCAATTTCGTGCATGTCGACGACCTCGTCTCGGCAATACTGGCAGCGATCGATAACCCCCGGGCAGAGCGGCAACTCTTCAATATCTGCATGGATCGACCAGTCGACTATGCTGAAGTCGCCGCCTATCTCCTGCGCACGCGCAATCTCGGCTCCATCGACATACCAAGCCGCTTCCATTCCAATTGGATGGACAACAGCAAAGCGAAATACCTGCTGGATTGGCGGCCAAACTACGATCTCGAAATGCTTATCGACTCAGCCTGGCAATACGAGCGTTCGAAGGAGGAGCCTCGCATCGTCTGGTATCCGGGTTGATTTCGTGTGGCGGGCACGCGGTGTCCGTCTGTTTCAAGGGAGGAAACTATGAGGAAGGCATTACTACTTACAGCCGCAGTCTTAGCACTCACCGCCGGGCAGGCCTTGGCCAAGAAGCAACTCGTCATCGTCGTCAAGGGCCTCGACAATCCGTTCTTCGAAGCAATCAATCAAGGTTGCCAGAAATGGAACAAAGAGAACCCCACGGCGGAATACGAGTGCTTCTACACCGGCCCGGCATCGACATCCGATGAAGCCGGCGAAGCGCAGATCGTTCAGGATATGTTGGGCAAGGCAGACACGGCTGCAATCGCAATATCGCCGTCAAATGCGAAGCTCATCGCCCAAACCCTCAAGACCGCCAATCCAACGGTTCCGGTGATGACGCTCGATGCCGATCTTGCCGCCGAGGATGCAGCCTTGCGCAAGACCTATCTTGGCACCGACAATTATCTGATGGGCGCCCGCATCGGGGAGTACATCAAGAAGGCCAAGCCGAAGGGCGGTAAGATCTGCACGATCGAAGGCAATCCGGGAGCAGACAATATTCTACGCCGCGCACAAGGGATGCGCGACACGCTCACTGGCCAGAAGGGCTTGACCGCGCTGAAAGGCGAGGGTGGTTGGACCGAGGTTGCCGGCTGCCCGGTGTTCACCAATGACAACGGTGCCGCGGGTGTTCAGGCAATGACCGATATTCTCGCGGCCAATCCCGACTTGGACGCATTCGGTATTATGGGTGGCTGGCCATTGTTCGGTGCGCCGCAACCATATCGCGACCTGTTCAAACCGATGGCCGAGAAGATCGCTAGCAATGATTTCGTCATTGGTGCGGCCGACACGATCGGCGACGAGGTTGCCATTGCGAAGGAAGGTCTGGTGACTGCGCTCGTCGGCCAGCGGCCATTCGAGATGGGCTACAAGGCACCTTCGGTGATGATGGATCTGATTGCCGGCAAGCCGGTCGAAGATCCAGTCTTCACCGGGCTCGATGAGTGCACGAAGGATACAGTCGATACCTGCATTCAAAAGTAGGTTCAAAGTTTGGCGGCACTCGGTTCACGGGTGCCGCCGACTGTCCGCACGAGACGGATCGAAAGATCCGCAGGCTTGACGTGCCTTGGATTCCGCGCTTTTTGCGCAGGGTCAATCGCAGGCGACTTCCTCGTTATTACGATTGTTTTGATCATACGTGCAGACAGTCGAAAGAATGCTGAGGCAGTAGAAATAAATGCCTGACAAGAAATCGGGAAAGCCGACGGCTCCGGTCGAGGTGGCGGCGGTTGACCGCTCGGCCACCACAAGGCGCCCAAATGCTCCCCGCATGACTGGGGCGAGTGTGCATGTGTCCTTAGCGGGCGAGATCGGTCTGCGAATCGTGCGTGGCGATTATCCGCCGGGCACGATTCTGCCAAATGAAGCAAAATGGTCGGAAGTCTTTGACGTCAGCCGATCGGCGGTTCGCGAAGCTATCAAGATGTTGATGGCAAAGGGCCTGCTTTCCTCTCGTCCGAAAATCGGCAGCTGGGTGGAGCCCAAGGAACGTTGGAACCTTCTGGATAGAGATGTCTTGGGCTGGTATGCCGCATCTCCCGATCGGGAATCCTTTCTGAGGGCCGTGCAAGAACTCAGGCATATGATCGAACCGGAAGCGACTGCGCTTGCTGCGGAACGCCGAACCGAAGAGCAGATGAATGCGATCAGCCAGGCCCTGCATGACATGGATCGGGCGACATCGCTCCAGCAGCGAACGGAATCCGATGCGCGATTTCACATCGCGATCCTGCGCGCCTCCGGAAATGATCTGCTGGTGCCGCTCGGCGTATTGATCGAATCGGCGCTGAACCACCTCTTCGCCCATGTCACGCGGGAGGAAGACAACTTGCGATATGCGCTGAAGCTTCATGAAAATATTGAGAAAAGCATCCGATTGCAGCGGCCGAACATGGCGCGCAACGCAGTCCGCAAGGTGCTGGCAAATACCGATCAAATCATAGCACGGTGGTCGCGATAGAAGTCTGCATCCAGCCCGGCTCAGGCTGCTAGGCCCGCGTGGTACCTTCGCCGACTCCGGATGTAACGCAAAGCGGATCCGCGCTTCGGAGGTCGTCTATAAATATTGAAATTACAGGCCTCCGTAGTTTCAGTCCGCCGCAACCAAATCCACAAAAGATGCGCTATCAAGCGGGTTTTTTGCGTCTAATGTCCGGTGATCGCCCGGGTTGAGTTCCCTGAGGCCGGTCTTTCTTCGAGATCGTTCCGCACCTCGGCAAGATTGCGCCAGGTCATCAGATCGAGAACTTCCATGGAGGCCACGATGCTGGCGATGAGGCCACGCACCTGCAACGCCCCCGGCTGATGGCGGGTGTCTCGCCGATCAGGCGTTTCTCGACAAGTTGGAGGACGATCGGAATGGGCATCCGTTTTGCATCCTCTTCGCGCCCGTTGCGGGCTCGGAATCGGCTTGCATCACGCCGGAGACCGGCTCTGGCAACATACCTCAAGGTTATTCCCTGAACCGCAACGTTATGGATCTTTGCTTCTGCGCTGCAGGCGACCGATGAGGGGGAGGACAGCCGCGGTCGGCAAGAATGCGACAAGAGTGAGCAACTTGGCTGAAATGCCAGGGACAACGCGGCGACGGCCCGAGTTGAATCCTCTCCAGGCCCGCTCAGCGACATATTCAGCGTCCAACTTGGGCAATATCTTGAAGAGAGCCGCCCGGTTCGCGCCAGCCTTTTCGAGGAATTCGGTGGACACCGGTCCGGGCGCGACACATGTCACCGTAACGCCAAAGCGGCGCACTTCCTGATGGAGCGCGTCCGAAAAAGAGTGCACGAAACCCTTGCTTGCGTAGTACAACGCCATATACGGCCCGGGAAACAAACCCGCTATAGAGCCGAGATTGATCACGCCGCCACGTCCGCGCGCAAGCATTCCGGGCAGGAAGCGAAGGGTCAAGTCCGTCAGGGCGCGTATATTGAGATCGACGATCCCAAGCTGATCGTTGAGGGGGAGTAATGTTGCTGCGCCTCGCAGGCCATACCCGGCACTGTTGACCAGCACGCCGCAGACCAAATCATTGGCGGTTAGAAAAGCCTCAAGACGCTCGGACGCGTCGGCTGCAAGCAGATCCAGTTCCAGCGTGAAGGCCTCACCGCCGGCCTGCTGTACCTCGGCCGCCGCAGCGGTGAGGCCTTCAGGCGAGCGCGCGATGAGCACGACGACGTTGCGGTCGCGTGCGGCAACCTTTGCGATTGCTCGTCCAATGCCGCGGGAACCGCCAACCACGACGACAGCCGAACGGAACTCGTTGTGCGGGGTCACTTCGATGTTCCTACCGACGGCATGATGGTCGCGGCTCCCCTGTGGACGAGGCTATTTACTTCGTCGGTGACCTCGCCATTCAAAATCCTTTCGAATCGTTCCAATGCCCGTGCCACATTCGCTCCATCCATAACCCTGTGGTCGTAGTGAATGCGGACAGTAACCGATCCATCCTCGCCGATCGGGCCGTAGTTGAAAAGTGTGGTCAGCGGACTGAGAGGGTTGAGAGACTCCGCTCCGAGACCCGAATAGACAGACAGTTGGAAGGTGCCGAAATAGCGCGCTCGCTTCCGTCCTATATTGAGTCCGAGCCACATGAGCAGCCACCTCACAGGGGCAGGCGCGCGAGCAAGCTCCAGAGAGCGCCGAAACTCCTTGATCTCCAGAACCGGAAGTGACCTCGCTGAACGGATCAGCGTCTCCAGCTCGGGGATTGAGCGTTGCTCGGGACCTTTGATGGTGCTCAGCAGAACGACCCGTTCTCCGTCATGCTCGCGCTCATGGGCAATGGAGGCCACGCTGGCCGGATATTCATAGAGCTGTGGCCACGGAAACTTGATGTAAGCGCGCCGCAATTCAGGAATTTCTTGAGAGAGCAGAGCGTATCCCTTCAAGAAAAGCACCGTCCAGGACGGCCGGGCATCCGCTCCGTCTCTTGCATCCAGGAGGGGCCGAACGTTCATTTGCCGCTGGACCGTCACACGCGGCACCCCGATCGAGAATCTCATCAGATCTCCGACAAGGCGTCGCGATGCCGAGAGCTTGATCGTTCGGCCTCTCATCTTGCCACCTCTAATAAAGATAAGGGATGATGCGCTTGGTCTTCGCCATATACGCTTGATATTGCGGACCGAAAACTTCCAGCATCATACGTTCTTCCTTGTCCACCCTTAGGAAGAATAGAACGGTGAAACCGATCAGGCCCGCTATGCCTGCCACCCAGTTCGGCAGCAGAAACACTTGTGAAAGCCCCATCAAAAGGAACGACGTGTACATGGGGTGGCGGACAAGGGCGTACGGGCCAGCGCATATCAGTTCGTGCTGCTGGCGGATCTCCAGCGTAATCGACCAGTTTCGTCCTAATTGCTTGTGGGTTCTTCGAAAGACCCACATCGCGGCGCAGAAGAGTATTGTCCCGATCACGACGGCCCACAAATGGGCGGTATAGTTGGCTGCCTCAGGGATGCCGGTCGCGACGTAAAATCCCGGCACGATCGCAAGTCCTGCGAGGGCTGCCGCAAGTCCGACCGCCTCCGAACCGGTACGGCGTTTACTGACGACCGGCACTCGCTTTGCGCGACGCTCAAATGGGTATCGAATGATGCACCAGGCAACAATTCCGAGAACCCAGACGCCCTCGCCGACGACGGCTGCTGATAAGTTCAAATCAAGTCACCAGAACCTTTCCATGATCTGCCTTCTTGGATGCCCCGGTAATCAACCTGTATTCATCTCCCGAAGGTTTGTAATGAACTGTTGCGGCCTTAGCCAAATGCTGGGCGCCTTATAACCCATGTGCCGTGCGATATCCGCCACAAAGGCATTGCAGTTGTATACCGATGCCTCCCAGAGACGAGAGGTTGCCTGCAGTTTGCGTATATACGCAACTGTGTCGTTATATTCATTATCACTCAGCATCACACGCCAGCTTGCTGATCTGTACTGCTCTTCCAGGTCACCATCCGTTGGTCCGGTCGAGGCCGGAACCGGTATGAAGTGGCCTATTACATACTGCGCGGCATCGGGAGAAGCTGGGGCAAGCCCTGCAACTTCGGGATTGATCATATTTCCGTTTTTATCCGCCTGCCCAAAAACGACGTAGGTGTGGCCGTAGGTCAGCGCATAGCGTGAGCGGAATTCGATGAAATGCCGATTTGATTTGTTTTCAGCCGTATTGGTTGGAGCTACGCCTCTGCCGTTGGATGTATAATGCGGTAAAGGCCTTTTGTCTTCTGTCTGGCATGACGATGCCACGAACGCCAACATAACAACTAGCGACACACCGCCTCTTCCAAGCGCCATCACTAAGCTCCATATGCAGGCCCTGACGAATGCGAGCCCGAAGTCAGCATATAAAAATGCCACTCTTGCGCTGTGAGTTACGAAGGAGCGCAGCTTGGCGGTTTATGTAAGAAGAGGAAGGGTCTATATGACCCTTCCTAAGAATCAAACCCGATATGCTACTTGTAGACTGCTTCTGCCGGCGGTGGGGCCTTCCCCTTGCCTTTGCCAATCGACCCGCAAGCACTCAGATTGGCCACCGCAAACATCGCAACGATTACAATTAGAATTCTGCTCATCAGGAAGTCCTCTCCTCATCATGGAATAGCCTTTCAGGCTACACCTTAAAGTTTAGCGACAATCAGTACCCTGGATAGGGCAGACATGATGCAACATGCAACGAATCTACATTAGCAGATACATATTGCTATGGCCAACCCCGCGATTTCAAATGGTAAACACCATCAGATGACAACCACGCGCGTGCCTACGCGTGCACGGGAGTAGAGGTCGACGATGTTTGTGTTCGTCAGGCGAATACACCCATTCGAAACGGCACGGCCTATCGACCAGGGGGCATTCGTTCCGTGCAACCGGAACAGGGTATCTTCTCCTCCTTGGTAGAGGTAGAGGGCCGCTGCACCGAGAGGGTTGAGCGGTCCTCCCGGTATCCCATCGGCATACTTGGCCAGCCGGGGCTTGCGCTGAATCATGTCATTGGTGGGCTTCCACGAAGGCCACTCTGCCTTATAGCCGATGGTAGCCTCGCCCTTGAAACTCAGTCCTTCCTCACCGACGGCAACGCCATAGCGAGTCGCCAGTCCGTCTGCCTCCACGAAGTAAAGGTAGCGGCTCGCCGTATCGACGACGATAGTTCCGGGCGGTTCACTCCCCGTATACGCGACCTCCTGTCGTCGATAGCGGGGATCGGCATCCGGATCCCTCGCGAATCGGTAGCCCAGTGGCGGCCCATCGCCCGAAGTACATCCAGAAAGCATCAGAGCCAGGCTCCCCAGCACCAGCCCCCGGCGTGTAATATGCTGTTTGTCCATTTCCACCTGCCAAGTAACTCCGTCGATCCCGTTCATTCCAAATTAGCCCGTTCATTCCAAATTAGATTGCGACATCTTTTGATAAAGACACTCAACTCTGTGGAGGATGAGTTCGCAACACTGGCAACATCTCAAGCTGCGCAATACCATGCCCTTCTATTTATCCGTGAAACCCCTTGCATCAATAATCGCGCCGATCGAATATTAGCATATCAACAAGGACAGAGACGATGAAGCTTTGCCTGGAAGGAAAAATCGCGATCGTAACGGGCGCAGGTTCCGGAATTGGTGCCGCCGTTTCCCGACACCTCGCTGAGGAGGGTGCCGAGGTTGTTGTCGCCGATATCAATGCTGACGCAGCACACACGATTGCCGCCGCAATCAGATCAGAGGGAGGCCGCGCCCGTGAATTTGTCGTCGATGTCAGTGACAGTGAAAGTGTGCAGAGACTTGTCGATTTTACCGTCGAGACATGTGGCGGCTTGAATCTGGCGGTCAATAATGCGGGAATCGATGGGATGCGCGCAGCGGTCGCAGACTATCCGCTCGATAATTGGCACAAGGTGATGAACGTCAATCTGAACGGCGTCTTCTATTGCATGAAGTCCGAAATTGGCGCGATGCTGAAGCTGGGCGGCGGTGCAATCGTGAATATGTCTTCCACTCTCGGGACCGTTGGATTACCCACCGCGGCGGCATACACCGCGGCCAAGCACGGGGTTGTTGGACTGACGAAAGTCGCAGCGATGGAGTATGCGAGATTGGGTATCCGCATAAATGCCGTCGGTCCCGGCTGGATCGAAACGCCACTTTTGTCAGAGCATCTTGAGGCGGCGAGTACGCGACGCATGGCATCGCTTCAACCAATGGGCAGGCGTGGAAAACCGGAAGAGGTCGCGACTCTTGTGTGTTTCCTCCTGTCCGAGCAGGCCAGCTTCATCACTGGGGTGCACTATTTGGTGGACGGGGCCTATACCGCTCACTGAAGAAAGGCCTTGAGAAGATGCGACGATGTCCAACCTGCCTCTATTTTGCCCGACGGTGTGGGTGACCGGGATAGCTCATGTTTTACACGACATCGCGGTCCCTCCGGTGATCCTGTCTGCTATCGCCATGTAGGCTACGTTGGAGGTTCTCACGAATAGCAAGACCGGACATGACGGCCATCGCCGCTAACGGGGCGAGATGAGGCGTGGATTGTGTCGGAGAGTTTGCGGTCGGCGCGATGATGGATGACGGTGTGGAGCGTGCCAGACTGAGGCCGAACATACTGTCGTCGTGGCGAACGATGGCGCGGTGTGGCAAGCGCATGTCTCCGAATGCGCCGTTCATCTCCGGCTCCGTCGGCAGGTGCAGAGAACGAGCCGCCAGGGGCACTTCCACCAGTTTCGTCGCTGCCTTCGGAAACCGCGATCATCTGCTAGCGGGAGAAGAGCGAGTGGTCACAGGGCGCGAAAGGATAGGTGGAAATAATTGCGGTGCATTCCGTTGGTGACTTTCAGGAGCTTCAAATCTCAGCGCAAATCGGGCCCCAGGCAACCAAGCTTCTCCTAGATGACCAAAAGAGAGCCCCCCGACAAGGGGGCGTGTGCCGGACCGTAGCTGAGATTGGAAATAGCGCGCAACAACCGAATCGAAGTCGGAATACGCGCTGCTTTTGCGAGGTTTTCGATCCAAGCTCTTCCATCATGCAAACCCCTCGCTAATCTCGGCTCTTCAAAGAGAAGGCAAGGACGTAGTCGCCGATATCCTTCGAATAGGGTGCGCCGCCAACCGATATCAGGACATATTGCTTGCCTGTTTTCGGTGAGACATAGGTCATGGGCGTCGCGCTCGAGCCGACCGGCAGGGGATATTTCCAGAGCTCGGTACCGTTCTCGGCGTCATAGGCGCGGATATAATAATCCTGGAAACCAGCGAAAAAGACGACACCGCCCGCAGTCGCCGACGTGCCGGCGTAGCTCGGCAGACCCATCGGCATAGGCAGCTTGGTTTTGATCTTGAACGGCCCGAGTTCTTCGGCGGTGCCGGCCGGAACCTGCCACGCGATCTTGCGGGTGCTCAGATCCACTGCGGTGACGGTACCGAAGGGCGGCTGCGTGCAGGGAACGCGGAGCCTCGATGTCCACATTTCGGTGGCCATTGCGTAAGGTGTGCCTCGTTGTGGTGCCGAGGGCCCGTGCGCCGTCGTGGTGAGGGCAAAGTCGACATACTCCTCGCGCGGAATGAGTGCGAAGAGACTGGGCACGCGGATATCGTTCATGAAGACCCGGTTGTTGGGCAGATCGACCGATACGCTTCCCCAATTGAGGCCGCCCAGATTTCCCGGCTGCTGGATCGCATACTGCGTGCCGATCGGTGTGAAATCGCCGTCGTAGCGCATCTTGCGGAATGCGATGCGGCATGCCAGCTGATCGAACATCGTCAGGCCCCAGGCCGTCTGCTCCGTCACGCGCTCCGCACCGATTGTCGGCATGCCGACGGAGTAGGGCTGCGTCGGGGAGAGTTTCTCTTCCGGCGCGCCACCGTCCTGCGACACCGGCTTCTCCTCAACTTCGGCAAGCGGTGTGCCGGTCCGGCGGTCGAGGAGAAAAAGCTGCCCGCGTTTGGTGGTCTGCAGGAGAGCAGGCACGGTGGCGCCATTACCGTCAGGCAGGTCGATCAGGACCGGTTGGGCCGGCAGGTCATAGTCCCAGATATCGTGATGCACGGTCTGGAATTTCCATTTCTCGCGACCGGTCGTCACATCGAGCGCCACCAATGTCGCGTTATACTGATCGGCGAAACCAGGGCGATTGACGCCGTAATAATCCGGGGTGGTATTGCCAAGCGGCGCATAGATGAGACCGAGCTTGTCGTCGAATGCGGCCGTCGTCCACATGTTGGGGGTGGCCCGCGTATAAGTCTGGCCCTCCGGCGGGAGTTTGGTGATCTCAGGGTTGCCGAGATCCCATGCCCATTCGAGCTCGCCGGTGACCACGTTGAACGCGCGGATGACGCCCGAAGGTTCGCCGATCTCCTGATTGTCCGTGACCCAGCCTCCGACGACGATCAGGTTGCGGGCAATCAGCGGCGCCGATGTCTGGAAATAATAGCCTGTCTTGACTTCGCCCATGCCCTGGGAAAGCTGCACGGTGCCATTGTCTCCGAAGCTCTTGCAGGGAACGCCAGTCTTGCTGTCGATCTCCAGGAGACGGGCATCAATCGTCGTCTGCACCAAACGCTCGTTGCAAGGACCATCGGCGGATTGCGCTTCTTGCGGCATCTTGTAGTAACCGAGACCGCGGCAGCGCTGCCAGTAAGGCGCCGTCGCCTTGGGGTCGAAGGTCCAGCGGGGTTTGCCTGTATCTGCATCGAGCGCTGCGATCACATCTGTCGGCGTGCAGGTGTAGACCGTATCGCCGATCTGCAGAGGCGTGTTCTGATCGGCGCCATCGCTTTTTCCGGTGCGATATGTCCAGGCAAGATCGAGCTTGGACACGTTGCCGCGGTTGATCTGATCGAATGGGGAATAACGGTCTCCTGCCGTAGTGCGGCCATAGGATGTCCAGTCGGAGGGAGCGTTGTCGCCTTTGGCGGGCTTGTAGGCGGTGATGTCGGCGGATGGGCGGATGACGCCGTGCGGTACGAAGCTGAGACCGAAACCCGCGACAAAGATGAGAGCGGTCACCAAGGCGCCGGCATAAAAGACCTTCCGGTTGGCGCTCGGGGAACGCGACGGCGCAAACAGAAGCGCAAAGCCTGCCAGCGCGATGGGGGACATCAAGCGGGCAAAAAGCGCCCAAAAATTAAGACCCGACTCCCATAACGCCCAGGGAAGGGTGAAGACGGCGACAAGCAGCACGATGAGGCTGCCTGATATCTTCCGGCGCCACAGCAGAAACGCGCCAACCACATAAGAAAGCCCAACGATCGCGTAATAGGGGGAGCCGCCGAGGCGTAGCAGCCAGGCGCCGCCTCCGATCAGCCCCAATCCGATAAAGGCGAGAACAAGACAAAATAGGGTAGCCAGAAATTTCATAGTCTCCTCATCCAATCCGCCGCCCGATCACCTGGATTCCAACTCCGACCGTCGCAGGGCACCTCGGGAAGCACAGGGGCCATGGGTTGATGGTCAGAGATGCGTCTTCGGGAGAGGGGTGCTCTCTCGTTCAATTTTTACCTGATGTACCTGTGGTCACTGACACGCGGCCCCGATCCGGCAATGATGCCGCCGCTACTCTGCAGCAACGGCTTGCCATTCCAAATCGAGTCAATACTTCTGAAAGGGGCACAGATGTTTCTCGGCGAAAAGCTTTATCAAGCGAACGGGCGACCGACAGGATTCGATTATATGCGATTACTGTTAGCCTTTTCAGTGCTTTGGATACATACGGCCCGCGTTACGTACGGTGACGACCTGTTTCTCTGGGAGTCACCCTTCCGCCCTGTTATCAAGTCAGTGCTGCCCATGTTCTTTGTCCTGAGCGGGTTCCTGGTGGCTGGCAGTCTTGAACGATCGAAGACATTGATCTCCTTCCTCGGTAACCGATTTATCCGGATCTACCCTGCTCTTGCGGTTGAGGTATTGCTGGCTGCCTTTATACTCGGAGCGATCTATACAGAGTATGACCTGCGTGACTATTTCACCGATCCTCAGTTCTTTACATATCTGATGAATGTCACAGGGCACATTCACTTCAATCTTCCCGGGGTATTCCTGGATAATCCTGATGCCGCGATGGTGAACGGGCAGCTCTGGACGGTGCCCTTCGAGCTTGAGTGCTATGCGGTGATCGCCGTCCTCTTTGTGCTCGGCGTCGTCAGGCGGCGGGTGATTGCCCTTATCGCAACGCCGGCCTTGATCATAAGCTTCGGTATCGCAAGATATTGGAAACATGAAAGTGATTGGGCGAATATGCCGACGACTGCGTCAGGCAATCTGCTCATTTGTGCTTTTCTTGTGGGGGTGACCTTCTACCTCTACAAGGACAAGGTTCGTTGGGATGTTAGAATTTTCCTCGCCTCGGTGGCATTCATACTATGGGCCTATTGGTTCACCTCCTTTGGGGACTTCGTTGCGATTCCGGCCATAGGCTATGTCACAATCTTCCTTGGCCTCACCTCGCCCCGCAAGCTTGGCGTCCTGCGTGGAGCCGACTACTCCTACGGCGTCTTCCTCTATGGCTATCCGATCCAACAGGCATTCGTAGCGCTCGGGCCTTGGGCGCATAACTGGTGGCTGAACGGCATTGTCTGCAGCATCATTGCCACTTGCTTTGCCGCCTTCTCGTGGAGATTCATCGAAAAGCCAGCGCTGAAATTGAGGAAGCAAGTCACCTGGCTTGAAAACTTCAGGCTCCAACGCGGCGCAAAACGGCAACTGGCCGGCGCAGTCTCGAAATAGGCTTGTCTGTCGATACCGGACCCAAGGCTGGCAATTCCATCGCTGGCGCTTAACCGACAACAAGGTCAGCAGGGCTCGCCATCGCCGCGAGCCCTGTTTCGTTGTTGCCTGACCCATCACCACTGATGAACACCCCCGTCCGTCATAGGGGCCGAGTTTTGCGTAGGCGGTTACCCAACCCTGAGACCGTCAATGTCACATGCTTGCCGGGTAAGCGTGACCCCGACCGCGGCGAGCGCATATGCGCTGATCCTAGAGCCTTTCCTGGTCAGATTGCAGCATTCTGTTGGCTCAAACGGAATCGGATGGTCGACCGGCCGGCGCGCGTCGTAGCCCAGCTCTGCGGCCAAGCCGGCCGGTCGATCAGCCGGTCCGTTTCAGCCAACCCTCCCGCAGATTTGCCGGGCAAATCTGCAAGACTTTAGAATCGCCGGACGCACCTATTGCTTCGCATGGCGAAGCAGTGCGGCCGGTGGGCCGGGCATCTTTCCGCCAGGATCAGAGGCGATCGGCTCGGACGTACCTTGGGGTATGCCCTTCGCCAATCGTCTCTGCCCTGACGAAAACCTGCTCCGGCAGAATGCTGCAATCTGACCAGGAAAGGCTCTAGGCCTATGACTAAACTTATTTTTTCGGAAAAAATGTTCAGTTCGGCAAGAGAATGCCGTAACCGCATCCCCGGCTTCTGTATAAGCCTTCGATGCCTAAATCTTTCCTGCCGCTATATCCATGAATTTCTTGGTTTTTGACGATGGAGTGGCCATGGCGGATGAATAGTCGAATATTCTCCGGCGTGGCTCAGCCGAGTTATTGGGCGGGTGTTAGCAATATTTTAACCGTAATGGATAAAATACTTTGATCGGACTTCGTTCTGACTTTGGGTTTGTCATGTCATTGAGGGCTGACGGTGGCTTGAAGGAGGTGTGAAGAGAGGAACGGAATAATGCTGAACAGCACGCTCATCGTGGTTGCCGTCTCCATCGCCGCCGGAGCGACCATTCGCGCTTGGGCCTTTGCAACCTTCGCATTTCTGGTGGTCGCGGCCTTGGGCGCCGTGACCCTGCTAAAAGGTTCCTCCTTGACGGAAGCGATCGTTTCTTGCCTCGAAGTGCTTGTGTTGATGGAGATATGCTATCTGGCGGGTCTATTCGCCTTCTCATTGTGGGGACATATTCAAAAGCGCCGGAAAAAGAACTCCATCGCCGATCGCTCCCATGTCACAGGCAAGCGTCCTCATGGATGATGACTAAGGCGGCAGGATGCCCGGTGTTTGCGCTATGTCAGGATGTCTAAAGCGAGGCGCAATCTTTCAGATTTGTTCCTCACGCTTTAGATCTTTATTTCCAACGCATGTCGCTATCGCAAAACCGCTGCACGCTTTTGCGCGACATGCTTTAGGAGTCCACCCTGGGCAGTAGGGCCTGCCGGGACAGCAAGGCGGAGAGTGTTTTTGCCATGATCGCAAAATCCAGCGCGAGCGTCCATTTGGACAAATACTCGACGTCGAGGGAAACTCTATTCTGATAGCTGACGTCGTTGCGCCCGCTGGTCTGCCAAGGGCCAGTCAGGCCGGGGCGGACGGCCATGTAGGCGTAAGCATGTTCACCGTAACGCGACAGCTCTTCTTTGGTAATGGCGCGAGGCCCGACGAGGCTCATTTGACCCAGCAACACGTTGATCAATTGCGGAAGCTTGTCGAGGCTCGATCGTCTCAAAATACCGCCGACGACAGTGACCTGCGCTTTGGCCGTTGCGTCGGCTCTTATCGTACGAAACTCGAGGCAACAAAACTCTTTTCCCTTATAACCGAGCCGACGATGGGAATTGAATACAAGCCCCCAATCACTTAGCGTTATGATGACTGCAACCGACAGAAGGAGCGGCGACAGAAGGAATAAGACACTTGCCGCAATGATGATGTCCAATGCACGCTTCAGAATTCTGCTGATCCTATGGGATTGTGACGAATTAAATGGACGCCTTTCCTGTCGAGCCCTGGCGAAATCCCGCCAAGGTTTGGTTGGGTTGACGCCCTGATTTTTTCCCGCCATCCGCGTCTCCGTTAGACAAACCCCAGAAATCACAGCCAAAGCTTGTTTTAATGCAAGTTTGATGTCTGTGACCGAGGTCATAATCTTCAATAAATTCTTTATACTCTAAAGAAATTCTTTTGACTATTTAAAATATTACCGTTGTTGTTGAAATATATAATGGAGGCGTCATTCAGATTTATTTTATATTCTTATATTGCTCTTGGTGTTGTTAACTTATTCTGCGGGTAAGCAATTGTCATAAATTGTATAAAAACCGTCGCGCAGCTTCAAGGAGTTTCTCGTGAAAGAATTCAATATGAATTTTATTATATATAAATGTGAGGAGTCGTCATAATTATGTATAGTTTAAACACGAGATTTTTATTTTATTACTGTTTGACTTTATAATTTAACGCATTACGAATGTCGCTCAAGACAGTAAATCAATTAGTCTGCGTGGAGTTACGCGTATGGACGGGGCGATTAGCATCAGAGACAACAGGACTAGAGGAAGCGCGGCGCCAATAGGCGAAGCGGTTACTTGTGGGCCTGTTGGTATTGTTTACGGCGGCCGGGCCGATTTGGATCACGACTTTCCGTTTTGCCGCTCAAGTATTCGAAAGTTTCGCCGCGGTGAGGTTATTGCCAGCGCCGGTGTCCTCATCGACATGTTCGCCCGCGTACAGCGCGGAATGGTGAGCGCAAGCACGCCGCTTGCCGATGGACGAGAGTTCATCGTCGAAATCATTCCTAAAGGTGGCTTGATCGGCGAATTGGAGGTGCTGCGCAAGCAGTCTCTCAGCCTGGAATATCGAGCCTCCTCGGACTGCGAACTGCATTATTTCGACGGTCGGTTGCTGCGGGACTTGTGTGCGAACGATCCGCAATTTCAGGTGAAGATCCTGTCGAAGGCACTGGCGCGTGTTTCCGAACTCGAGCTGCGGATCATTTCCAACGCCGGATCGAGTCTAAGGCAGAGACTGGCCCGGACGCTGCTGCGTCTTTCTGCCTTGTACAGAATGGATGCGCAGAATAGCGGCGACGAGTTGATCATCTCCCAACATGACCTGGCCGCGACGCTGCCGGCGTCGCGCGAGAAGGTCAACCAATGCCTGCGGCGTTTGCGCGAGAGCAAAGTGGTCGACGGGACACAGGGCAAAATCCGCATTCTCAATCGGAAGGCGCTGGAGGCTTACGCTGAGGGTGTGACGTCCCTCGCTTAAGACGTCGCGGTGATAAAAACAAAAGAGCAGAAAGCCTCAACAGAACCCGCCACCGGCGGGTTCTGTGTTTGAATGGCTGTGGGTGTTAATAATCGGACGAAGCAGGGCTGAAAGACCAAATTGGCGTTTTTGCCCGCATATCTTAGTGACGTTTTGCCCAAACGGCCGTGCAATTTTGCGCGACATGCTCTAGATTTCGCTCTCGGAAGCATTCCTCCAGTATTTCCACCCTTCACCCTGTATGAGCCCGTGATCGGACAGGTCCTTCCAGCTTCTGTAGGTGCCCGTATCGTCATAGACGAAGTCATCCATGTCCTTGCCCGAGGAGTATACGGTGTATTCCTCCGTATGTTGGGACAGGTGTGCCGCGTCGGCAACCTTGTGCACGAAGGTCGACAGGAACTTGAAATGCAGAAGGGCGCCGGATACGCCGAGCGCTCCGCGCATGTCGCCCAAATTCAGGGAGAGTGGCCAGACCTGGTGCGATGATTTGAGAAACAGACGTTCACCCTGGACATAGACGAGAGGTATCTTGTTAAGCGCGGGGCCGTCCCAGAGCCGGTCGTGGAAATAGACCCTCCCGCGAACGCCGCCCTTGATCCATATTGTCCCGTTGCGTTCGTCGAAATGCGCGACATATCCGGATCGGTCGAAGAGGTTGCAGACCTCGAGCGGGTTGCGACCGGGTTCGCAGATGTTTTCAAGAACGGGATGCGGGCTGTACATGTCGATCATGACCGAGCGGAGGGAGTGGCCGCCCATGGAATCGATATAGGCGGTCAATTGATCAATCGGCCGGGTGTCGCAATGGGGATAGACCAGAAATTCATCTGCATCAACATACAGGACCCACTTCTCCCGGCAGTGCCGGTTGATGACTTCGTTGATCCAGTCGTTTCCGAATCTCGCCGCCTTGTAGGACCCATGAGCCGAAAGAAGAGAGACATCGTCGAAGCTGGACAGCAACTCAGCCGTGCCGTCGGTGGAGCCGTTATCGATGCAGATGAAGTGCTCGAAACCGAGATTACGATAATACTGCAGGAAGAAGGCCAGCCGGTGCCCTTCGTCGCGGATGACGCAGATGACGACGTGGCGCGCCTGCTTGAGCCCGCTGCGCAGCAGGTCATAGCGAACCTGCCGAGCCTTGAGCGACCGGCGCAGGCGGGCTTTCACGTAATGCGAGATACTGGCGGCGGAAGCCCTATAACTCATATTCTGTCCTGAACATTATCCATTCCTGGAATGAATGGATGAATACTTGCGCTTCCGTCTGCAAATCCACGGCTCGACCGGCGACGCTGAGTTCAGTCACGCGGACATTCAGGTCGGACCAACCATACATCATCATACTGCGTAATCGCCAACCAGCAGGCTCTGGACCCGAGGATTGGATCCGTCTTTCTCAATTGCGTGTTCGATGCGTGCCCGTATCGACCTGTATTTATACAGCATCTTACGGTCGAAGCTTATTCCGCGATACAGCGAGTTGTAAATCGGATGTGCTTTGCGCAGGTCGACGTAGACCTGGCTTTCCTTATCGGTCCATGGAAAGAAGGTTCCGTGCCATGGCTTCGGATGCGCCATATAATGGACGATCGACAAGGAGGACATGTTCACCAGATGAAGGAACTGTTTGGGAAAGTTCCAGCGGTTCGATACGAGGATGAGCGCTGAACCGCAGACATAATTCAATGCGCCCTGATCATGTTTGCCCTCGCAGGCCTCGGGATTTTTAGCAAAAAGCTCAAGCGCCTCCTGCCCGATCCAGCCGTTGCGATGGAATTTCAGGACTCCCGCGTTGAAATAGTGGCTGCTGCTTCCAGTATCGAGGAAGTCATGGATCGCCGTATAATCTCGCGCCGCGAAAAACCGGCCCTCTGGCACCGTGGCGCTTTCGAACGCGCCGAGATCGCTGACGATCTGGGTATCACCGTCGAGGTAGATGATCTGAGTATAATTGTCAGGCAGGATCTCGCAAAGGACCAGCTTGGCCATCGTGCTGACGCTGATGCGTCCCTGGAAATGCGAACTGTCGAGCTTGCCGAGCGAATCCTGCAGCGCTTCGGTCGCATCGATCAGTATGACACTGCTCCTTGCAAGCAAGGCCTTCAGCTCCCCGAAATTATCGAGATGTTCCGACAAGAGGACGCAGACATCGGTCGCGGGGCTTGCGAATTTGCGAGCCTGAAGCGCCGAGAGAATAGTCGGAAATGAATACTCGACATCCGTGACGTAGACGACGCACTGATTGTTCATGTCATCACCCTTCCGATTGTCCGCAATACAAATGAATCGGCATTGTCTTTCCAGTCGAGGGAACAGTTGTGAATTGCGCTGACGGGTCTGTCATATGAAGGCCCTGTTCGATATATATAGCCGGCGTCCAGACCGGTGGAGCTGAATCGGTGTCTGGCTGCCGGCGGCTTTTGTGTGTTTCATTGTTGAGATATTCGCCATGAAGAGTGCCTTGCCTGTCACAGGGCTGTGTTTCGACTTCTTGTTTCGCGGTACGACGATTGCTGCCGGGACCCTTGTCGGAATGCGGAGGGAAGGGGGATTGTCATGCTGATCACCGCGCTCGTGGCAACCGTGATTTCGATCGCTGCCGGGGCTGCCATCCGGGCTTGGGCTTTCGCAATTTTTGCATTCCTCGTGGCAATCGGCTTCGGCAGCGTGGCTTTTGCCGACGGGTCTTCGGTGACCGTGGGCGCGCTCTCCGGTATCGCCATCCTCGCGCTCATGGAAATCGGCTATCTGGCAGGCGCGTTCCTGTCGGGGCTTTTGCGGCGTAGTGCCAGGCTGCGGGAAAACAATTCCGTCGCAGATAGCGTCGCGACCACCACCGAGCGCCCGCAAGGCTAATGTTGGCATAGAACCTGCAGCATATCCTTGTGCGGATGACCTTGCCGGAGCGCATTCGTCCGACCGGCCGCTTTTACATGCGATCCTTGAAAGACGCGGCGCGGCCAGCCGACGTCGACCCAGTGCCGACATGCCGATGGCTTGACGAGATCGCCATCCCGCGCGGTGGCTGAGCTTCACAGCGGGCCTCATCGTGTTGAAAACATCGGCGCTCTCGGCAGAGATGTCGATGTCTCCAGTGGGGTTCGGTTGGCAAGCGATCGGTTTGCGCGCCGTGGTGCGATATTGGTTGCCGCCAGGCAGCCGGCCGCCAGACCCGCCGTCGTGCTGAACAGCAAGCCGAGATCGGTACCGCTTCCCGATATCGCCGCCGAGGCGACCTGCGCGATGGATGCCATAACCGCAGCGTTTCCGATCGCGCGGATCTCCCGATCGCCTGACATATGCCGACCGGAGGCTCTCACAAGGCTGTACAGGAAGGCGGCGAAGAGAAGAGTGCCGGTCAATCCGACATTGGAGAGCAATGCAGCGATGAAGCTCGAGGCTCGAACCGTGCCGAGCCCGGCGCCGAAGGTGGCTGTATCGACGAATGCGATCAATGCCAGCGTGTTCCAGGCAGTGCGCTCTTCGCCGGATTGCGATTGAAGCTTGTCCGACAAGGTGGTGTTCACCAGGCCGGCGATGGAATCCCACGCATCGGGGACAAGGCTTAGCGCGACGATCCCGCAGGGAATCAAGAATAGCGTGATCACCAGGAGTGTCACGTGCGGGGTCGTGGCCGGGCCGCTGATCAGTCGTTTCAAGCAATACAGCACGAGCATGCAGACAACGAAGATGCCGGCGATATAGGCGGTTGTCGACGTGCAAAGGACGATCGTCGGGCCGATGAAAAGCGTTGCAAGTCCGGCCATACGGCTTTGGACGCGCTCCAGCCAAAGCATGAGCGTGAAGGAAAAATAGGCCAACGCGACCGCGCCATAAGTGCTTGCTTCCGGGAACGGACCGACGATGCGTTTGAAGCCACTGATCGTCTCGGCCGTATGCATCGTATAATTCGCATTTCTGATGACATCGAGCAGGTAGGACTGGTCGGTCAGAAACGTTCCGATATCGATCAACGCCAGGGCAAAACATGCGATCGAGGCCACGATCAACTGCAGTGCGATGAAGCGGGCATAGCCGAGCCTGGTAAGCCCCGAGACGACGGCAAAGCAGGCGAGGTCGCCGAGCAGATAGACGGACTGGCTGAGATTGGACGAACCCGGCGACAGGGGAGCGGCCACCGTCGACATCATGCCCGTGGCGTCTCGTGCAGAGGAGTAGACGAGGGTCGCCCCTGCAAAGATGCGGGGCAAAAAGAAAGACGATGCCACGGAAAACAGGATGTAGGCGGCAAACCAGAAACCGGGACCCGGATAGGCGATGCTGGCCAGCATGGCCTGTGTTTGAGCCGGGCGCAGCAGAGCGGCGGCCACGAGAAAAAGCACCAGAAGATGGCTCGGCTGTATGCTGCTGCCGCCGAGCGCGGGCAATTGGAGAGCCGCCGCGGCCCCCAGCAGCGTCGACAGGCAAAGGGTCGCAATCGCAAATCGCGCGCCGTTGACCATGCCGAGCAGGCCAAGCAGCAGAACGATGAAACCGATCGGTTCTATCGACATGCTTCAAATCCCGATCCGGACGGCGAGCGGCGGAGGCATCGGTTTTGCCGAAGACCGGCATCCGCCTTTCGGGGCGATGCTTGAGGCGCAAGCCGCCAGCTGTCGTCAATGGTCACAACCGCCCCCTAATTCGATCCCGTCTGGGATATCCAGCCGGGAGCCGCCTGATTATCGCCTGCCACCTTCGACAGCGGGACGGTCGAGGTTTGCTGCTGCGGCGCGGACTGCAACTGCAGCGGAGGCGACGGCGTCTGAAGGTCCGTATCGATGCCGATTTCGACGACATCATGCGGCCGCAAGGTGGTCGTCTCGTCCGCCTCGATGTTGCGATAAGTCCCGTCTTCGTTGCGACGCACGATCCTGTAGTTCTTTTGCGCTCTGCCAAGACCCGGCGTTTCCGTATTCATCTGAGCGAGCTGCGCGCTGTAGCCAGCCTGCTCGCCCAGAAGCTGGGCCACCTGGATGTCGATCGCCGCCCTGCCGATCGCGAGATTGACCTGGTTCAGCAGCTCCTGGTTTTCACTGTTCTGCCGATTGACGATATTGATCTTCGAACGATCGGCTTCGCTGAGCCCTTGGCGAGCCGTGGTGAGGGCGACTTCGAGATCGATCAGAGTGCCTTGTGCATCCGCGACCCCGCGGTCGACCGAGACCTGACGGGAATTGCTGACCAGGCCCTTGCTCACCAGGCTGTTGACATTATCCAGTTCCTTTTGCGCGAGGTCGATCTGCCGCTTCTGCGAATTGATCTTGGCCTCGAGCGACTGGACCTGCTGGCCGTAGAGACGGGTGAGGTCGCTCGCCGCATCGATCTGGCTTTCGATATCGACACGTCGCAGCCGCATCAGGTTCACTTCCTGCGCCTTCAGCTTGTCTACATCGGGCGTTCCGGCGAGCTCGGCAGGGATCTCGAAACTCTGTTCGCCGGCGATCTCGGCACGCAACCGCGCCTGACGCATCAGAAGATCGCGCCGGTTGAGAATGGCCGTTCGATAGGCTCCGGCAGCCTGGATCCGGTCGCGCTCGAAGACGGTATTCTCCTCGCGCTCCCGAAGGAAGCCGCCGGCGATGCTGACGGCCTTCATGACCGTCATATCGGCTTCAAAAGCATAACGCCCGGGGGTCTGCACTGTCCCGGTTACGAAGATCGGCGCATGCTGGGCAATTTCCACGGCGATGAACGGCTTTCCCGGCAGTTCCGCCTTTTCGGAGAGCGCAGTGGCGATCGCATCGGAAACCTGTTCCGTCGTCTTGCCAATCGCCTGCACCTGTCCGGCGATCGGGATCGCCAGATTGCCGGCATCATCGACTGTATATGTCCCGCCGAGTGCTTCCCAGCTAGCATACCGGGAATCCGAAGATCGCCATTCGACGACACGCAGTCTCACCTGATCTTCCGGCACGAGGGTATAGTTTTCCGCATGGGCGACGCTCCAGCCGGTCACGCAGGAAAATACCAGCAAGGCAAGAGCGGCGGAGATGAGGCGATCGGACAAGGATGTGCGCTGCATTGTCTGCTATCTCCGTTTCGTTGCGATCGACGGCGAAGGCATGTCGCGCGGCGAGGGATTGCCGAATTCGAGAATGCGGGACGGCGAGGCGCGGCCGACAAGAAGATCGGACAGCGCCAGCAAATTGCCGTTCAAACGTCCCCAGCGGTCGATCAAGCGATCATTGAACAATAGGCCCCGCGTATTCGCCAGGATGTTACGGCCGATCTGCGCAACGGCACGGCCCTTCGACATCGTGCCCTTCCGGATCAGGTAGACAGGATTGGCAACCTGCGAATAGCCGAGTCTTCGGCCGGGCTGGCGCCCGGATCTGACGCCGAGATGCACCCCGCGGGCGCCTTCGACGCGTACGGACCTGCCGTAGCGGGCGATGGACCGGCTGAAATCGACATCCTCGAGCCAGCCGTAGAGCGGCAGTTGTTCATCAAAGGCCAGTGCGTGCTCGAGAATGGGTGAAAGGCGAACCGCCATATTGCATCCGTAGGCGTTATAGACTTCCGTCACCTGCTCGGCTCCTTCGGCCGCAGTTTCAAGAACCAGCAGGGCGTTTGACATGCTGAGGCCGCCGTCGAGGATGCCATCGGCCAGAACTTCACCGGTGGCGATCGCCACGTCGGGGTTTGCCGCAAAGACAGCCGCCATCCGCGACAGGAAGGTCGCGGCGGGAATGAAGTCGTCATCCAGGAAGATCAGAACATCCGTATCGGCGGCCGCCGCCTGGATGATCCTGTTGCGCTGAGAGGTCAGGCCGCGGCTGCCGACGATGACTTCAACATCGAGGCGCTCGGCGAGCCCGGCGGCGTCGTCGATCGTGGGCACGCAGACGATCAGCCGCTCGGGCTGGTCCGGCAGGGTGGTGAGATAATCGATCGTCTCCCGCAGTATCGAGGGGCGGCCTGCCGAGGCGATCCCCACGGCCATTCGCAACGGGCGGTTCGCGCGCTCAGCCATGGCTTCAGCGCGGCAAGGAACAGGCGCCGGCCCGATCCGGCCGTCCTGCCTGGTTGCTTCTGCCGAAGGCGAGGTCATGAGTGCATTCTTTCCGGTGCATGGTTGATGACTGCGCCGAGGATCTCCGCGCCGACATTCCGCAGGGTGTCGATGACGCGCAGGGTGTCGTCGATCGAGGTGCGTCCGTGCGAGGTGACGACGAGGACACCGTCCAGCTCCGGCGCGATCGCATTGGCATCCGGCGAAGCAGAGAATGCGGAAATGTCGATGAATATGGCGTCGAACTCCTTTTTCAGGTCGGCGAAGCTCAACTGCGTGCGGCGGGAACTCAGGCGAATGGCCGGCGTCACTGCTTCGACCTTGCCGAGGGGGAGGAATTTCAGTGTCGAAGTGAGGGGCAATGCCGCCGTCTGGATCAGTTCGCCATTGTCGAGAACATCGACGAGGCCTGTGGAACTATGGGGCGCGATCGATTTGCTGAGTGACGACTTCTGCGCAGCCGCATCGATCAGCAGCGTGTGAGCCCCTGATCTCGACGACAGCACTGCAAGTTCGCATGCTATGGTCGAGGCTCCGCTGCCCGGATCAACGGCGACGATTCCAATGACGACCCGGCGTTTGCGTCGAAGACCGACGACCGTCGCGCTCAGTTCCGCCATGCCCGGAATAACAGGATAGGCGGCTGTGCTGCTGCTGTCGGTACCGGCGGGGAGGAAACGCGCAGGGAGATGGGTCTTCCTCGATGTCGCCAGCAAAGTGACAAAGGGCAGCCCACTGGCTTCAGCGATCTGATGAGGGCGGATGATCCGGCGATCGCCGACGTGCCTTATCATGGCGAGTGCCAAGCCGACGCCAAGACCAACCGCCGCCGCAAAGGCGATGATGAGCGTGCTGCGCGGTCTGGCTTTCGAAAGAGGCAGCGTGGCCCGCGAGACGATCGTGGCATCGGACACCGGGTAGGTGATGCGCTGCCGGGCTTCCGTCAGCTGGTTCAAGGTATTTTCATAGAGGCTGCGGCGGGCATCCGTTGCGCTCTGCAGCTCCGCAAGCTTGAACTGATCGCGCGGGTTGCTCGTGAAGCTGGCCAGGGCGCTGGCAGCCTCGGCCAGTCCACGCTGCTGCTCGCTTACGAATCTTTCCAGCCATTCGCTATATTGCCGGGAAGCATTGGCCTTCATGGCGATATTCTTCTGGATATATTGCCTGGCGAGCATGTCGGCGATGTCGACGGCCCTCTGAGGGGTCGACGCAGCCGCTGAGATCTCGATGATCGTCGAACTCCCGACCCGGCGTATTCCTATCATGTTCAGCAGCGTGGCGATCGCCCGATCCTGGATCCGCTCGTCCTCCGCGTGCGGTTGTGCTTGACGCGGCCCTGTGCCTGCCGCTTCCTGCGATTCCGTATCCGGTTCAGAAGAAATCCCCATCAACCAGTTCTTTGCCCTATCCTGCAGCGAAGGCGTCTGATCGACAAAGTCAGGATCGGTATCGAGACCAAGTGCCCTTACCGTTCCGCCGACGACATCGCTGGATCTGGCAATCTCTAGCTGTCCCTCTATGAACGCGTCTTCCGCGAAAGCCCTCTGTGCTTCAGAGCCGCTCACCTGGGGGACAATCAAAAGTTGCGTGCTGGCAACGAAAGTCGGGTCGGCGGTCAGCACGTAGGTCCCGGCCATTGCGAGGAAGGCAAAAGTTGTCGCCAGAACCCATAGCCAGCGCATTCTGAGAAAGAAAAGCATATCCCGCAAGGTCAGCGGGGAGTTCCCGCCGGGAGCTGCGGCAGCCAGAGGTATCGGCGAAACGCCGCTGAAGATCGTGCTGGAGGTCATGTCGTCCTAATCCAAAATGGCGAGATCACGGAGTAACCAGGTAGTGGCAGCTTGGAGGGGACGGAGGGAGCAGCATATCTTCCGATTTCAGTCATGATCGGCAGCTCTCCCCTTGCATGCTCAGTACGAGCCACGTTGCGAAAACAGAGCGGGAATGGTCTTGGCAATGATGACGAAGTCCCGGCCGAGCGACCAGTTGTCGAGATAGTGAACGTCGAGGGAAACCCGGTACTCGTAACTGACATCATTGCGCCCGCTGGTCTGCCAGTGACCGGTCAGGCCCGGGCGCACGGCCATGTAGGCCCATACGTGCTCGCCGTAGCGCGGCAATTCCTCGGCGGTGATCGGCCGGGGGCCGACAAGGCTCATTTCGCCACGCACGATATTGATCAGTTGGGGAAGCTCGTCGATGCTGGACCGCCGCAGAATCTCGCCGACTGCGGTGATCCTCGGATCGTCCTTCAGCTTGCGTGTCGCTTCCCATTCGCTTCGCGCAATCGGGTTGTTTTGCAGCAATTCGGCAAGCTGAGCACTCGCATCGGTCTTCATCGTGCGAAACTTGAGGCATCCGAACGGTGCTCCGCCGACGCCGATGCGCGTATGGGAATAGAAGACCGGGCCGCGGTCGCTTATCTTCACGATCACCGCGACGATCAACAGAAGCGGGGAAAGCAGGATCAGTGCAATGATCGCGATGAGAAGGTCTATCGCGCGCTTCGACGATCTGCCTGCCGCACGAGGCAGCGACGAATGGAGATCGCCGCCTTTCGCGGACCGTCCGACACGCGACCAGGCCTCGAAACTATGTGCTTCCCATGTCATCAGTGGTCTCCAAAATATTCCGATTAAGAACCATTCAAAGTTTGCTGCGCCGCACTCTTGTTGTCTGTTACCAAGGTCATAATCCTTAATAAATTCTTTATGCTACTAAACGGCATTCGAGAATTCCGACTAGTCCTCGACGGCCTCTTTTCATTGCAAATGCCAATCTAACCTACTTCGAGGTGATAATCCGCAGGTATTCATTTATATTTTTGATATCCACAATTCTATTATTGCTTATTTTTAACTCATTAAGACTTTTTAATAAGCACCTGTCTTCAATCGTACAATCTATCTTCGATTCCGTCGAGATTTTGATTTCGATTGCTGATGTATTTTTGTTTTCAACTAAATGTAGACTTGATCTTTACGCTATCTCTCCGGGATGTTATTTGACACCCACATTAAGACAATATAAATGATGCAGTGCAGCATTTCCTATGGTTATTCGAGTACTCGGAGTTATGCTCATGGATGGGGCGACACACGCATCAGCTCGCAGGGCCGGCATCGGCAAGACGGCGATATCGGCTAACGGCAGCATTCATCTCAACAGCCGCATCGTCATCGACGACGAATTTCTTTCCTGCCGGTCGAGCGTCCGGCGTTTCCGGCGCGGCGAGGTCATCGCCGGGGCCGGCGTCCTCGTCGATACCTTCGCTCGCGTGCATTCGGGGGTGGTCAGCGCCAGCACGATGCTGCCCGACGGCAGGGAATTCATCGTCGAGATCATTCCGAAATCCGGCCTCATCGGCGAGCTCGAGGTTCTGCGCAGGCAGACGTTGAGTCTCGAATACCGAGCCGGTTCCAACTGCGAACTGCATTTCTTCGAAGGCCGGCTGCTGCGCGACATGTACGCCAGCGATCCCTGCTTTCGCGAAAAGGTCTTCTCCAGGGCGCTGGCGCGTATTTCAGAGCTCGAACTCCGGATCATTGCAAATGCGGCGTCGAGCCTGCAATCGAGGCTGGCCAGCACGCTGCTGCGGCTCTCCGCTGTTTACGGAAAAGATGCGGCAAACAGCGGGGACGAACTGATCATCTCGCAAAATGACCTGGCCGCAACGCTGCCGGCGTCTCGTGAGAAGGTCAATCAATGCCTGCGGCGCCTGCGGGAAAGCAAGATCATCGATGGGGGGCAGGGCAAGATCCGCATTCTCAACCGCAAGGCGTTGGAGGCCTGTGCCAACGGCGCGGTTTCGGTGAAGTGATGCGCCCATCGCTTCCCGGGGTTCTCCGATCTGCCACAAGCGTCGGCCGCTTTCCCGGCCCCGGCACGACAAAGATCGATCGCGTGGTCATCATCGACGACTATTCGGTGGCCAGAGGCGGTGCGACGGCGCTGGCGGTGCTGTCCGCCAAGCTTTTTCGGGGGCTCGACATCCCCGTGACCTATATTTGCGGGGATGACGCCGCCAATGCGGAGCTTGTCGCCCTCGGAGTCTCAATGGTCGGGCTGAACAGCCGCGACCTGCTCAGCGCCGAGCGTGCGAAGGCTTTCGTGACCGGCATTCACAATGGCGCCGCCGTTCGTATGGTCGCGAACTGGATTGCCGCAGAGGACACCGCCAATACCGTCTACCATGTCCATGGCTGGCACCAGATCCTGTCTCCCGCGATTTTCAAGGCGCTGGTGTCGGTCGCCAGACGATGCGTGGTTCATGCGCATGATTTCTTCACGGCCTGCCCCAACGGCGCCTTCTTCGACTATCAGGCGCAGGAAATCTGCCTTCGACGCCCGCTCGGCGGAAGCTGCATTGCGACGGCCTGCGACAAGAGAAGTTATTCGCACAAATTGTGGCGGGTTGCCCGTGGCTCCAATATCCTCCGGCTGCTGAAGGATCAGGCCGATTTCGGCCGGATCATCCTTCTGCACGAGAAGATGGCCGGCTTTCTCGTCGGCGCCGGATATCGGCCCGAACGGCTGACGACGATCCGCAATCCCGTCGCTCCGCTATCCATCAAACGCATCGAGGCGGAGGCCAATGAGGAGTTCGTCTTCATCGGGCGGTTGGATGAGGAGAAGGGCATTGAGGACGCCGTGGCCGCCACGCGCAAAGCCGGCGTCAAGCTCTGCGTGATCGGGGACGGGCCGCTGATGCCGCTGGTCGCAGCTTCGGGAGATCACGTCAGGGCCGTGGGCTGGCAGTCGCATGCGGAGATCGGCCCGACCATCCGCAAGGCGCGCGCCCTGTTGATGCCGTCGCGCTATCCCGAGCCGTTCGGCCTCGTCGCTATCGAAGCGGCCAGGAGCGGTCTGCCCGTCATCATGTCGCGCAGCGCCTTTCTCGCCGAAGAAATGCAAAGAGCCGGCATGGCGCTTGCCTGCGATACGGCTGACGAAAGCGCCTTTGCCGATACTTTGACGAGATTTAGCCAAATGCCGGGGCATGAGGTCCGCGCTATGAGCGAGCGGGCTTTCCGGCTGTCGCCGGATCTCGCCTCGACACACGAGGAATGGCGCGACGCGCTTCTTGCCGAATACCAAAGCCTGATTTCGACGAATGCGGTTCCCGAGCTGACAGACGGTGTGGCGATACAAGGAGTATTGAGTTGACTCTTAAAGCAACTACCTCTCTTCCCGACGCGAGAGCATTTCTGGGCGATGCGCCGGTGATGGCGAAAAGACGTGTCACTGAGGCTGGAGGCGTGAGCGATACCAAGCAGCTTCGTGTCGCCATCGTGCATTATTGGCTGGTTTCGATGCGCGGCGGCGAGAAAGTCGTCGAAGAGCTGTGCCGCATGTTTCCGCAGGCCGACATCTTCACCCTCGTCTGCAACCGGGATCGCATCAGCGATTTTCTGAAGACGCGGAACATCCGCACGTCCTTCCTGCAGAAGATCCCCGGCGCGCAACGGCATTATACCAAGATGCTGCCGCTGATGCCCTTCGCGCTCGAGCAGTTCGATCTGCAGGACTACGATCTCGTGCTATCGAGCGAATCCGGACCCGCCAAGGGCATCATCACGCGCGCCGACGCCCTGCATGTCTGCTACTGCCACTCGCCGATGCGCTATATCTGGGATCAGTTCCATGTCTACCGTCATGGCCTGCCCTGGGTGGGTCGCGCCTTGATGTCGATCACGGCACCCATGCTGCGCGCCTGGGACGTGACGACGTCCTCGCGGGTCGATGTGTTCGTCGCCAATTCCGATTATGTCGCAAGCCGCATCCGCCGGTTCTACGATCGGGAATCCATCGTCATCCATCCGCCCGTTGCGACTGACGATTTTGCAGTGGGGAAGGGAAAAGGCGAATTCTATCTCTATGCGGGACAGCTGACCACTTACAAGCGGCCGGATATTGCCGTTCGCGCCTGCACCGAGGCCGGGCGGAAGCTGGTCGTGATCGGCGAGGGAGAGCAATTGGCTTATCTGAAGTCGATCGCCGGACCGACCGTTGAGTTTCTCGGCCATCAGCCCTTCAACGTTCTGCGCGACCACCTGTCTCGATGCCGCGCCCTGTTGTTTCCGGGCACGGAGGATTTCGGCATCCTTCCGGTGGAAGCCATGGCGTCAGGGCGGCCGGTCCTGGCTTTCGACGCCGGCGGCGCCAGAGAAACCGTTTCCTCGCCGCAGGTCGGGTTTCGCTTCGGGCAGCAGACCACGGAAGCTCTGTTGGAAACGATGGCGGCGTTCGAAGAGGTGGAGGACGATATCGATCCGCATGCAATCCGTGCGCACTCGCTGAAATTTTCTTCCGCCGTGTTCCGCGATCGTCTGTCCGGTCTCATCGAGCAACAACTGTCCACCCATGGCGACCGATCCGCCGACGTCTTCAGAAGACGGCTGGGCTGATGGGAAGGCCGGAGCTGCCTGTCTTGCCGCTGCGACCGAAACCGTCTCAATCCGCCGACGAGGAATAGAAGATAGATCATGTCAAGCGTATCTCAGAGGACGGCGACGGCGAGTATCTGGACCATCAGCGGAAAATTCCTGGCGCGACTGCTCGATTTCGTCAGCCTCCTGATCCTCGCAAGGCTTTTGAGCCCAGCGGATTTCGGCCTGGTCGCCATCGCGACCTCGGTTCTGGTCATCGTCGAGACAATCCTGGACCTGCCGCTGACGCAGGCCCTGATGCGCCAGCCGTCGCCTTCGGACGATATGTTTGCCACGGCCCTTACCCTCAGCTTGCTTCGAGGCGTGGCCATCAGCACGCTGATGATGATCATCTCCTGGCCGATGGCTTTGATCTATGACGATTCCCGGCTTTTCTCTCTTGTCGCCGTGCTCTCCATCGCGCCTGCCATGCGCAGTGTGATCAGCCCACGCATGGTTCTCTTCATGCAGCGGTTCGATTTCAAACGCGAGTTCGCACTCGATCTCATCACCAAGGGGTCGACGCTGCTATTCGGTGTCGGGGTGGCGGTCGCGACCGGCAGCTATTGGGGGCTGGCGATCGGCGCGGTTGCGGGCCCGACCGCTGCGGCGATCACCTCCTATGTCTTTGCGCCGATGCGACCGAGGTTCAGCCTTTCCGAGTGGAAGCACTTTCAGGACATGATCAGCTGGAACACCGTCTCGCAGGTGCTGAGTTCGATCAACTGGCAACTGGACCGGCTGCTTTTGCCGCGCTTTACCGGCTTGTCGACGTTCGGCGCCTTCAGCGTCGCCGACAATATCGCCGGTATTCCATACCAGACCTTCGTCGGGCCATTGTTGCGTCCGCTGATGGCGGCATTTTCGACCGTCGATGACCGTCGTAATCTGATCGCTGCCTATCTGAAGGCGACGAACGCGATCACCTTCGTGGCAGCGCCCATCCTCATCGCGCTCGCCCTGCTTGCCGAGCCGGCCGTGCGGATCATCGTCGGCGAGAAATGGGCATCTGCGGCGCCGATTCTGCAATGGCTGTGCATCGTCAGCTTGCTCGGTCTTCCCACGAACATGATGCCGCCATTGGCTATGGTCCTGAACAAAACCCGCTATCTCGCTCTCCGGATGTTTGCCGAGTTCGCTGTCAGGGTTCCGGTCACCATCCTGGGCATTGCCTATTTTCAGGTGGCAGGAGCACTGGGCGCGCGGATCGTGGCGGTGCTTGTCGCCTATGCCGCATCGCTCATCATCACGCGACGGCTGATCGGCGCGACGTTTGCCGCTCAGTTGCACGCCTTTTTACGGCCTCTGGCCGCAAGCTTGCCGATGATCGCTTTCCTGCTGTGGATCGAGCCGATGCTCTCCGCCATGCCTGCCGGCCTCAACCTTATCGTCAGCCTGGCGCTTTGCGGCGGAGCGGCAGTGGCGATCTTCTGGGCCTTCGCGTTGCTGCTGTGGCAGATTCTGGGAAGGCCCGACGGCATCGAGACCATTGTCGTCCAAAGGCTCATGCCGCGACGAAACGGGGTTCTCACATTTTGATCGAGACAAGTGTAGTCCAACGATTGGTTTGGCGTTTTCGGAGGAGCAGAATGCGTTACGGGATATCTTCTAAGGCTCTGGGTTTGCTCATCGTTCTCGGTCTGGGGGCGTTGCCCGGCCAGCCCAGCGTGGCTCAGCAACCACTCAATATCAATGCGTATCAGCTAACGTTCGAGGAGAGTTTCGACAGTCTCGACGTCTCGGCCTGGGGAGAGAGAAGCTCCCGCTGGATCGCCCATACGCCCTGGAACGGCGATTTCGGTGACGCCCGTTTCACTGATCCAGCCCCCGGCTTTCCGTTTACCACCGATCAGGGAATTCTGAAGATCGAAGCGCGCAAGGAGGCCGATGGAACCTGGCGCTCGGGCCTGTTGTCGTCGGTGAACCCGAAAGGCGAAGGATTCTCGCAGCAATTCGGTTATTTCGAAGCCCGGATGAAGCTGCCGCCGGGCAAGGGCGTCTGGCCAGCCTTCTGGCTCATCGGGCTCGACCGGTCGAAATACACCTCCGAGATCGACGTGCTGGAATATTATGGGCGCGCGCCCTACGAATTCAGCATGGGCTTCCATATCTGGCGTCAGAGCCAGGGCGGCCAGAACAGCACCGGTGGCCATTGGCAAACCGTCCAGGACGGAATTCTGAACAGCGAATATCACACCTACGGCGTCGATATCCAAGCTGACAAGACGAGCTTTTATCTCGACCGTCAGTTCATCTGGAGCTTCGACACGCCGAAGGAGTTCCACATGCCGTTCTATCCGCTGGTGAACCTGGCACTCGGCTCGGGTTGGCCGATCGATGAAACGCCGAATCCTTCCATTCTGCTTGTCGACTATATTCACGTCTACCAGCGCAAGCCCACCGACGCGGCAAATTGAAAAGCCGGGGATAGCCGTTCCGTCGCTAACGGCCGCAGCTGAGGCCGGTTTGCGGGTCGAAGAGATGCATTGCTTCCTCGTCGAAAAAGAGGGTGAGCTTTTCGTTGTCGCGGATTGGCGTGCGTGGCGGCAGGCAGGCCATCAGGCGCTGATTTCCGGCAAGGGCGGTGACGACGAGTTCCGGGCCGGTCAGTTCTGCCACCTCAAGGATTGCCTCGATCGATGGGCCGGTGCCGTCTGTGCGAAGCGCCTCGGGACGAATGCCGAGGATAAGTTCGCGGCCATTGCCGGCCGTCTCGCGGAAGCGGGCGGGCAGGGGCAGGCTGGCATCGGAGCCTGAAAGCGCCAGGCGGCCGTCACGCACCGTTGCCTTCAGCAGGTTCATCGGCGGCGCGCCGACGAAGGTCGCGACATAGAGCGTTGCCGGATGGTTGTAGATCTCCTCCGGCGTGCCCAGCTGCTCGATGCGGCCGTCGCGCATGACGGCGATGCGGCTTGCAAGCGTCATTGCCTCGATCTGGTCATGGGTGACATAGACGACCGTGGTCTTCAGCATCTGATGCAGCCGCTTGATCTCGGTGCGCATCTCCATGCGCAGCTTGGCGTCAAGGTTGGAGAGCGGCTCGTCGAAGAGGAATACCTCAGGTTTGCGCACCAGCGCACGGCCGATAGCGACGCGCTGGCGCTGGCCGCCGGAAAGCTGGCTCGGCTTGCGGTCGAGGAGGTTTTCGATCTGCAGGAGCCTTGCGGCATCGCGCACGGCATTGTCGCGCTCCGGCGCCGGCACCTTGCGCATTTCCAGGCCGAAGCCGATGTTCCGGTGCACCGTCAGATTGGGATAGAGCGCGTAGGATTGAAAGACCATGGCGATATCGCGGTCCTTTGGATGCACGCTGAGCACCGAGCGGCCGCCGATCCTGACATCGCCGCTCGTCGCCTCGGCAAGGCCGGCGATGATGTTCAGCAGGGTGGATTTGCCGCAGCCGGAGGAGCCGAGCAGCACCAGGAACTCGCCGCTTTCCAACGAGATGTCGATACCTTTCAGCGTGTCGACATCGCCATAGGTCTTGCGGATGTTCTGAATTTCGAGCGCGCTCATCGCACAGGCTCCTCGGGAGATGACGGGCCGCCATAGTTGCGGGGAAGGGTGGATATGGCGCACGAGGCGACTGCGGTTCCCGCCTGCAGGCAAGAAATCAGCGGCTCATCGCTTGCGAGCGCGGCGAGAAAGGCGGCGTTGAAGACATCGCCGGCGCCGATCGTATCGACGACCTCGACAACGGGTGCAGCCACCGAAACCAGCAGGCCGTCCGGCCCGATCGCGAGAGCGCCGTCCGGGCCGCGCTTGACGACGATGATCGCACCCTCCGGCATATGCGACCTGATGTGACGAGCCGCCTC